>Ga0247723_1001689_pt1 | contig 12556 bp, 15 predicted proteins | sample MSEWelMarce5H_FC_FD_189079 | JGI IMG/M metagenome (GOLD analysis project Ga0247723, IMG submission 189079) | Subsurface sediment microbial communities from gas well in West Virginia, United States - MSEEL Well Study Marcellus 5H_FC | ecosystem: Environmental > Terrestrial > Deep subsurface >...
CAGATGTTCGTAGCGTCGATGCATCTTCTACATACACGGCACCATTTGCGGATGATGCATAGGCAGTGGTAAACATAAGTCTATCTGCAGTTGTTGGGTCTGTATTGCCATCAAGACATACAGCAGTTGTTACATGTCCAGATACGCTTTCGTAATAAATGTCATTAGCATAGGCGAAACGCAATGTATCAATCTCATTATCTAGGTCTATGCGAATAAGTCCTGGCTCACCAGAAACTGATGTTGCACACCAAATGTAGTGGTCACGTGCAGCAAAGTCGTAGCATGGCTGAGTTGTTTCAACAATAAGTGGACCATACTTGATTGACCCATCTTGGTCTGATATAGCCGCTGCGCGGACACCCTTGTTGGTCCCAATCATCATATACCCAAGATAGTAATAAATCTTGTGAATGATTTCTCCTGCTGGCATCTCTGCTGCAATTACTGCAGATGAAAGTACTGGCATAGAACCATTGCTAGAAAGAGTATACTTTTCAATTGTTGATTGGCTTCCATTGTATCCTGAGATGTAAATAGCAGGACCAGATGCCGTGATACTTGTATACACATGGCTTGTTGAAGGATGCGTGTAGAGAAGAACTGGTGTAGATGATACTGTGGTTGCGCACTCGTATACTTTGTTGTCTGCACAGATTACCAAGCGTTGCTTGACGTATTCCATGACACCATTTGTAATTACCTGGCTATTGTCAAATACCTTAAATTGGTCTGCTGTGTTTGTTGCATCACCAGTTAAAGGCTTGCCAAATACGGTAAACTTTGTACCAGCAGATGTAACGTTAGTCATCCAGTAAGCGTTAGTTCCATCATCACATATAGCATAAACTGGATAGACACCAACACCAGCATTGTAGTCAATGAAGTCAACTGGGTTAGATGGGTCTGTTGCTTTAATCTTATCAACATCGTACCCATCGTGCAGTAATGCACCAGTAAATGTGCTCCACTTGATAGAGCGCATATGCTGTTGCGATACACCATTAGATGCAATTGGACCTGTAGTGATGTGACCAGCAGTTACATTCTTAAGAAGAGTCGCTTGTCCTTTAGTCCAGACATCTACGCCCTTGCTGTCAGCAAAGCGATAGTGTCCATTCTCATCAGTAGTTGCAGGGTCGTAGAACTTAATGCCTGTACCAGAGTGAAATGACATCTGTGAACGAATCCACCAACCAGTTAGAGATTGCTCTCCTGGTTCATTGCCATTGTCAAACTGGTCCTTGCGGAATGGTGCAGTCTGACGGATGTATGGGCGTGAGTCATTGATTGCATAAATAAATGGAAGTCCACCAACTGCTACATCATAGGCAACATCTGTATTCTGCCAAGTTGTAGTAGGTGAAACGATACCAATGTCTGCAATACCACGGGCAACTTCTGATACGCCACTGCCATCAAAACTGGAATAGACTCCATCATCACCTTCGGTAATATCTCTGCCTGCCACCGTATCTCCTTAAATAAAAGTTAATTGAGTAGTTTAATTCCATACTCAGGGATGAACCAATTAACTATTTAGTTATTTAGCATTGCGTTGTAAATTGCTTGCGCCTTAAAGCGCTCAACAGTTTCAGTTCTTAGCAAGTTTGATGCTTGCTTGTGAAGTTGAAGTGCTGCAAGGCGTTCTAATCTATCAAGTGGGCATTGCTTTGCCGCTTCTTGTGCCTCTACATTTTCTAAGTGGGCTAAATCTTCATCCCAGTTACCGTCAAGTGTTGCCAATAGATTTGTGTAATTATTTACATTTGCTGTGTAAGCATCAATTTCTGCTTGACGCATTTCAAGTGCTGTTGGTTGTGCTTCCATTTTATTTCCTATCCGTTAGATGTAATTGAGTTGATTTTTAGGCTTAAGGCTGTTGCAGGATTTGCAAACTTAGTACCAAAACCGCTAGATGTTGACCAGTCGTAACCTACAATGTAAGGACTATTGGTTACTCCAATGTAAACCGAAGTTTCGTTTTCTGCCAAGGTTATTGTATTTGCTGAACTTGTCGGCAATGTTGCAGGGTTAGCATACTTTGTTCCCCATCCAGATGACCAAGGATAAGCGTTAATATATGGACTAGATTGCCCAGAAAGTAAAACTACACTTCCAGCGGAGTTCCAAACTCCATCTGTAACAAGTCCCATCTGTGTTGCTGGGTTAGCATACTTAGTGCCAAAGCCAGATGACCAAGCCCAAGCACCAGGAATAAAATTAGTAGCAAAACCAGAAGCAAGCAAAACATCTCCAGCGGGATTAAATTTAACAGAAATGATGGGATTATTTGGCACTGACGCTGGGTTGGCATACTTAGTACCAAAACCTGATGACCAAGGATAGGCGTGGATAAACGGACTGCTTGCCCCACCCATTGCAATTGCTGTACCGCTAGGGTTAAAAGTTACACCTAATGGAACCGCAGAAGTAGTGTTATTTGTTGGCAACGATGCAGGGTTGGCGTACTTTGTTCCAAAGCCTGTGCTGTCATTCCACGGATATGCCCAAATCCAAGGTGTAGCCGATGTACCTGCGGTGTAAGCAGCAACTGTATTTCCATCAGGAGCAAAAGCAACACGACCAGTTGATGTGTTATTTGTTGTGCCAAATGAAGCGACGCGGTTTGTCTCAGCAAAACTTCCTGTTGAGTTATCCCAATTGACTCCAACCAAGTTACTGTTATCTGCAACCCGTGAACGAGTCGCAGCAACTGATTTTTTATTGGCACTTAAAGCAACTCCATAAAATGAATCGCCACTTAAACCCCAAGTGCTATTGACTGTCCCAGTCAAACCTTTAGCAATTTGATAAGACCTTACTCTTGCATTAAGACTAACAGAACTTTCTCCGACAATTAAATAATATCTTTTAGTAAGAGCAGCAATTAAACCATTTAATACGCCACCCATTATGAAAGACCGCTTCCGCTAATAATCCATTCAGTAGATGAAACCTTAACTGCTGTTGCCATACCAAATGCGGCAAGTGTGCGTGAACCTGTAGTACCCGTACCTGCTAGATACATTGTGTCAGTTGTAATGGCAATAGTAACTGTCACTCCAGTAGCAGCAATAAATGTGATTGCTGTTCCAATCGGTAGTGCTAAGTTGGCATTTGAATCAATCGTAACTGTACGAGTAGCAGTTGAATAAATATGCTTACCTGCATCTGCTGCTGCAATTGTATATGAACCAGTGGTTGTTGAGTTTTGAGGTAAGCCCATATAACCAGCACCAGTGGCAGCGGTTGTAGTCGTTCCCGCAGCAGGAGTAATTGTTGGTGATGTACCAAATACAAGGGAACCAGAACCAGTTTCATCAGAGATGACACCTGCCAGTTCTGCCGATGTTGTAGCAGCAAATGCTGACAGTTTATCTGCAGTCTTTGCTAATGTAGCAGATGTAGGAATAGTAGTTGAGTTAACGGTCAAACCATCAACATTTGTTACTGTTGCACCTGAGGCAATAGATGTTGAACCAAGTGTTGGCGCTGAGTATCCAGCAACAGCACCCCAAGATGATGTTGTTCCATCAGTTGTTAGATACTTACCTGAGTTACCAGTTTGACTTGGCACTACATACTGAGTTGAGTCAGTAGCAACTAAAGTCTTAGATGTTGGAATTGTTGTTCCATTGACTGATGTAGCAGTTGCTACACCAATGTTAGGAGTAACAAGTGTTGGGCTGGTATCTACTACAAACTTGGTACCAGTACCAGTTTGAGAAGCAATAGATGTTGCTGCGCCAACTGATGTAATTGGGCCAGTTAAGTTGCCTGGAGCACCGACAAGAATTGCATCGGCATACGCTTTAGTTACTGCATCAGTTCCAGTTGTAGGAGTTCCAAGACCAGTAATCTTATTGGTTCCCATTGCGATAGCACCTGACATGGTACCGCCAGCAAGAGGAAGCATTGTATCTACGTATGCTTTAGTAGAAGCATCTGTTGATACAGTTGGTGTTCCTAATCCTGTAATTTTGTTAGCACCCATAGCAACAGCACCAGTCATAGTGCCACCCGCCAAAGGCAACTTAGTCGCAAGTGCAGTAGTTATCGTTGTTGAATAACTTGCGTCATTAGAAAGAGCAGTTGCTAATTCATTAAGAGTATCGAGTGCTCCAGGAGCGCCACCAATAAGGTCAGTGAGTTCTGTTTGAACATAAGCAGTTGTAGCAATTTGAGTTGTATTGGTATTCGCTGCTGCTGTTGGAGCAGTAGGAACGCCAGTCAACGCTGGGCTTGCCAAGGGAGCGTATGTACTTGCTGCTGTAGCAGTAGGCAACTTAGCATCTAATTGAGTTTGAATAGCAGAAGTTACACCATCTACATAACCAATCTCAGTTGATGAAACAGTTGACGAGATACCAAGTTTTGTCCAGTCAATTGCCGCTGCAGCGTTAATATCTGCATTGACAATAGTCCCATCAGCAATCATGGTTGATGTTACAGTACCTGTGTCTGCTGCTGTAATAGCAGTTCCACTAATCTTAGTTTTAGTAATCGCAGCAGATGCGTTAATATCAGCGTCTACAATACTGTTAATTGCGTTAATCTTGCTGTAGGCAATCTGGGCAGAAGTATTAATGTCTGCGTTAACAATTGTATCGTTGGCAATCATTGTACTAGTTACTGTGCCTGTGTCGGCTACAGTTACAGCAGTTCCGCTAATCTTGGTCTTGTCGATTGCCGCGGCTGCGTTAACATCGGCATTTACAATTACGCCAGTACCAATAGACGCTGTCATTGTTACGTCACTAGTACCATTGAACGAACCAGTAGTACCAGTTACATCTCCAGTAAGAGAGATAGTACGACCAGTTGCTAAGGCTGTTGCAGTTGCTGCGTTACCAGTAGTCGAACCAGAAGTACCTGATACGTTGCCAGTTACGTTACCTGTTAGATTACCAGTAAAGGTTCCTGCGATAGCACCAGTACCAGTAATGGTCGGGCTAGTTAAGGTTTTGCCAGTTAATGTTTGAGTTCCAGTAAGTGTGACTACTGACGTAGAAAGAGTGTTGGTGGCAGACGAGAGGTCTTTGTTTGTAAGAACCTGAGTGTTAGTTGTACCAACTACAGCACCTGTTGCACCGTGTCCTGTTGTTGCCTCAATGTGGTCATTAGCCTCTTGGTAGTCGCGGCCAATTGCCATATGGCGAACCACTGCACCTGCTGAGTGAGCCACACCAGTGCCAGGAGTTGGTCCATCAACACCGCGAGTAATAGTTAATGCGTTGCCAGATGAGTAGAGGGTAACATCTACAATTTCTTCAAGGGCTGTATCTGGGTCAATGACAACTGTGTATGTCTGTGTTCCAGTAAGCGTCTTGCCACCCATAATAGATGCGCCATTAACAACTGTCATAGTTGTTGCTGTTGATGTAATTGGCGAACTCAGTGTTGTTTGCTGAGAACGAGATGAATATTTTCTGACTGTCATTTAGGTTCCTATCGGCGGGAGAAATGAACTCGAGGCGGGTAGTTCTGTTGTTGTGCTTTTGTTTCTTCGTTAAGGCGTTGCTGGTAAAGAGCGTATAGTTGCTTAGTTGCACTTTGAGAAGCGCCATAAGGTCGCTTGCTGTCCGTCTCGTCAGCCTGTGGGCTAACCATTGCTGCACGTGCTGGGTCAAGGTATGTCAGTAGACGATACGCTGCTCCAAGGATTGCCACATCTTTTGTTGATTCTGGCAAACCAGTTTGTGTTGAGTAGTCTTGTGAGTTAGTGGTAAATGACACTGGGTCAGTTGCGTAAACAACGCGTACCTTGCGTCCAGAGATAGGATACTCACCAAAAGTAATAGTCTGCGCGTTAGCACCAAAGGCTGTAGAATCTGCAGTTGAGTCGAAGTCATATCGACGAACTGGAACCCACTCTTTAGATGGCCCGATTGATTCCCATGATACTGTAATGATGTTCTTAATGTTTAAGTTGTTAAACGCGTATGTTGTTGTTGCTGCGTTGAATGTAAATGATGTTGACTTGACAGCAAAAATGCTAGACCCAAGTGAACTAATAGTATCGTTGATTGCACGCTTAACTGAGTGACGTGGGAAGGTTGGGCTAATAGTAACCTTTTTGTCAGCAAGGTGTGTATCAGCAGTAGAACCTAAGTATCCACGACCATAAGGAGCAATGGTTGCTGTATTAGAAATTCGGTCATATGAGTCAACCCATAACAACTCTTCATCAATCTCAATGATACCCTTACCTACGGACTCAGTGGAGCCAAGAGATAGGATAAGTGGGGAAGCGCTTGATGATGTTGTTGTTGTTACTGGAGCCTTAAGGTATGTTGCTCGGTCCTGCTGGATAGTATAACCTGCAAGGTTGATAAGAACTTCATCAATCATGTTCTCTAAAGTAGTTGTCATGCGTTGATGCTCCTTAGGGCAGCAGGTGCTGCAAGTCCAGTAGTTCCAGCAAGTTCATTGCAGATACCATCGATATCCTTGAACTTGTCACGTGTGCGTGATGCTGATGCTTTAATGTTGAGTGCTCCAACGGTGGCTAGACCAGTTGTACTAGCCCAAGCATTTGCTGCGCCTTGTTCGTCAAGACCAGTCGTACCAGCAAGCCTATTAAGTTCTGCTGTTAGACTACTACCTGCTCTACCCAGTGCCATTGTTTAACCCTTCTTAGGTGTAATTAACCCTTGCTTTGGCAAGATTAAATTAGATTTTTTTTCTTCTTTGGTCTTACCAAGAAATGCTTTATAGTAATGCTCATCAAATGAGAATCGTTTCATATGTGGGACAAGAGCCGAGGTGTCGCACCATAGCGGAACTTCTGCCTTGCCCGCCAACATGAAAAAGTATATATCTTCACCGATAAAGGTATTATCAATTCCTGCCTCAGCAAAGAATGGATGATTGCCTTCTGGGAAGATTCCCTTAATCTTTTCTACCACACTGCGATGCATTAGGACGAATCCAAAACCTGCTGCATCTACCTGTATAAATTTGTTCTCTGGCAATGGATGAAGTGCCTTAATGGTGAACTCACCTTCACGTTCTACGAACTCGTAGACGGTTGGTAGAGGAACCATAAGGGATTCTTCTGGTGTGGTGGTAGTAAAATATACACCAGTAAGAAGTGGCTTAGTCAGCGCATCTTTCTTATCCCAGAGTTTCAAAAATGTTTCTGGACTAATAACTACATCTGAATCGACCCATAAGAGCCAATCAGATTTGTTGTTATCGTACCAGTAGTTAATTACTTTATTTCGTTGACGGGCAATCTGGTTGCCCTGGCTACGAAGTGTACTTTCAAACTTTACTCCTGAACGTAGGAGGACATCGGTAACGCCTTGCATAAAACGTCCATCGACGTTACCGTTGTCACACCATGCGATTGATACTGTTTCTTGTGCCATTGTCCCCACCTTTTCTAATTACTTTGTCTTTAACTTTGTCTTTGGCTTTAACTTAGTTGTACTTTTTTCGTTATATGCACCTGATGCGCCAAAGATTGTAGCCTTTGTTAGTGTCTTCTTTGGCTTAGTTGCTGTTACTTTTGTAGCAGCCTTTGACTTAGTTGCAGTTGCTTTTGCAGCAGTAGGTAACTTAATACCCTTAGCCTTCGCAGCAACCTTCATCGCATTGTATTGCGAATCTGAAACTGGCTTGCCAGCCTTGGCAGTAACGCGACCTGATGTAGATAGTGCCTTGGTAGAAATCTTTTCACCTGTACCAAAGAGAGCCTTGCCAACGCCAGACTTTGCAAACTTACCAACTGCTGGTGACAACTTTGACGCTGCGCTCGCGCCCTTGCCCTTTGATGCTGCAAGAAGTCCAACTGCCGCAACTGTTCCGCCAATAACCTTTAACTTGTCTGCTGTTGACTGGGCCTTCTTAGGCACTGGCTTGACTACTGGCTTTGCCGCTGGCTTTGCCTTTGGTGCATATGTTGCCTTAGCGGCTGCAAGACGCTTTGCGCCGTACATACGACGGATACCTTCTTCGTACTCACTTGCCATGCCGCCTGCAGGATTGCCGTTCTTTCCAGCAAGTGCTAGGGCCTTTGTCATGCCTAACTTCTTGATGTCATCGATTGTCTTCTGTGATACTTTAATCTTCTTTGTTGTTGCCATTTTACCATTTCACCTTGTCTGCCCAATATGCGGCACTTAGTTTTCCTTTGGATATATTACTTGCATGTCTTGCTTTGAAAGACTTTCTTCGTGCTGCGTAGGCAGCAGACTCTCCTGCTTTTTTAGGTGAGCCAGAAACGCCTTGTTGTCCAAAACGTATGGTCTTAATCTGGCTACCTACCTTAGCCACAACAACGTGTGACTTAGTAGGGTGGCTGGGAGTTTTCTTAGGCTTGTTAAAGCCTGATACTCCAGCCCGGGTTAATCTTGAGTCTTTCAATTTACTTCTTCTTTGCTTTCTTGACTACGCCTGAAATCTTCTTCAAACTAGGGTTAGCCTTGATTGCCTTCTTAGATGCCTTGCGAGCGCCAGCGGCTAGGATTGCTCCTGCACGCTCCATTGGGATACCTTGCTTAGCAGCAATCTTCTTCTGTACTGCTTTAAATCCTGGATGTGCTTTTTTCATTTCTTGGCCTTTTTCTTTGCATCAGCAAGGGCTTTTCTAAGTAGAGCATCGTACTGCGCAGGAGTCATCTGGGTTGGAGCAGGTGTCTTCTTAGGCTTTGGTGGGGTAATCTTCTTGGTCTTGCTATTCATGCTGCCTCCACCAGGAAGGGAAATTTCTAATCCTTTACCCATAATTACATACCTCTCTTGGCTTTTGCCTTAGGGGTTGGTGCAACCTTAGTCTTTGGAGGATTAAATCCAAAATCTTTTAGAATCTTTTCTGACATTTGGTCCGCTTTTTTCTTGGCGCGTTTAGTAGTTGTATACTTACGGTCGTCCATGATTACATGCCCTTCTTGCGAACTACTGCTGTCTTCTTTGCCACGCGCTTGGCGACGGTCTTCTTGACAACTGCTTTCTTCGCTACCTTCATAGGACCGTATTCAATCATACGCTCTACTTTGCCTTCTTTTTTCTCATGCTTCTTTGATGCTTTTTTAGCAGCCTTCATACCCGCTGCTGTGTAAGGAAACTTCTTACCTTCTACTACTGGCATTATATTTGTCCAATCTCTTTCATGACTTCGGTGGTTTTCTTATCAATCTGATGCGCTTTTGGCATTGTCTCAGAGTTATAGGCTTTGCCCATAGTCTCAGAGGCTGTATACGCTGCTTCAACATGAGCACGTGTAGTGCCTCCTGGTTGAATCCCTTGAGACTTAGCATCTCTATATGCCTGCAACTCTGATGTCCACTTCTTGTCAGAAATGTCTCTTGTTGCATCTCCAGTATTAAGTTGTAGACCTTTAGCCTTGCATCCAAAGCACTCATATGGACCGCCACACTTGGTGTGGTCTATTGCCTTGAAATCGTCTGAAACGAATGGACTCTCTGATTTCTCATCGCACTTAGTACATCCGTACAGTGCCACATATGAAACCATGTCGCCATCTATTAAGTTATATCCCCACTTTACTACTTTGGTAATGTGGTCGCACTTACTGTGCTGTAAAGTTTGCTTCCGTGACATCTACGCCCCCTGCGATTAGTGCTGCCTTTGTTGCGTCATTTACCGTGTGCTCGTACCCACCACGATAAACTTCTTGATATTCAAGTAGGTCTTCATCTACTGGATAACGCGTTTGGTAGTACTCACCATCACTCTTTACGATTGTGACACCTTTGCGCAAATTGGCAAAGTAAAACAATCTATGTCCTCCAGATGGACCTTCTAGTACATATGGTGGTTTAAATGTCCAGTTTGCCATGTTACTCCTTCTAATGGATTTACTGCTAAGCAGGGAGATTGCTCCCCCTGCTCAACCGTCAATCAACTATGCGATTGATGAACCTGATTCAATTCGGAATAGCGCTTCTTCGCGGTAACGAGCAAAGCCTAGTACGCCGTACCAACCCATTGGGCGGTGACGCATCAACTTGTCGACGACAGGTCCGATAACCACGTGTGGCTCTTCGGCAACTGCCTCAGCAAGTGCTTGCTGTCCTGCAAGGATTGTGCGATAAACGCGAGCAGATGATGCTCCGTCTGTAGCATTGTACAAACGTGGTGACTCTACGAAGTATGCACCTTCGTATGTACCAATTTCTCCAGCCCAGATACGGTCTTGAACAGAACCATATTGGTTTGGAAGTAGCCATCCTGCTGAACCTGTTTCTGCACGAAGGTCGTGTGAAACTTCTGGGTGGAGACCAGCCCAGTATAGTGAACCCTTACGGGCTACTGCCTTGTTAGCGCGCAACTTGGCAACCGCACGGCGAATGTTCGCTGATGAGATTGTTGCTGCTGCTGTAACTGTTGCAGTTGATGTTGCTGTTGCGCCTGAGTAGATTACGTTTGAACCGCCGCGCAATGTTGTCATTGCTACTGCGTCAATTGAATCTGCTAGGTTGAATGCGATGATGTTAGCAATTGCTGGGTCTACGTCAGCGAGGCTGAATAGTTCCAAAGCGCGTGTTACAAGAACAGAGTTACCGTACTCGTTAAGAGTAATTGTAACTGATGTTGGTGTGGACATTGCTACTGCATCTGGGTCGACTGTCTCTGTTAGAGCAGTTGTTGTTGCTGCTAGGTCAACGTAGCGCTGTAGCACTACTGTTGAACCTGGAATTGCTTGCTTAGCAGGACGCTTATCTGCGACTGAACGAATTAGTGGCTCTGAACGTAGAGCAAATTCAAGAAGTCGGTCATAAGCCTTCTGTACTAAACCAGCACCACCAGCGGTACCTCCGAGAGAATCGGAGGCTGTTGATACATATGCCATTAGGTTATTTCCTTTTTAGTAGTTAGAACTATGATTAGTTTTGTGCGCCGTAAATCATGTTGATAATCTCTTCTGCGGATTCCGCATTAGCGATTCTCATTGACATGTCTTCGGCTCGGTCAGGTGTTGTTGCACCCTGAGTAACCAAGTCTTGCTGGCGTAATGCCGCACGATTTTGGCTGTTTACTTCGGGCGCATCCCTGCGAACTTCTAATCCAAACAAGTCTGCGTTATCATCAAGCCAGTTATTAACTGACTCTTCGCTAACTTCATCCAAGTCTTTCAGGACTAGTCGTAGTGCTTTAGGATTGACACCTTTCTTTTCTAGGGTTTCTTTGACGATTCTCTCACTTTGCCCAATGTACAAAGTCTCGAGTTGCTCAGTGAGTTCCTTGATACGCTTTTCATCGGCACGCTTAGCCTTCCGTAACTTCTTTAAGAGGTCACTTCCGCTTTCGTTACCAGTAATGGTATCGGTATCTAGTTCTTCGTCTTCGTCATCCCAGTAGTTGTTGCTCATAGCAACCACCCTTCTATTCGTTGTAGTCGCAAGCCTCAATTGCTAGTCGGGGAACTAGGTTGGCTCTTGCTATCGGTCTAATACGCTGACGGGGCCGATGGGTCCGTTCAGGATTCTATTTTATATTGCGCCTTGTGCTCTGCTTTGAGAGGCAAGTCTTCCAGAAGAACCGCTAAATCTATTGCCTTCTTCTTCTTTAATCCTTCTAATCTTTTCTGCTGCTGCAGCGTTTGATTGGAATGTGGAAGCAATTGCTTCTTGTTGCGCGAAGTCAATATTGCTCATACGACCAAGAGTCTGACCACGCTCCAACTGTTTAACAGTTTGAAAGGCATCAAGTGACTTATTATAGTCATAACCTTGTCCAGCAATATCTTCGCTAACTAGGTCACTAACTGTTATACCCTGTGTCTTCGCTGCAGACTGAACGCTAATTTGCTTAACCTTCTTGGTTAACTCAGCAGCACCCTTTTCGCCAGTTAGCATTGCTTTAGCAATAGATGTTCTATCTGCTCCTGGGAAGTATGCCTGTAGGTCTGCCTTAAGGGCAGATGGGGCATTGTCAATTCTGTCAAATGTATCCGTAATCAAGTTGGTTACTTCAAGAACTGATTTACCTTGTCCGATAACCCCACCAAGGAATTCTTGCGTAGCAAGTTCGCCCATGCCAGCAGCACGAAGAACATCACCCATTGCAGATTCTGACTTAAAGTATTCTGCGATAGTTGGCACTTCAATTGCCTCACCAGCACGAAGTCTATCTGTTAAAGCGTAGACTCCATTGAAGCGGTCTGTAAAGGGCTTTAGCCCTGGGTTGGTTCTTACCTCTTGTAATGAAAGGTTAAGAGACTCATCAATAGTTGAACCACTATTGTAGAATCCAGACACTGAACCGTAAAGTAGGTTTACCCAAGGTTTGCTCATTTCTTCTAATCCGAAGAAGAGCGCAAGAGTATTCTTAAATGTGTCAAATGCTAGTGTTCTTTTATTAGGGTCTACCACAGGAGGTTCGTCTGTAGGCGGCTCTACGGGTTCCACCACAGGCGGCTCTACGGGTTCCACCACAGGTGGTTCTACCACAGGTGGTTCTACCACAGGTGGTTCTACCACAGGTGGTTCAACTACAGGTGGTTCAACTACAGGAGGCTCCACCACAGGTGGCTCTACCACAGGAGGCTCTACTATAGGTGGTTCTACAGGAGGTAATTCCTCAC
>Ga0247723_1001690_pt1 | contig 12540 bp, 11 predicted proteins | sample MSEWelMarce5H_FC_FD_189079 | JGI IMG/M metagenome (GOLD analysis project Ga0247723, IMG submission 189079) | Subsurface sediment microbial communities from gas well in West Virginia, United States - MSEEL Well Study Marcellus 5H_FC | ecosystem: Environmental > Terrestrial > Deep subsurface >...
TATTTGGTAAATTCTTGATTTATTTATGTATGTCTGTATTTGTTATCTCTGTAATTATGTAAGCTATCTTTCTGTAGGTATGTATTGTGTTCTTAGTGTATTTGTTATTTATTGTGTGCTGCTGTATTTATTTCTTTATTTATTTATGGCTGTAGTTCTGTCTTTTTATATGTTTTCTGTCTTGTGTATTGTCCTTATTTTGTGTATGTATTGCGTTCTTGATTGTTAAAGTATTTCGTTGATTTTATGTATGTGTTTGTTTCTTTCTGTCTGTATTATTATGTGTTTCTGCCTGTATTCCTTTCGCTATTCATGTATGTCTGTCTGTATGTCTGTATTGATTCCTGCTTTATTTGTTTGTTTACGTCTTTATGAATTTATTTGTCTATGTATGCTGGACTTATGTATGTATGTCTTTATTGCTGCATGTCATTATGTCTTTAGTTATGGATGCCTTTCTGTACTGCTGCCCCTGGATTTATTGTGTGTTATTGATGACTGTCTTAAATTGTGTTTATTTATTTTTGTTTTATAATTTGTGTCTTTATTTCTTTCATGTATTGTAGTTACTTCTTTCTGTCTTTCTGTGTTTTGTTTGTATTGTGAAATTCTTGCTTTATGACTGTCATTGTTCATCCTTAAGTCTTTCCCTTCATTATTTATGCGTTATGTTATTTATGTATGTATTTAACTGTTGTTTTTATGTACGTCTTGCTTTCTATACGTATTTCTTCTGTATCTATTTATGTCTGTGTGAATTGCGTTATGTCTGTATGTATTGATGAATTTCAGTATTTTTGTATGTCTGTATTTTTTGTATTTATCTCTGTCTGTATATATTTCTGTATTTCTGTCTGTTTTAATTTACGTATTGATTTATCTAGTTATTATGTATGTATGCTTTGTCTGTGTATGTCTTGTGTTATTTATTTATTCTTTATTATGTTATTACTTGTGTATGTCTTTAGGTAGGTCTTTATGTATGTCGTTAATTACTTATTGCGTTCTTTCTGTATGTTTGTTTCGTTAATTATTCTTTCGTTATGTATTTGTTTGTTGTTGATGTGTTTTGTATGTCTTTATGTACGTATTTAATTGTGTACGCATTGTCTGTCCGTATGTTATGTATTTCATTCTGTATGTATATTTTTCTTTCTTTCTGTTGTTATTTATTTCTGTATGTATTACAAATGTCTGTATGTGTTTTATGTATTTAGGTATGTTCAGAATTTATGTCGTGTTTTCTGTCGTCTTGCCTTTCTGTACTTATGCATGTTATGTAGTTCTGTCTTTATGTGTTTCTATCTGCATGTCTGTATCTCTGTATTTGTATTATGTGTTTGTTATTCGTGCTCGGTTTAGGTCGTCGTTTTTTATTTGTATTTATGTTATGTATGTATTTCTGTATGTATGTCTCTGTGTTATGTGTATATGTTCATATGTGTTCTTATTAAGTTATGTATGTATTTCTGTATGTCTGTATTAGTCTTATGACTTTATGTACGTATTTATGTCGGTATGTATGTGTTGCGTTATTTCTTCAACTTTATGGTTTATGTACTTATTTTTGTACTGATTTATGTATGTATTGCTGTAGTTATTTGTTATTTGTGTATTCTTGGCTTTATTATTTCTGTCAATATTTATGTCTGTATTTAGTTATGTCTTGTGTGTCTGTGTTCTGTCTTATTTATGTATTTATTGAATCACTGCGTTAGTTGCGTTTGTCTTGTGTGTATTCATGTCTTTCTTTATTTCTATGTGTTCATGTGTTGACGCATTGTCTGGATTTAGGAATTTTTGCTGTCTGTATTTATGTGTTATTTCTTTCTGTATGTATGGCTTTATGTATTTATGACTGTCGGTCTCGAGTTCTTTATTTCTGTATTGCGTGCGTTCGGTATGTCTGTGTGTGTTTATTTATGTATGTATTGTGTTTGATTAGTTATTGCTGTATTTCTGTATGTGTATGTTGTATTTTACGTATATATGTCTTTCTGCATTTGTTTAATTACGTTCTTTCTTTGTTTAGTACGCCTTCTGTATTTCTGTATTGAGTTATCTCGTTCTGTGTTTGTTTACGTCTTGCTTGCTTTCGGTGTTTCTGTATGTCGTTGATTTTATGTATGTCTTTCTGTAGTGCGTTTAATGACTTTTGTACTGATGTGTGTCTTTCTCTTTCCGTATTCATTTCTGTCTGTACGTATGTGTTGTCGTTCTTTCTGTATTTTCTTTATTTGTTTATTTGTGTATGTCTGTCTTTATTATTTTGTGTGCGTCTGCCTTTTCTGTATTTTGTATGTCTGTCTTTCGTTGTTTATGTATGTCTGACGTGTTTTTTTTATCTATGTATGTATTTCTTTCGTTTAGTTATTTATGTGTTTGTTATGTCTGTATTGCTTTATTTCTGTGTTTATGTCGTTTGTGCGTGTGTTTGTTTAGTTGTGCGCTATTGCCTTGCATTTTCTGTAATTACTTATTTTCTGCATTTGTTTATGTATTGCTTCCTTTCTTAATGTATGCATTTATTTATTATATGCTTTATTTATTTCTTTCTTGATTTATTTGTTGCGTGTTATTTATGTCTGTATACGTATTCCTTAGTTGTTGCCTTATTTGTTATGTGTCTCTGTCTGTGTATATTTCTGTATGTCGTACTGTATGTATGTGTCTTTATTATGTGTTTATGTACGTATTCCTTCTTTTGTGCATTATTTATGTATTTCTGACTGTATTGTTGTCTCTATATGTTTGTGCGTGTCTGTATGTATTGTTGTATTGTTGTGTTTGTTCGTTCGTTATTATTTGTTTAAGTCTTTATGTATGTATTGATTTTTATGTATGTCTTTATGTATTTATGGTGTTTGTTCGATCGTTCTTTAATTATTTCTGTGTTCTCTCTGTATTTATTTTGTGTGCGTTCGTGTGCTAGCTCTCTTGATTGATTTATGTATTTCGTTAATTTTGTGTTTCTTCATGTGTTGTAGTTATTTATTTAGTTATTTCGTTATATATGTATGTTTGTCTTGATTTATTTCTTGTCTTTTTTCACTGTTTTTGTGATTATTTCTGTCTGTATTTATGTGTTTCTGTCTTTATGTCTTTCTTTATGTATTTATGTCTGTCTGCCTTTAGTTATGTTTTTATGTCTTTAGTTGTTAAGTTATTGACTTCATTGTTTATGTCCGTATGTATTTCTGTATGTCGTTATGTATTTGTTTATGTATATGTCTGTATATCGGTATTTCTGTCTTCGCTATTTATGTATTGCTGTATTCCTCTATATGTATTGATTTATCCTTCTGTATTTATTTACTGCATTATTTCTGTGTTTTCGTTCTTGGTTTTGTTATTGCCTGTGTTATGTGTTTCGTTTGTCCGTTCGTTCATTCGTTAGTTATTTATTTATGTATATAATGGCGTTCTCTCTTGTATTTATGTAATTCGGTATTTGCTTCGTCTCTCTTTGTTTATTTATTTCTGTCTTTCTTAATGGCGTCATATCTTTATTTGTTTGTTTTGTCATATCTTTCTTCATAACTCTCTTTATGTATTTATGTGTTTCTCTCTGTATACATGTATTTATTCTTTATGTCCGTATTTATCTCTGTGTTGCTTTTTTGGTCTGTATTTATCTCTTTGTTTATGTCTTTCTTTCTTATGTGCGTTTCTCTGTCCGTCTGTATTTATGTATTGCTTTCTTTGTTTATGTATGTCTGTCCGTGTTTTATGTAGTTTCTGTCTTGCTGTTGTTCTTTATCCTTGTGTATGTTTGTATTTCTTTATGTGTATATGTCTGTATTGCGTTCTCTCTATGTCTGTATGGTGTTGATTTCTGTCGTCTATTTATTTGTTGTGTTATGTATGTGTGTTGTCGCTCTGCCTTTCTCTATGTTATGTATTTATTTCTCTCTCTCTTTCTTTCTGTGTTTATGTGTTTCGGTATTTCTGTATGTCTGTAGTTCTTTCTTTCTTTATTTGTCTGTACATCTGTCTTGCTGTCATTGCTTGCTTTGTCTATGTCTGTCTGTCTGTCTGTCTGTCTGTCTCTGTATTTATGTCATTTCTGTCTTTAGGTCTTTATTTCTTATTGATTGTGTATGCCCCTCTCTCTTTATGTATTTACTTCGTGCGTGCGTTCGTTTGCTATTTCAGTATGTCTCTCTCTGTGTTTGTCTGTATGTATTCATTATCTCTCTATGGCTCTGTCGTTATTTCAGTATGTCTGTGTCTTTCGTTCTTTCGTTATCTCTATATGTGTTTGTGTGTTCTCTCCTTTTTCATGTTTATTTATTGTGTGTGTTCGCTCTTTCTTTATGTATTTCTCTCTGTGTTTCATTATTATTCATGTATTTGTTTCTGTTTTTGTTTGTTCGTTCGTGTGTGCGTTATTCCATTCGTGCTTTTTTGAAATGTATTTATGTGTGTTCGTCCATTCGTCCGTTCGTTAGTGTGTTCGCTAGTTCTTGCATTATTTATTAATTTGTGTATTTTCTGTAATTATGTATTTCTGTCTTTTATGTATGTATCTGTCTGCCTTTCTTTATGTGTGTGTATTTCTCGTTAGTTATTTGTGTTATTGATTTATGTATGTTTACGTATGTATTTCTGTATTGCTCTCTCTTCGTAGGTGCTATCTCTCTGTTGTTATGTCTCTCTGTATTTATTGTCTTTCTTTTGTGTATTGTATGTGTTTCTGTCTGCATTTAGTTCGGTCTTTCTGTTTTTCTGTATGTATCTCTGTCTGTCATCTGTATTCTTGTATTTTATGTGTGCATGTATTGATTTATGTGTTTGCTTCGTTATTTCGTTATTGTGTGTTTTTGTCTGGCTCTATGTTTAGTTATGTATTTATGTATTTATGTTTCTGTCTTTATTTATTTCATTTATCGTGATATCATTACTTCGTTCGTTCTGTCTTTTTTGGAAGTAAATTATGTCTGTGTGTCGTTATGTAATTCTGTCTGTCTTTATGTATGTATATGTATTATGAGTCTCGTTGTTTGTGCGATATTTATGTCTTTATTGCATGTATTATTTCTGGCTTTGTTTACTTCTTTCTGTCTGTATTCTGTCTGTCTTTACTGATGGATGTCTCTGTGCTCTCGGTGTTTATGTCTTTCTTTCTATAGCTATGTATTTTGTTCTTTCGTTCTGACTTTAGTTATGCCTTATTGACTTTATTATGTATGTGTGTCGTTATTTTGTTATTGCATTTATGCCGTATTGTATTTATGTCTGTCTGTTTTAGATCTTTCATTATTTATGTAGGTCTTTCTGTATTGTTGTCCGTATGTGTTTCTTTCTGACGGCTTATATGATTTATTGCTGTATTGCTTGATGTATTGATGCGTTTCTGTATGTCCTTAGATCGTGTCGTTATTTCTGTCTGTCTTTATGTATTAATTTATGTATCTTGTTCTTGCTTTCTGTATGTATGTATTGCTTTTTTGTGTGTGTTCGTTCTTTATTTAGTTATTGTGTTATGTCTGTCTGTCTGTCTTTCTGTATTTATGTATGTGGCTTTATTGCTTTACTAGGCGTTGATTTATTTCTGTGTATATGTATGTCTGTCTTTATTTTGTTTGTATTTATATGTCTGGCGTTGTTATTTCTTTGTCGTTCTGTATTTAATGTGTTTTATTGTTTCCGTTTTATATTTTGTGTATGTATGTCTTTATGTCGCTTCGTTTATGTATTGCGTTCGTTCTGTTGTTATGTATTTATTAGTTCATTAGGTGTTTATTTCAATATTTGTTTATTTATTTCTGTATTTATGTATTGCTTTTATTTCTTGATGTATGGCTTTCTGGGTTGCGTTATTCATGTTTCCGTATGTATGCCGTTCTGTATGTCGGTGTGTATTTACGTCTTTATGTATGTATGCGTGTATGTCTTTGTCTGGATTGCTTCCCTTCTGTGGTTAAGTCTGTGTGACTTTTCTGTGTTTCTGTATTTGTTCTGCATGTGTAGTTCTTATGGAATCTGTATGTTTGTATTTAATTTGCATGTCTTGTGTTTATGTATGTCGTTCGTTCGTTATGTCGTTCTTATGTATGTATTCTCTGTCGTCCGTTATTTATGTCTCTGGCTTGCTGTATTTGGTAAATTCTTGATTTATTTATGTATGTATGTATCTGTCGTTATCCATGTATTGTTTTCTGTATTGCTTTGGTTGTTTATTTGTTTGTTAATTTCTGCCTGACTTTTATTTATTTCTGTATGTGTTTATTATGTTTTGCTGTCTTTATGTCTGTCTGTATTTATTTCTGTATGTTCTGTATGTATGTATTTATGTTGTGTTCTTTGTTTATGTATGCGTTGATTGCGTTCGTTCGTTATTTCTGTATTTCATTATTCTTTATTCATGTAATTCGTTTGCTTCTCTGTCTTCATGTATTTCGTTCGTATTTAGTTCTGTATGTCTATACTATGTGTTTATGAATTCATGTATGTATGTCGTATGTCTGTATATCTGTGATTATTTTGTCTTGTGTGTCATTGTTGTCTTTATGGATTTAATTATGTATTGATTATGTCTGTGTTTATTTATGTCTGTATGTCTGTATGTATTATTTATGTCTGTATTGGTCGTGTATTGATTTCTTGTCGTATTTGTGTTGGCCGTTCTTCATTTCTGTGTTTATTTCTGTATGTCTTCGTTTGTGATTGTTCTGTATTTATGTATGTATTGCTGCGTGTATATGTGTGTATGTCTGTCTGTATGTATGTCTTTATTTCTGTATGTATTATGTATGTATGTCTGTGTATTTATGTGTTTATGTCTTTCTGTATTTGTTATCTGTCTGTATGTATGTATTTTTGTATTGTTGTCTGTCTTTTTGTATTTGTGTATTCTGTATGTCTTGATCTCGTTCCTTGGTTATGTATTGTGCTCTGACTTTATTTATGTGTTCTCGCTATTTATGTATGTCAGACTGTGTGTATTTATGTATGTCTGTATTTATGTATGTGTGCTGTCTGTACTGTTGTTCTTTATGTAGTTCTGACTTTATTTCTGTATGATGTATTTCTGTATGTCTTTATTTGTTTATTTCTTTCTGTATTTGTTTACGTCGTTGTCTTTCTGTATTAATTATATAGTTCGTGCGTGTGTTCGCTATGCAATATTTATGTATGACTGCCTTTCTGTATGTGTTTGTATATGTATGTATTGCTGTCGTTTGTTATTTTCTGTAGTGATGTATTGCTTTATTTCGTTCGTCCGGTTTTTCTTTCTTTGTTCTGTATTTATGTACTGCGTACGTCTGTATGTCTTTCTGTATATATTTATTGCTGTATGTCTTTCAGTGGTTTTGCATTTATGTGTTTTATGTGTGTGTTATGTCTTTGTCTTATTTATTGTGTTATTTCGTTCGTTCCTTCTTTTTTGTTTGTACCTATTTGAGCCCATATTTCGGTACATCGTTATTATGTATTGGTGTTATTCTGTATGTGTTTGCGTCATTCTGTCTTTTTTGCGTTTATGTGTGTCTTTCTGTGTTGCTTTCATTATGTGTCTTTCACCAATTTGTTATTGCGTTAGTGCGCTCGTTATTTCTTTGCATGTCTTTATGTATTTCGTCATGCTTTATGTATTTATGTCTGTGTGTCTTTATGAATTTACGTATTCTATGTATTGATGTATTTCTGTCTTTCTTTTCTGTTTCTATTTATGTATGTATTTATTTCGGTATGTGTGTATTGTCTGTATTTGTTTCTGTATGTGTGACTGTCCGTCTTTCTTTATTTCTGTATGTCTGTATTGCGTTCTGTCTTTATGTATTTATGTCTTCTGTTCGCTATGTTATTGATCTGTTTTCAAGTGTTTTATGTATGTTGTTCGTTCTTTCTGTATTATTGAGTTCTGTATTATTTATGTGTATGCCTCCCTGTATGTATGTCTTTCTGTAGCTATGTATGTATGTATTTCTTTATTTTCTTTCAATCTTGATTTATGTATTTCTCCTTTCTGTATTTAGTACGTTCGTTCTTTCTTGATGCCTTTATGTATTGTTGCATGTCTGTCTGTCTGTATTGCGTTATTGCGTCTTTCTTTATGTATGTCTGTATTATTTGTCTTTATGTTTGTATATATGTCTTGCTTTAGTTTTTGTAGCGTTTGTATGTATGTATGTCTGTATGTGTTACTTTTGCATGTCTGAATGTCTTTCTGTCTGTATGTATTTCTGTCGGTCTTTATGTTGTTTCGTTGTTTCGTTCTGTCTGTCTTCTGTATTTATTTATGTCTTCATGTATTTCCATATTTATGTATGTATTTGTGTGTGTATTTATGTCTTTTCGTATATTTATGTATGTATTGCTTTCTCTTCGTTTATTTATTTGTCTGTCTGTATTTATTGTGTTTCTGTATGTGTTTATGTCTTTATGCATATATGTATTTCTTTATGTATATTGTGCGTATGTCTGTATGTGTGTCTGTATGTATATGTTTATTGATGTTGGTTGGCTCTCTTGCTGAGTTTCTGTTTGGAATTACTTATGAATTTCTTTATTTTGTTATGTATGTGTTTATGTATGTCTGTCTGTGTTTATGTGGTTGTTTCTTTGTTTTTATGTAGTTCATGTTTTCGCTATTGAGTTATGTATGTACGTCTGCCTTTATTTATTGTTGTCGCTATGTCTGTGTGTGTTTCGTCATTTATGTCTGTCTGGCTTTGTGTGTTTCTCTCTGTATGTCTTTATTCATGTCTGTGTTTATATGTTTATGTCTGTCTGTCTGTCTGTATGTCGTCCTTTCTTACTTTGGTTTATGTACGCGTGTCGTTATGCCTTTTCTTGTTGTGATGTATTTATTAAATTATTTCTGGCTGTCTTGATGTATGTATGTGTGTATTGTGTATGTATGTCTTATGTCTTTCTGTCTGTATGTAGTTCTGTGCTTATGTATGTGTGTACGTCTGCACGAATTCATGTACATATTTTCTTTTGTTATTTATGTATTTGATTTATGTCTTTATGTCTCGTTTATGCATTGCATTACTCGTGTTGATTAAGGTATGCATTATTTTATGTGCTCTCTGTGTTTCTTTATGTTTGTATTTCTGTAATTAATTCTGTCTGTATGTCTGCGTTTATGTCTTTATTGTTATGCATGCGTTTATGTTCTTTCTGTGTTTTATGTATTGCTTTATGTATGTCTGCCTTTATGCATTCTGTATGTCTGTATTTATGCATTTTATATGTATTGTTGCGTTCTGTATGTCTGTGTTTATGTCTGTATGGCTTGTATGTCTGTATGTATGTCTGTATTTAGGTTGGTCTTTCTGTCTGTCGTTATAATGTATTTCTGGCATTTTTGCTGTATGTATTTATGTTTTGTATTTGTGTATGTGTTATTTGTTTAGGTCTGTCTTTTCTGTATTGTATGTGTTTTTTATTTCTTGATATTATTTATGATGTCTTTCTTAAAGTATTTATGTATTTATTTCTGTACGTATTTCTGTCTGTCGTTTTACGTATGTACTGCTTTATTTCTGTATTTATGTAGTTTGTCTTCATGACGTTGTTCTTGTGTATGGTTATGTCTGTATATATTTGTATATCTTTTCTGTGCATTATTCTTTATTTATGTATCTCTCTTTGTGCATTTATGTCGATATGTCTGTCTTATTTATATATGTATTCGTTATGTCTGTATTTCTCTGTATTGTGTTTGTCTTTCTTTATGTATGTATTATGTATTTCTGTATTTAGTTATTTCTGCATTTTTTAGCTATGTCTTTCTGTTTTTTGGTTTTATGTCTGTATTTGTAGCTTTCTGCATGTATGTACTTATGCATGTCTTTACGCGTTCAATTTCGGATGTCTTCTGTATTTTGTATATAAGTCTTCTGTCTGTATATTATGTCTTTATGTATTTATTGCTTTAGTTAATGATTTTATGTCTGGCATTATTTATGTTATTATTTCTGTCTGTCTTTATGCGTTTTCTCGCAGTTCTGTCTTTACGATTTGTGATTTGTCTGTCTGTGCTTTCTTTATTTATTGCGTTATTCTTTCTGTCATTATGTCGTTCAGTATGTGTGTATTTATGTTGTCTTTATGTGTGCATATTCTGTCTTGATTTATTTGTTTATTCTAGTTCGGTATTTCTTTGCGTATTAAGTTATGTATTTATGTCCATAATTATGTATTCTGTGAGTTCGTTCTTTTATTATTTATGTTGTATTTCGTTATTTCTGTATGTGTGTATTGCTGTGTGTTTTGTAGTTATTTATGTGTTTCTGTGTATGTGTGCATTATGGACTCATGTATGTATGTCTGTCTTGTGTTCGTTCATTGTCTTTGTTTATGTATGTATTTCTTTATTATGTATTACGTTTTTGCCTTTCTGTATTTATTATTGTTTTTTGCTTTCTCTGCCTGGGTATTTATGACTGTCTGTATGTCGTGATGCCTCTATGTATGTCAGGTATTTATGTATGTGTATGTCTGTCGGTATTTATTTCATTCGGTATTGCTGTAATGCTGCCTTTCTGATTGTTTGTGTTTGCGTGTTTCTTTGTATTTTATGTTATCGCTTACTTTATGTTTTTATTTATGTATTTGTTGGTTTATTTATGTCAGTATTTATGCATGTATTTGTGTATGTATTAGGTTATGTATTTCTGTGTTATTGCTTTATGTGTATGTATTCATTTCTGGATTTCTTACATTATGTATCGGTGTGTGTGAATTTAGTGATTGCATTATGTATGGCGTTATGTATTTTATGTACTTATGTTAAAATTATGTCATGGTTTGTGTTGTAGTTTCTTTTTTATGTAATGATGTCTGTCTGTCTGTATGTCTGTCTGTCTGTGTGTATGTATTTAGTTCTGTCTTGATTTATTTCTGTACGTCGTCATGCGTTTATGTCTGACTGTAGTTATGTCTGTATGTCTGTATTTCTGTATTTATTCCTTTATGTAGTGTATGTATTTATGTCTTTTCTGTCTGTATTTCTGTATGTCTGTATGGCAGTCTGTCTGTATTATGTATGTATTTATGGCTTCTTTATGTTTTATCTGTTTTTGCTTTAATTATTTATGTCTGCGTGTGTCCTTAGTTGTTTTGTGTCTGTCTGAATGTACTTTATTGATGTATGTATGTATGTCTGTATGTATTAGTTTCTGTATTGCTGTCTTTCTTTCTTGCTTTATTTATGTACTTCTGGCTTTATGTATGTACTTATTTCTGTATTATGTATTTCTGTATTTCTTTATTTCTGTATTTCTGTGTTTATGTATTTATGTCTTTGTTTGGTATGTATGCATCCCCTTACGTATTTGTGGATTTAATTGTTATTTTTTGGTTATTTATTGTTGTGTGTCTGTGTTTTCTGAATTTCATGTATCTCTTACTGTTTTATGTATTTATGTCTGTCTGTCCTTGCATTTTGTTTCTGGTTTGCGTATGTCTGAATGTATGTATGTTATGTCTTTCTTTTATTTATGTATGTACTTTTGTCTGTATTGATGTATTTATGTGTTGCTTCTTGTATTTATATTATTTTGTTTCGGTATTTATGTCTTTCTCTGTGCATGTGCCTTTATTGTGTTTATCTGTATTTCTGTACTGTCTGTATTGCTTTATTGTTGTATCCATTGTTGATGTATTTATGTCTTGCTTGTGATATTTATGTATGTTTTGTGTTGCGTTATGTTGTTCGGTCGCCATTGTCTTTCTTTCTTGATTTATTTATGTATTGCTGTATTGCTTTTTCTTTCTGTATTATTTTATTTATTTCGATATTGCGTTTTTGTCTTTATTTTCTGTAGGTATTTAGTTGTTCTTTATTTAATTATGTTTATGTGTGTGTATTTATGTCTGTATTTATTACTTTGTTGGCTTTTATTCGTGTTGTATTGCTTTCTTTTGGTATTGCTTTATGTATTGAATTCTGTCTGTATCTATTTATTTCTGTATTGCATTATGTATGTATGTATTTCGTCAGTATTTTGTTTGAATGGATTTTTCGTTGATTTGTATGTATTGGTTTAGTGTATTAGTTATTGCTTTCTTTTTGTATTGCAGTCTGTCTTGATTGAATGACTTTATTTTGTCTTTTGCTGTGTTTATGTGTGTATTGTTGTCTGTGGTTGACTTATTGCTTTATGTCTTTATTTCTTGATGTCTTTCTGTATTGCTTTCTGCATTTGCAGTATGTCTTGATGTATGTCATTCTGTATTTAGGTAGTCTTGTATTTATTGATGTGTTGATTCTTGCTTTATTCATGTGTTGCTGTCTGTCTTTCTTTATTTGTTGATGTCGTTATGAATGTATGTGTGTATGTGTTGTCTTTATTGCGTCTTGTGGTATTTATTTCGTGCTTTATGTATGTCTTTCTGTCTTATGTATTTGTTGTTTCTTGATTGTCTGGGTTTATGTATTGCGTTCATTGTTTTTGTATGTCTCTCTGTATTTATTGTCTTTCTTTTGTGTATTGTATGTGTTTCTGTCTGCATTTAGTTCGGTCTTTCTGTTTTTCTGTATGTATCTCTGTCTGTCATCTGTATTCTTGTATTTTATGTGTG
>Ga0247723_1001692_pt1 | contig 12536 bp, 32 predicted proteins | sample MSEWelMarce5H_FC_FD_189079 | JGI IMG/M metagenome (GOLD analysis project Ga0247723, IMG submission 189079) | Subsurface sediment microbial communities from gas well in West Virginia, United States - MSEEL Well Study Marcellus 5H_FC | ecosystem: Environmental > Terrestrial > Deep subsurface >...
AGTATTCGTATTTCAATGAGGGATTATGAAAGTAGCGAATGTCCTTGGCTTCCAAGTCTGCCACAATGAATAGGTTTTCACCGTTGACTGTTTGGTGAAGGTCAATAACATCCAGATTTTTAAGTACTCTATCGTTAATGTCTCTAATCTCTTCCATTGATTCCTTTTTAATTACTAAGCAAATATAGGAAACATTTAGTAGCATCAACGATAAAAATCGTTAAAGTTTTATTCGAATACTCCTATTGTATTTTTTAACTTTCTTAGGTTGTTTTCTATTCTTACCTTCTTGTTCCATTTCTTTCTTCCTGGTGAAATCCTGGATTTGTTGTCACGCTTTTCACCGTCGACATTATTCCAGTAATTGTCTTTGCATTTTGTACCACCTTTGGATTTACAGAATACGGATTGGTAACTTGCCTTTATGTGTTTTGTTCCGCAGGATGGACAGACTATCACACCGTTGACGACGGAGTTTAGTGCTGCTTGCCTAGCTTTTATTAGCTTTTCTATATCTCTTTCCATGACACATTAAATTTTTTATCAAACTCCGATAGGAAGAAAAATGGTTTTGCTGCCATTCTACCAAACCATCTCAGACCTCTAGCACCTCGGCTATCGAATCCCTTACCTCTCCACTCTTCAATCCTTTCCCATATAATGAATATGAATGCTGCCGGTACCCCGGTTATGAAAATAAAAGGTATGGTTATCGGATAGAAGATAAACCATCTCAGGAATACTAGTGTGATCTTTTTCATAGGTGTTGGTTTTAATTACTAAGTAAAAGTAATAAATCATTTTGATATAACCACGATGAAAACCGTTAAAGTTTCTCGCGGGAGATTATCTTAGTAACATACTATCTTTTGAGGTCCCGATCGGATAATCCTGACACACCGTCGCCGGCGGTGTGTCAGGATCTACCTAATTGCTTAGCGTCTACCCACAAAAAAAGAGCCTCGCATCACGAGGCCCCAATTGGTAATCCGGGCTATGTATTTTTATAACATGTTATCACCAAGCAGATATGCCACTATGGTAACAATTATTGTTATTATTATCGCATCCTTGAATGCATGTTCCTTTTCGGTTGCACCCCTCATTAGGTAAGCAATGATATATGAAATGACGAAGGTTATTAATATTCCTACCATATCTTTATAATTTAGTTCTTATTAAATCAGTGAATGTTTTACCTGTTCTTGCAGGTTCGTTAAATCCGTTTGTTCTGGTGTACACCTCGGCTTGTTGAGTGTGTCCACTCTTGGCGGTCACATTGTATTGAACATCTCCACCCTCGATATCACAGATTCTGAAATCATCATAGAGTGGTCCATTCATAGGGCAGTTGTTCTTGAAGAACACATAGTGCTTATCCTGGTCAATATCAGGGTTTGCTGCTACGAATTTCTTAACCTGTCTGAACAGTGTATCAGCTTTTCTTTTTAGAGATTCATCTTTGCAGAACCAGTCATAGAAGTTGAAGCACCAGCTTTCTTTACCGTCGGAATCTAGATACTTACCGTTATCGAATGCTTCCAATTGTTTTCTTAATGTTGTCTTAGCCATAATGAGTTGATTTTAATTACAAGGTAAAAGTAATAAATTATTATTAATCGCAACGATAAAAAACGTTAAAGTTTAGTCCACGGTTTAATGAATCCGGATACATCTATTTCATTTGGTAGAATCCTATTTCCCCAGGCACTCTCAAAATCCTCCGTTGTCTCATCCCACATCCATTCTCCCTCCTCATAGTCCTGTAACCATTCCTCCAGGATTTGTTTCTTGAGGTGTTCCTCATCGTCGGCCAACCACATCTGCAAGGTTGAATCATAGCTTCGGTCAGAGTCGACATTTACAACTCCCCAGAGCTTGATTCCTTCACCGTTGATAGAAATGCTCATGACTATGCTTCCACGGTTTCTGCGATCAGACCGATTCTGATTATATGAATCATTTCTCCAGTGTGGTCAGCGAAGTCAGGTAGACCTAATGAATACTTATCCACCGATGAGGCAAATTCATGTAATTCTTCGATTATAATCTTTCCTTTCTCTTCGGTAAGCACCCCGGATTTCTCTATCTTCTTGAATTCAGAAATTGCGAGGCCATCGCTGCATCCACCGTTGCTCCAAGCCACCGATACCCTAAGAACACCACATTCAGGCTGTGCTGAGTCTGTATTATAAACAAATCCGATACCTGTGGAATTTTCCGTTTCCACGGTTACCATGTCTCCTGCTTTAAATTTTTCCATAATTTATTTAATTTTTAAGTCTAAAATATTCCGCTGGGTTTCCGTTTGCTGCAGAGTTTCTTTTTGCATTATTAAGATTCTTAACCAATGCTTCTCCAGATTTTGGATTTGTATTGATTTTTGAATTGCCTTTTTCATGTTCCCATGATTGGCCAACTTCCAAAGTGTATCTGAAGTAATCTATTAGATATCCAATGGTGCCAGTTACCTCGGTCTCGGTACCTCTTCTTTCCTTAATGATTGTGAATTCTTTTGCCATGATTCTATATTATTTAAACGTGGGATTTAATTAGTGCGATCATAAAAAATACCCACATAATAATTAATCCTACCTTTGCAACATTAGCCGCTGTTTGAACCGAATCTTTTTTCATATTTGTTTGTTTTAATTACTTAGCAAATATAAGATATAATAGTTAATCAGCAACGATAATAAACGTTAAAGTTTTCTCACGGTGTAAAGCAATAGGTAGATCAGGAAAGCAATTGCTTTTGCCTTTTGACATTAAAAATTGTGCCTACATCCAGCCACCGTTGTCGACGGTGTTTCCTGTCTGTCCCTATTTCATGCCAAAAGGCCACAAAAAAGGGAGACTCTCAAATGTCTCCCTTTGGCTATAACCTAGCGTAAGCAGTCCGCTATATTTGGTTATAGAAATTTCATTCCTGTTGCCAGGATTTCTTCTCTTAATTCTGGTGTTAATTTTTCTTCCATGCCTTCTCCCATTATCACCGTTGGACCTTGTAAGCTTATGGTGTATTCCATATCATCGAATCCCGCGGAGTTTAGCAGGATTCGTGTTTGGCTTATGATTACATGTTTATTCATTTATCGCTATTGATTGATTAATACTTATTGATCTCCAGGCATTTTTATCCAAATCAAAATAGCAGGTTGCTCCATTAGGACCGTCGCCACCTTTTGGATGAGCGGATTGTGGGATTCTTGATAAATTTGTTGTGCCATAAGCCTGTCTTAGTTCACCGTTGGTCTTGATGAATGAAAATCTTAATGGTCCGTCCTTTAAAAGGCTCTTTAATTGTTCATGTGTGATTTGTTGCATAATGATTGGTTTTAATTACTTTGCAAATATAATGTATAATAGTTAAATCACAACGATATAAAACGTTAAAATTTCAAAGTATCCATCGATATTTTTTTATCCCGTCAGGATCCCACCAGTCCACCTCGGCCGGCGGTGAACATGTGTTTGTATGTGATTTATTCGGTCACATCACAAAGTCCTTGGGAAAGCAAATAATCATAAAGGCAATCCATTCTCATTGGGAATCTTAAATTCTTAATATAATCCCGACCGAGGAGTTCAGCTATAACAGAATCTTCTACCTGTTCTATATGCATGTGGGAAAGATGCTCTCCAAAATATTCTCTTGCTTCCTTAATTTGTTCTTCCATGTTTAATTGTTTTAATTACAGAGCAAATATAATGAATACTTAGTAGTATCCAACGATATAAATCGTTAAAGTTGTTACGCATGGATAGTATCTTAGTAACATAGTATGTACCAGCGGTGTTCGGATACATCTCTTTGTACATCTTCATAATCATCTTCATAATCATTCTTCATCCTTTTGACATCTTCCTACATCTTTTCCACCGTTGCCGGCGGTGTTTCGGCGAGGCATGAATCATTAGCCACAAAAAAGGCTTTCTTTAAAGAAAGCCTAAATTGAATTAAAGCATAACCAATTATTAATTACCGTATTTCAGAATATATTTTATGGCTGAAAATAAACTTCCGTTTGAGAATGTGTGCTGAATTGTCTTTGCTCTTCTGACAATCTCTATTCTCCTCGGATCCATTCTCTTATCCGCATACTGGCCTTTTTTTAGACCACCCTTGTAAAATGGTATTTTCGGTCCGGTCCACATTATTCTCTTATTATTTGGTAAACATCAGTACCAGGGATTAGTGCCAATCCTCTCCCATTATCCCAATTGACATGAATATGTCCCATCCCGTCTACACCTTGGATGGTTCCCATTTCTCCTGCCTTTATTGGATTTGGATCATCACCCATTTTTATTAATGTGATTCTTTTACCTTTTAATGTCTCGTCCATAATGTTTTGATTTTAATTACATGCAAATATAAGTAATCATTTTTATATACAAACGATAAATCCGAATAATTTCCGAATTAATCCTGATTCATCTCACACACCGTCGCCGGCGGTGAAATCATGCATGTCCATGCTTTTCCATATCCTTGCACACAAAAAAGGCTTTCTTATAAAGAAAGCCTCTTTCAAAAAAAGAAGTGTGTGTAATTAAAACCTCTTAAGTCTTAGTGAATCTTTGATGAATTCGAAGTCCGATCCGGTTACACCGTCGTCGTAAAACTCGTCCGAGATTAGGTCATGTAGCTCGTCCACGGTTTTTACCTCTCTGTCCTTTGCTTTTGCCTTGATTCTTTTATAAAGATTTTTCTTCTCTTGTGTCATCTTTTTTATTTTTGATTGTTAAATAATCTGGTGCATCGTCATAAAATATTGTAACATATTTATTCTTCTGATTCGTTCCACATGTTGAAAACTGGTGGCTATGAATAATGATACCTGGATGCTCACTCAGGAAATCATTCATCTGCTCTTCTAGCTTTGAATAATTATCATGTGTTCTTATGGTAAATTTCATGTCCTATTATTTATAAAGCAAATATAAGAAATCCTTTTCATATACGCACGAGGCCAAACGTTAAAGTTCGCTCGCGGACATAGTATGTTAGTAAGATAGTATGTTTTGGCCAATAAAAAAGGAGCCGGGTAGCTCCTTTAAAAACATAACATGAATATCAAATTGAATCGTTAAATCCGATTTAACAAATATTATAGTAGTAATAATACTTAATGTTTCATTAATATCCTGAAATTTTAATTTTTTCCACCGTTGTGAAGGAAGTTAATAGTCCATTGCAACAATTTCCATCCTCCCATGCTACCGAGACATAAAGTGAACTGTTATTGTTCTGTCCACCTCGTGCGTAGACATGACCTATACCAACCTTCGTTGGTTGCGGATTAAATTTAGATTTTGATACTTGTGTGACTCTTACTGGGTCTCCTGGTCTTAATGTTGTCATGGTGTGATTGATTTTAATTACATAGCTAATATATGAAATCTATTTCTAATACAAACGATTTAAAACGTTAAGATTTTGACATCTTATGGAAGAATGTTTCATCTCTCATAGGGATCACACTCATTCTCTTACACATCTTGGAGTATTCCTCATAGGTTACAGTGTCAAGTTTACCTAATTGTTTTGCCATTTCGATGTTCATTGCTACGTGGTGTGGTTCACCGTAGATGGCTTCATTGTGCCATTGTATTATTTTTTCCATATTAACAATTTATTTTATTACATATTAAATGACCAATTATTATCGAAACAAATGAACAAAATAATATCCATCCTTGAGTGTAAGCAAATCCAACATCAAAAAGAATTAATGATATATGTGGGATTGTCAGAATGCAAAACACCGCTGCCGTTATCACCATCGCTAGGAATAAACCTAGAAGTGGGTCCTTTCTTTTACCTGTTCCCATTATTCCTCCGTTGGTTGGTAATCCTCGTCAATGACATCATCCACCTCGATTATAACATCATCGTGATGGCCGTCCTCTTTTATTTGCTCAGCTTCCTCCTCAGTGAATCCGATTTTTCGGAGAGCAGCATCATAAGCTTTGTCTCTGTCTGTTGCATTAACAAACACTACCGTTGGCGAGTCCCAGTCATCCTGGCTGGTGAACATCACACAAAATAATTTCTTTTCCATTAGTCTTTGAATATTTTTTTACCAAAGTAAAGGAATACTTTTGCTACCAATACCCATAATACTATGGATATGATTACTTTTAAAAATGTTTCCATGTTGTTTTGATTTTAATTACATGTAAATATAAGAAATCTTTAGTATACACAACGATACCAAACGTTAAAGTTTGAATTTATTTCCAATTTTATTTTTTTATTTTGACATGCCGGATTCATCGAATCACCACACCGTCGGCCTCGGTGTATGGATACCTGCCGATAGGAATTCTTTGGTCACAAAAAAAGAGGCCGAAGCCTCTTTCCCACTGTTGGTGATTACCGATTACTCAGCAACAGCTTCAGCTTTTTCTGCTTTTGGAGCTTTTGCTTTTGGAGCAGGAGCTGGTTTTTCTTCCTTAACGACTGGAGCCGTTACAACTGCCGATGGTGCACCTTCTCCTACGATTAGGTTTTCCTCAGTTGTGTAGAAGATACGAGTTGAACCTGGTTTTTTAACTCTAATCAAGTTAGTTCCAGTAGGACCTGCGATGGCCAACTTTTCCAAGATGATTGCAGCACATGGCTTCATTTGAGCCGGAGTACCTGTAGCTTCTTTCTTTCCGAAAACTTTTAGCGGAGAGATTAAAGAAGTTTCAATTCTTGAACCAACTTCGAATGCACCCTCAATGTGTGGTACAACTGGTGCTGGCACCTCAGCCACTGAAGCCTCTGGACCTTCTACTTGAGCAGTTTCTTTGACAACCGCTTTTGCCATTTTTTCAACTTTAGCCGTAGCTACTGTAGCGTTTCCGCCTTTTTTTGCATTTTTGCTCATGGTGAATGATTTTTAAATGATTAATTAATTACTATGTAAATGTATAAAATTCTGTTTAGATAAAAAAATAATTTGAAGGTTATTTTTCGTTAAAGTTTTTATTTTAATTTTGCGACCAATCTTTGGGCAGATCTTAATGATGTGTGTCTGCTGTAGACTTCACCGTCGATTCTCATCGTGTGTGTATAGTCTGGATTGTTCTCAAGACTTTCCTCAGTGATAATCATTTCTCCCTGGTGATAATTAGGATGCTTGTATAGAATCCTTGATCCCAAAGAAGGTGAGGTTACTATCTTAACGATGCAATCATCCAGGATAGCTCCACCGCCGGTACTATCGACTGTTGATAATAGAATTGGTATTTTTATTGGACCTGAGCTTCTTCCTATCTTTCCTGTCTTATCGCTCTCCTCCATCCAATCCTTTCCTGTCACTCTGTCGCCGACATAGATTTTGATTCTCTGACTTGTACCTCTTAGAGATTCTAAGACTCTGATAACGTCATCTGGTGTTTTCTCTGAGTAGTACGTGCCAGAATCGGATACTTTGTATATCGTGTCTTTGTCGCCTATCTTATGTGTTTCTGTTTTCATATCGTTTTAATTACAGAGCAAATATACGGGATAGATTTTACATACAAACGATGAAAATCGTTAAAGTTTCTACCACGGTGTTTAACATAGGACAGGCATGAAGATGCCATATGAAAAATAGGCATGCATGATGCATCATCCGAAACACCGTCGACAACGGTGGCTGGATACCTACAGGTTATAATTCTTTGGTCATAAAAAAAGAGGCCGAAGCCTCTTTAAAGTAGTTGTGTGTGTTTTGGTTTATAAGCTACCAAAGAAAGCTTATTCTGCTAGATTGATTCCTAGATTATGAATCATTGTGACATAGAAAGCTATAGCACCGCGGTTGATTGAGTCCGCTCTGTTGATTGCTTCATAAAGGTCATTTTCCAAAATGGCTTTAACAAATGATCCAGGATATGTTTCGATACCTAATCTATTTGCCATGATTGATGTTCCGATATCAAGGATGTGATTTTTAGATTCATCAACAAATAATGATGTGATTGGAACATTGCATGATTCTGCATTTTTCATAAGATAGACTTCCACATTGGCTCTTATCTTTTCCATTTTTTGATCTCTGGTTAATTCTGACATAATGATTTGATTTTAATTACAGGGCAAATATAATAAATCCTTTTTGAATAAAAAAATTATTCCATCTCTAATTTAGCATCTTCTATCAAATAACCTTTATAACCTTCAAGTTTGGATGGTTTGTTTTTTAACCACTGTGTTGCCATCTGCCAAGCTTCTCTTTCGGTTGCACCAAATCCTATTGTGTATATTGAATCTGGATTCTCTTTAATAACGAAGAAGGGTACGCCCTTTCCTCTGAAGCCTACCTCAAATTCGGTTTCGAATCTTTGGGCGATGGCATTTGGATACTTTGCTAGAACTTTTTTATTATTCATGATTATTTTTTAAATAAAGGCGTATAATATTTTCTGGATGCATGTCCCAATGTATGAATCTCGCAATCATTATTATTTAGGAATTGAAATCCTGAATAACAATCTGTCTTGAACATTATCTTCTCAATCATCACACAAACACCTTCTTTGAATTCCTTTGTGGCATCGGCATCGGTTCTTCTCAATTGTGAATTTGCATATTCGATCATCTCTATAACACCGATGGTTTTTCTCTTTGACATACGCGTTCCTATTATATGTTATTGTCTAACCAATCCTTTAATTCTTTCTTGATGTAATCCATATCATCTTCATCATCCGGATCAGGAAATCTTTTTCCCATCATCTCTCCAATATGAGCACCGTCGTCTGCTCTGTGAATGTCTATTCCATCTTCCGATGTGTCAGCGTCAAAGAAGTATCTTATATCATATAAGTCTCCGTCTATTTCAATATCTTTTATTACATGTGCCATAATAAGTGTTTTTAATTACAGGGCAAATATACGGAATCATTTCCAGATAAAAAAATTATTTTTCAGATTTTTTGTAATCCTCTGGTTTCCACCGTTGTCCTGGAGTTGGTAGGACACCATCTCTTATAAGCTTATCCCAATCCTTTCTTTCACCCATCTTTCCAAGATAAGCACCGATTCCAATTCCCATTAGGAAACCGCCGAACCACATTCCAATTATTACCATAAGTATTTTTTTATTAAGTATATGAAAAATATTATCATTAAAGTGTATTTTACTGTATTGATTATACCGTTGATTACGTCTCTCTTCTCATAGGGATATAAATCGTTCCACCAAGATTTTATCGGGTTTCTCATTTTAAATGTACGCGTGTGGATAGTATGTTACCAACATAGTATGTTTTATCTTATTGAATTGACCTTAGGTAAACAACACTTCTTGTATTTGTTTCCTGATCCGCATCGGCATTTGTCATTCCGTTGTGCACCTCGGTATTGTTCCTTGAATTCGATGTCTGCCAATTTCTTTGCTTCTCTAGCAGCTCTTTCCGCAGTGTCGATTGCTTCCTGACCAGCATCATCTTCCTTTACCGTGTATCCAACAGGTCTATCACTAACCTCTCTCATCATGTCGGCAAGGATATTTGATTTGCTCATATCCTGGTAGGCGCTTAACATCTTAATGAATTCGGTCTTCTTCATTTGTCTGTATCTTTCTCTTTGCTCCAGGATCTTCTCTTCAGGCACCTCGGATAGGCTGTATGGTACATATTCATTACCACAGGTATCACATGAGGTCTTCGATAATTTCTTTATCTCCTTGCCTTCAGCATCCAACACCGTTGTCTCCGATGTCAGGTGTGATTCGAATAATTCGAATTCTTGGCACGTTGTGCACCATGTTCTTTTTTTAATTTGACTAGGCATGTTGTTTCTTTTTATTGTTAATGCTATATAGATGCACTTCTTTTATGGAAGTAGCAGGGATTGGTTCCGATGAGGTCCATGATTTACCAACACCAAATAGGGAAACCATCATCGGTGAATGGTCCATGCCTTCCTCAAGATTTGATTCTTCCACCTCAACCTCAATCACCGCGATTGTGTCCTCTCCTGTGGCTTGTAATCTGAAGCCGATCCAACGGAGTGCCGAATCGATTGAATCGGTAAGGTAAACATAATCCCATTTAATAATCAGACCATCCTTTTTTATTGACGGTACATTTGATACAGATGTTGCGTGGAATGCTCTCATTTTAATTTATTGAATTTAACTTCGGTTAATGACATATCAACAGGTATAATAATTGCTTGAGGAAACTTGGCTGTTATGGAATTGCTCCAAGATTTTGCTATTCCCTTGCTCATCCACCAACTGGCATCATTTATATTCTTCGTACGGCGGAAGCCAAGTGTTTTCTGATTTACCTTTACGTAAGAATCTTCATTCGGTATTTTGTAAATGTAAAGTTCCATGTTGATGTGATTTTGTTTTGCAAATGTAATAAATTTTTTCAAATAAAAATAATAAATTTCAAATTATTTCTACCCCTTGATTTACCCTCATTTTTCCAACGGTGCATTATTGCTGCGTGTACGATGCACGAGCGCACAAAAAAAGCCTGATTTTAGATCAGACTTTTTTAACTCCGTGTAGTTTGTCTCGGAGATTTGACATGTTAAGTGTTGCTATGTAATCATCGGTGGTTTCCCTTGCCCAGCCGCCTTTCCTTCTGAAGTATATTTTACCAGGAAATATTTCGAAATTCTTTTCCTTTTGCATGAGTGAATTTTCTTTGCCTGGATGGCTAAAAGCCACATAGTAAGGATCAGACAAAACACCGTCAATGTCCCAGAAAGCATAATCATCTTTTGGAGTTATTTCACCGACGATTTCAGTCTCTATACCTGCTTCAGTAAGAGTATCTATGTCTCCCTTTTTAAGGAAGCCTAAAGCCGGATTCATTGCACCGCCGATTTTGACCAATTGCAAAGCGGTCGGATCAATCGCACCTCGGTGGAAGAAGCTTTCGAAAAGCATTAAGTGTTTCATCGAATAGAGTTTCCTCTATATATCGTCTACGTCTATCAGCAGTTTAACAACAGCCATACCGTGGCCAATCCACCTTTCAACAGGAGAGACAACACCGTTGGTGATAAGAAAGGGCAAGCACCCTTCGTTCTCTGAGTAGTTCTTGATGATCACCTCATCTGGCTCTATGTGTTCATCAGGCACATTCACCGTGGCTGTCATTACTGGTATCCCATCCTCTGCGTCGAGTATACGAATAGCTTTACGGCCGTTCGCATACGAGCCCCCGGTTAATATAACTGTGTACTCAGCATAATTTGTTTTAAGTTGATAAGTCTTCATTGTGAATTAGTTTAGTTCGTGTATGTGTGCGTGGTCATTCCCCATACATAGTATCTTAGTAACATACTATGTTTCAGAGTTCTGGTCGGGTGGACTCCATATGAATAGAAATAGAGTTATACCCGTGAGGACTACCGCTACTATCACATCAGTAGTGGTTGGTTCGGGGTACCATCCAATAAGCCAAGCCAAGTATATAAATACACTCGCGAGAGCAATGCATATGGTTACCGCTCCCACGATCTCCCATCCGGTTCTAAGTGTGCGCATAGTTCGTGTTTCTCGTGGTCCCAGACATAGTATCTTAGTAACATACTATGTACCTGGGGCCTTGTTGTTTATGATGCAAATATACAAAATCTTTTCGAATAAAAAAAATCCTCGAAATATTTTTTTATTCCGAGGATTTGTATTACTTTAGCTTTTGAAAAATGAATGGCCATTCATGTGGCCGGGTTCCGGACTGGGCTCGGGAGAGTGGACTCCATGGCGTGCTAAGATTAAGCTTGTGTAGGCCCGCCGACGGTGTTTGATTCGATTCTTCTTTTATATTTTATAAGTGCATTAATTGCTCTCTTCACTCTACTGATCTCTTCAGGCCTTAGAGTATTACTTGAATAGCCCCTTTGCTTAGCAATATAGCTACCATGGCCGGGACGAAGATAGTCGTATAGATCTTCTAGTATAAAGTCAACGTCCGCGGGTGACGTCAGCTTGATAAGACAGATGTTCCCTTTAATATCATAGTTGTTGATGTCTTCTTCCCAGGCTTCCACACCTTCTGAATATCGACCAGCCTTAAATTCGTCAGTAGCAAAGTTGATCACAGCCTCGTCATCCTGGACATAGTCCTCACCATCCGCGGTGTTCCATAACATCTTATAGGAATCAGGGATGGCATCATCAATCACATGCACAGCCCATAGAGTGTGCTCAGATGTCTTGTCCATCAGGATGTCAAAGTCTATTCGACCATTCCCACTTCTACTCGGTCCATCATTACCCGGTTCCTCTTCGGTGACAAAGAGAGGTGTGAAGAGTTGCTCAGCCTCAGTGTGCTCTATCTCTCTGCCAATCTCTTCCGGATCTGGTCCATCGTCATACTCCGGCGGAGTGTTCCAATCTTCATATATTTTTAGATTCTTCATACTCTATATATCCAGTCCAAACACCACCAAAAATGAGGTGAGGTGAACCAAACCCTATAGGGGGACGTAGAGGGTCTAACCCCCTGGAGGCCCGGCCAACCCAATAGATAAATCTAATGATACCACCTAGAGAGATAGAGTCACATAAGATGTTCCGTCTCTA
>Ga0247723_1001693_pt1 | contig 12536 bp, 34 predicted proteins | sample MSEWelMarce5H_FC_FD_189079 | JGI IMG/M metagenome (GOLD analysis project Ga0247723, IMG submission 189079) | Subsurface sediment microbial communities from gas well in West Virginia, United States - MSEEL Well Study Marcellus 5H_FC | ecosystem: Environmental > Terrestrial > Deep subsurface >...
ACCAGTTGCTAATTGACAACAATCTACTTACAGCAAAAGAAATTTTTGAACACGCTTACACACTTGGAGCGTTATCAACTCACAACAAAAAGGAAACTAACTAATGGACATTAGAGAACAACACACACAAGAAGAACTAGAAGAGATGTTTGATGAAATGCTTGATGAAACTTATCCAGAATTCAAAATTGGTTATTCAACTTTTTATCCATCGCAAATTCTTGCAAACTGCGACCCAGTTCTTTATGGTATCTCTGTTTATGAATTTGCAAACCACTTGCAGGAGCAGGAAGATGAAGAGTAAATTTTTGTGGTGTAGTATTTATACTATGCCCCAAATTTGCCGCACGCCAAATCTGCCTGGAACCACGCACGCCCCGACACGCCCGAAATCATTTAAGAAGATTAAATAATTTTCCCCGATTTTCCAGAAAAAAATGACTTTTGGTATTGTCAATGTCAGTGGTAGGGGCTATAATAGATGTATCAAGACAAGAAAGGAAAAACTATGAACATTTGCGTATTTTGTATGGACATTGGCAGTTTTGAGAGTTGCTACTCTTGCCAAGACTACGAGGGCGTAATGCCACTAAACAAAGAAACGCTAATCTATTTAGGTGAAGACCTAAAAGAATGGACAGAATACCTAGACTAAATGTCAGTGGTAGCCTGTATAATAATAACATCAAGAAGAAATGGAAAATAAAATGGAAAATGAAAACAAGAGATACACATTCGGTGGCTTTACTTTTGGAAGTCAAAAGTTATTCAACCTTTCAATCAACATTCGCAACTACGCTGGATACGGAACAACTCACACAGTAGAGATGGGCTTGGAACTAACAGAGAGCGAACGAATGGAACTAATCAAAATCCTAATCAACGCTGGCGAACAGGAGAGCAAATAAAATGATGACACGCAAGGACTATGTAGAAACTGCTAACATTCTCGCAGGAGTTAGAGATGCCCTAGAAAGTTTAGGGTTAGAGGGTGAGCAGATTTTTAGCGATTTAGCAAATGACTTCGCAGAGATGTTTGCTAATGATAACGACAGATTTCAGTCTGGTAGATTTTTTGACGCTTGTTGGGAGAGATAAATGGAAATTATTTTATTGCTAGGCTATGTTCCGTTAGTTGCTTATTTATTTTGGCAAAGTTATTTGCTTGCTCAACACAGAAAATTAGTTGATGACCAGCAAGAGCAAATCAAAAAACTAAAACCATTTTAGTTTAGAGTTGCTACCCTTTGGGGTGGCAATTCACCGCACGCCCGAAAACCAAATGTCAGTGGTAGGGTTTATAATAGTATTATCAAGAAAGAGGAAAACTAATGACCGAACTGGAAACTGAAATCTACGAACTTATGGCTGAGTGCGAAGCCGAAGGCATCAAAGGAAACTCTACTGACGAGAACGCTGACCCACGCCTAGAACGCATTGGCAACATTCTAACCCTGCTACAAGTATTAGACTGGGAAGCGTATAAGCGTGTCGCTATCGCTAAGTTCAATGTAACTGCTGACTACTTTGAAGACTGATGTCAGTGGTCTAGTCTATAATAGTATTATCAAGAAAGGAAAAACTATGCAAATGATTTACTTAGTCATCAATGACGAGGGCTACCTTGAAATGATGTATGACAACGAACAGTCTGCTAAGGACTACATTGCCCTAAAAGGTAATGAAAACTATACCATTGACAGCGAGGAGATGTGTTGATGTTGCTATACAGCGATAACTATGAACCAGATGACTACGAAGGCGACCAAGAGTTGAACGAGTATGAAGATGATTGGTCAACAGTTGAGAGCGAACTATTTGGGGACTGCTAAGGCAGACCCATTTGGGCGTGCGTCAAATTTCTATAACAGTTAGGTTACGATGGTTACGAAATGTTCCCCAAATCCCCACGATGTCGGTGGTAAGGTGTATAATAGGACTATGAAGAAAAGAAAGCCACCACTAAATAAAGTTGCTCAGGCAACTCGCAACGCTCACTCAGCAGAACTTTTTAGAAGCCTGTTGCTAAACAAACACATTGTCGCTACCCCTGCTAAAAACAAGGGTAGTCGCAAAGCAAACATCACTAAGGCTATCAAGGAGTATAACTAATGGCAAAATCAACTAAACTAAATCTACTAGGCATTGAGAGTTATCCCCTAGAAGAACAAATCTATCAAATCTTTATTGGTAAGGGTCTTAGGGCTACTTATGGTAATCGCATTGACCTTAGAGAGTTGGCAGAAGAACTAATCTTCGCATTGGACTTTGTAAATGACGGAGAGCCTGACCAACCTATCGCTCTAAATACCCTGCCAGACCTAACAGGTGAAGACGGAGTTCCAGCATTAGACCTAGTAAAGTATTTTGGTTTAGAAGAGTATGTTATGGAGAGTGTCCTAAATGGATAAGAAAACTATTATTGAGAAATACAATATTGACCCTAATCAAACCCTAGATGTATTCTACGACAATGGCGAGGTATGGTGTAGTGAAGATGGCGAGTGGTCAGTAATGCATTGTGGAGAAATGAGAGTTGACTACAATGGCGAAAGACTATACACAAACACGGACTTTATCAAAGTTGGTTTAGATACAGATGACAAAGTTGGTGAAGCAGAGGCTAACGAAGAACTCTATTGGCACATGAACCCATGGTTTATTGTTGCTAAAAAAGATGACCTAGATAATGAGTATGGCATTACAGGCAACATCGTTGATGCAATAGAGCAAGCCCTACTTCTAGCCAATGTCAGTGGTTAGGTTTATAATAGTATTACTAAACAAGGAGAGATAAATGGATAACGAAGACAAAGAATACTTCAAGGAAATGTTTGAGCAGTATCACAATGGAGAGATTAGTGTGTTTGAACTAATGGACAACTTGGAAACTGACCGTTTTGACGGAGATGTTTTTGATTACCTATAACTAGGTAGCCTTCGGGCGTGCGGCATTTTTAGGTAACGCTTATGTTACGATGCTTACGAAACTCCCCCTAAATACCGCCAATGTCAGTGGTTGCCTGTAAAATAGAACTATCAAAAGAAAAGGAAAAGAATGAGACCAGTTGTAATGGATAGACATGTTGCTAATCTTGGAGAGCAAGCAGGTATGGGTGATGAATGGTCAGAACTATTCTGCGATGAACAGTTTATGGCTATGCTCCAGACTCACTATGACCAGATGGTGAAATACATAAAGGCTAAATACCCTAATGTCAGTGGTATCAAGTAAAATAGTCTTATCAAAAGAAAAGGAAACCCTAATGGAACAGAACTTAGATGTAATGGTTGCGACAGTAGATACAGATTGTCAGTGTAATTATTTTGACGAAGAACTAGATGACTTTGTTGCTATGGAGTATTGCGAAGGCGATTGCTATGAATGGCAAAAAGAAGATGTGATGATGGTGATTGGCGAATGGCAGTTGCTGAATGACATTGACGAAGATGACATTATCCGTATCAACGGAACACGCATTGGTTGGCAGGGTAGAAGTGGATACAAGGACACGGACATTCTGGAACTACACGGAGCATTGGCACTTGACGGAGATTTCCGTATCACTTGGACATTAGACATTCCAAACAAAACACTAAAGGCTAGGCGTTCATCTCACGATGAGCCAATGGGAGCAAACTTTGAGATTGACTTTATCAAGATGACTACTTGCGACAAGTGTGATTTTCCTATCTCAGTTGATGTTCACGCTGAAGAACTGGGTATGTGTGTTGATTGCTCCAACGAATACTTTACTCACAATGACGAAGAGCCTATTGACTTGTAAGCGAAAGTGTGAGACAATAGTGTATGAACACATTACAGATAATCGGCATACTCACACTAATCATTTTAGTAGTCTTTTTCCTACAATAGTAGGCGAAAGGCTGCACGTCAAAATACCGTGCGGCATTTCATAACAAACCCATAACTCATTTACGAAACACTTACGAAAGCCCTTGACTTTTCCCCTGAATAATGGGATAATAGAACATAACCTAAAGAAAGGAAAACCCTATGTTGTATGTTGCCCCTGACGGAAACTATGGTGAAGCAGAATACCTTGTTGTTGTAGATGACGAGAACTTTGATGAGCATTTTGTTGGATACCTTGACGAGTGTAGCGACTACCTAAGACCTAGTTATGCTAAATGGTTTGAAGATAACCAACACGATTTTGAGCAGGGTAGTTTAGAGTGGGCTTGCTCTGTCTGTGATGAGTGGTTTGAGAGTGAGAACTAATGGCACACCAAGTTCAATGCAACATGTGTGATAGATTATACGATGATGTGAACATTATGGAGTGTGAAGATTGTGGGGTAGACTCTTACATGTATGACATAAGAGATGAGCCTTGGGGTCTAAACGCTTCAAGAGGGTATTCAATCTACGGACAAGAAACAGGCTTACACGACAGCAACTTTGTTCATATAGATAATGATTTCCGTGTCTAATGTCAGTGGTAGCAAGTATAATAGTAATCTAACAAAGGAAGATAATGGAACTAGATAAAGCATACGAAATAGTATTAGCAGACTTAGAAGAAAGAAACTCACACACAATAGGAAGACTATTGCGTTGGGACATACAAGGAAGCCCTGATGACGAAGTTATGTATAGGGCTTGGCTATCCGCTAAAAACTTTATTGAGCAGTATGAATGGGATAAGGCTGGGGCTTAGGCTCTAGTTTTACCGCACGCCATTTTTATAACAGAACCATAACACATTTACGAAACACCTAAAATATCCCCCAAATGTCAGGGGTAGCCCTTATAATAGAACTATCAAAGAAAGGAAACAAATGGAAGATTATTGGAGTGATGTAGAGATTGCCCTACACTATGGTAAGGGTATCGCTTTTGATGGTTGCCACAAGATTTATGTTCTACAAGACGAGAAGCAGATTGACCTTATGCGTCAGTATGAGTATGAGTTTGTTTTGACTAAGGAAGACCTTACAGAAAACGAACTAAATGCCCTGCTTAGAAACTGGTATGCTGGAAGTTGTATGTTGAAGTTTATTCAGTCTGTCGCTTCTGTTGCTGATGGACAAGACGAGAATGATGGATTTGACACACTTATTCCACAAGGGGCAGAACAAGAAGAAGACGAATGCGAACTCTGCTACTCTGCCTGTGGAGATACCTGCGAAGACTATGACGAGGAAGATGACTAATGGAACTAACAGATAAAGAAGCCCAAACAATCAAGAGTATCTACGACAGGTATTTTGACGGTATTCTTTTGGCAGAAGAAGCCCTACAAGAACTAGAACTAATGTTCAACGTCTAACACTAATGTCAGTGGTTAGGTTTATAATAGAGATACACTAAAAGAAAGAAGATAAAAATGGAAAGCAACCACCCTGTATTACAGCAACTAAAAGACAAGATTGTTGAACTAGAAGCAAAGATAGAACAGCAATCACAGGCTCATTCAACAAGGTTCTATGAGCAGTTGGAAACAGAAGAAAAACTAAAAGAGATTTTGGTTGAAGCAGTAAAAGATAGCGACATCTCAGCAGAGTTGGCTCAGTCAATCGCAGGACTATTTGAGATTGAACTAACCGAGTATGTTGAACTGGAACTAACTTTCAAAGTTCAGGCAAGTTTCAATGTTCCTATTGGAACTGATACTGACCTGTTGGCACAAGAAATCGGTATTGAAACTAGTTTTCACGGACTAGCAGAAGAATACTACAACAGCGACTACTACGAGTTAGATGATTGGAATGTTAGTTAGGCGGTTCCCTTTCTTTCCGTCTATAACACCACACCTGAGTAAGTGTCTAAACTGCTCATTTTTCACCGCACGCCATTTTACCGTGCCCCGATTTTTGGTAACAATTAGATTAAGAATGCAAAATTGTTTTACGAAACACTTGACTTTTTCCCGATTGTGTGGGACAATTGAGTATCAAATAAATCCAACAATGAAAGGTGTGTCCCTATGGCTCACGAATTAGAAATCAACGAAGCAACTGGTCAGGCTAGTTTTGCTTCACTCCGCCAACCTGCTTGGCATAATCTAGGAACTGTATTCAATGAAGAAGTTTCTACCGCAGAAATGCTATCACTCGCAAGCCTAGACAACTGGAATGTTAGACTTGAAGATGTTGCTGTCCCTGCTGGTTTCACTAGCGACAGAAACTACTCGTTCGTTTCAAGAACAAATCCATTCAACGCAGAACAGACAGACATTCTTGGTGTCGTTGGTGAGCGTTATGTTCCATTACAGAATGAAGACTTGTTCTCGTTTGGTGATAACTTGCTTGATGGTGGCGGTCGTTGGGAAACTGCTGGTTCAATCAAGGGTGGCAGACAAGTATTCGGTTCAATCGCATTAGAGCGTGAAACTGTCCTAGACCCTAATGGCGTTAGTGATGTTGTCAAGTCTTATCTATTGCTAAACACATCTCACGATGGTTCTATCGCAATTCAGGCTTCAATTACTCCTGTTCGTGTAGTTTGTGCCAACACTCTAAACCTTGCTCTATCTTCTCTAAAAGGTAAAAAAGGTTTGAAGCAATCATTCAAGATTAGACACACACAAACCGCAGAAGGAAAAATTGCGGTTGCTCGTGAAGCGTTAGGTCTTGCCAATCACTACCTAGACGAGTTTGATTTGCTTGCTAAAGAAATGATTAGCAAAGAAATTACTCAGGCTAAGTTTGACGAGATTGTTCTCAAGGCTTACCCAATGCCAACTAAAGACAGCAAGGGTTCAATGAAGAAATGGACAGACAAGATAGACCTAATTCAATCTATCTATGTTGGCGATTACAACAACACTATTTCTGGAACTGCTTGGGGAGCATTGAACGCTCTAACAGAACGCCTAGACTGGTATCGTAATGCTCGTGGTTCAAACAACGAAAGTATTTACGCTTCTGCTTCTGGCTTTGACCCTGTAATCAACGCTGAGAAAAACCGCTTGATGAACTTGGTTCTCGCAAGCGTATAATCTCGCAGACCTGAGCAAGTCTAAAACTGCTCACCATTTCCTACTTGACAAAGTGGGCAAATCGGTGCACGTCATTTTACCGTGCGGCAAATCTAAAATAGTATAACTAAGTAGAAGAAACTAATTACGAAAGCATAACGCTTTCCCCTAGCCTATTGACCAGAATAGGTTTATCCTGTATCATTGTAGTATGAATGAAAACGAAACTATTATCCTTACCCCTGTTTATGATGAAGACAACGCCCCTTACATCTACCCTGACGGAAATGACCTAGAGACCTACCAGATTAGGCAGTTCTACGCTTGGGGCATAGAAGCATTAGAGAGACAACTATGGGATAGTGCCGAACGAGGTTGGCAAGATAGCAGTAGCCCCGAGTTCCAGTCCTACCTAAGAATGCTTAGAAGTATAAAGAGCAATCTTGAAGACAAACTATCCTATGACAACTACAAGATACTCTATGACGAGATGCTTGAAAAAGCGTCTATGATGTCCTAGATGTCAGTGGTATCCCCTATAATAAATACATAACAACCCTAAGAGAAAGATAACAAATGCCAAATTACTATGTAAAAGTCCAAGTAATCTATGACGGAGAATACGAAGCCGAAAGCGAAGAGCAAGCAGAAGAGATGGCTTGGTCTGCCTACTATGGTGATGACCCTGCCCTGACCTACGACAGCGTTTATTCCATAGATGTAGAAGAACTGGAAGCAGACGAAGAAGAATACGAAGAAGATGAGTGAGTGTGAATGCGACAGAGTAGAGTGTCCAAAACACGAAGGTAATTTTGACTGTCATTCATTCTGCGACATCTGCGAAGGTAATCAAGACTATTGCCCTACCCATGATGAATGGGAAGCAGAACAAGCAACAACCTATTTGAACATTTATAGAGAGAGAGAAGAAGACATGGAAAAAACTATGCTGGAACAACACAGAGAAGAATTAGCAATACTGGAACACGAACTACAAACTAAATCACTAAGCAAGTATGCTATCGCTTGTCTTGAAGGTCGCATTAGCGATTTGGACAGTATGATTGCTCAGGACGAATACTGGGAGAAGCAGGAGAAGAAGTATGCTTGAACTAACTGACGAACACTACGAAACTAAGAGAATGGTTTCAGCAACAATTACATACATGATTGATGTCAATAAAGATAACATCTTCATCAGCGAAGTAGAAGACTTTGATACCGAAGACGGAACCGAAGAAGACTACGAAGAGTTGAAGAGAACTGACGAAGAACTAGAGCGTTCAGCAATCAACGAATTAGCAGAAATCATTTATAATTCTGTCAAGTATAATGACCTAACAGATATGATTAGTGTGGAGTTCCATAATGTCTGATATGACTGACAAAGAAATCGTCCTGTCTATGATTGATGGCTTCAAGAAAGTCAAGGGTATAAATCAAATGCCTACTCTAGAAGTATTGAAACTAATAGAGATGAGACTAAAGCGTGAAGAAGAGTTTAATGAATTTGTTGCTCATGCTAAAGAAGTTTTGGCTGACATATAGGGATAATGGGGACCAGGGTGGTTGGATTGGTTTCTGACTGCCCTGGTTTTGACGCACGCCCCCAGACATAACGGAATGATAACGATAAAAAGTATTTTGGCAAATACTATTGACTTATAGATGGTTATCCCTTATACTTGTAGTATCAACAAAAGTTGAGAAAATAGCAACAATTACCCTTCGGGAGAAAAGAGATACAAATGCCAGAAATCAAGGTAGGCGACCGCTACGAAACCAAGACTAACAAGTTTGTTGGTGTAGTTCAGGAAATCGCCCAGAACAAGAACGGCTCATTCCGTATTCGTTTGGACATTGACGGAAAGTCCCACTGGACATCTGCTCAGGGAAAAGTCCTAGCATAATTCGTTTCTAACGAAATGATAACATCTGGGTAAATGTCTAAACTGCCCATTTACAAAACACCCCTTATCCTGTATAATTATCTTATACACAAAACAACCCTAATAGAAAGTAGATACACAATGGCAAGAGCCTTATCCGTAAAAGTTCCAACAGCAGACATTATCGCTTTGTTGGAAAACAAAATCGCAGAAATCAAAACTGCTATCGCAGATTACCCAAGAGCAACTAAGCAATACAAGGAAGATGTAAAGTCATACAAGAAGACATTGTTGGCTTTGGCTATTGAGAAACTAAACAGCGAGCCTGAGTTGCTGTTTGACGAAGATGCCCTATCAGTTGATACATCTTATCGTGGTGATGTTCAAATCACATTGAACAAAACTCTTTTTGAGTTGCCTAATGAGCCTGTAAAGCCAGAAGACCCAAGCCAGAAAACTTGGATTAGAAATGTTCATACAAACAAGTTAGAGCAGTTGGAAAAGTCTTTGGCTGTTCTAAAAATGACCAGACAAGAAGAAGTGTCTGCTTCTACTTACAACTCTGTTCTTGACTTGCTATAAACCATAGGCTTACGCCTAAACACCTAAGCAAGTGTCTAAACTGCTTACCTTATTAGGTTAGTTATCCATAATTGAAGCCTATAGTAGAGATAACCGAACTGAACGCTTCTTCCTAATAACCTGAATTGGGGTAGCGACTAGACAGGTAAAATAATTTCGCTAATCTCCCTGTGAAGATTGACTATCCTAATTAGATAGGTAAAAGTAGCAGGGGGATTTTTTTTGGCGTGCGGCAAAAATAGTTATGTAAACTAATAAACATTGGGTAGTATTACGATGTTATAACAATTTTCCCCAACGTTATGTAAACTAACAAACATTGAGTTGGATTACGAAGTGGTAACATTTTCCCCAGAAGTATTGCCTTTACGAACGGTATCCTGTATCATAGATATATATAACCTTTACAGAAAGAGATAACCCTATGCACACAATGCAATACCTAGCAACAGAACTACAACTTGATTTAGATGAAGAATACACAGACGAAGAACTTACAGCCTTAGCACAAGAAGAAGTAGGTGGCTGGCTTGACATGGAAGCAGATAGCAATGGCTTTGTTGGTGGCTGGGCAGACTGGTATGCTGTAGGTGGTAGGTGGGCTAATGTTCCTGTCCTTATCTACAACGATGACAATGCTTGTGAGTTTTTAGAAGCATTAGACTTGATTGACTTGAAGCAGTTGGGTCAGTTCAACGAATACTTTGGTGAGTTTGATTTCCCTACTATCAATACGCTTATGACTAAGTATGGTAATGGGGAAGACATTGAATACCGTGAAATCTATGAAGCCAATGTAACTAGTTTGTCATCTGCATTGAAGATTATGCGTGGCTACTGGAACTGGGACAGTGGTTTTATGGACACACAGGATTGCTCAGTAAAGACATCTGGTCTTAGGAAAAAACTGGGTATTGACAACAAGCAGTATCGTAGTGTATACTGTTTAGTACCAGTAGATTTCCACTTCTAAGAGAAAGACCCCAATGATAAAAATACTAGCAAAACCTGAAAGCCTTGTAGACGAACTCTATGAGATTATGGATATGGTTGGCAACATACCACACCCTATGGCAGATGATGTGTATAGTTATATAAACCAACTTCTACTAGCAACGGTGGTAGATGATGAGTGAGATGACTTACGAAGAATGGGTAGATAAGTACAAGCCTATCAAAAACCATTTAGTTAAAGATGATACTACATCCTTTGAGACCTATGGTGACGAAGTTCTATTCGTATGTGAACAACCTAACTCTACCGTATGGACTGAGTTAGATGGTGATGAAGGTGTATACCTTGTTCAAGGTTACCATTTGGCTAATAGGATTAGTTATTATGTTACTGAAATACCGTGGGATGACAGCGATGACATTTGCATTACCATCTGCAAGTTTGTCGTATGTGACTGCTATGACGTAGATGATGAAGAAACTGAACCTGACCAAGATTGCGACCAGTGTGGTGGCGATGGAACCTATACAGATTGGAACTACTAATGGAAGATAAAATTAATAAGTATAACAACAACCCTGACTATGATGCAGGGTACCAAGAAGGCTGGGAGAATGCAATTGCCAATGTGCTTGACATCTCACAGCAGATGCGGTATAATGATAACCTTAGTTGGAATAATGCAACCCTAGAAGAACTGGAGCAACGAATAGTATGACAAAGTATTGGGATATAAATGTTTGGTTCAAGGATTTTGGACATGACGAGAATGGTGTCAACCAATGGTCAGATACAATCACTCTTAATCCTGCTATATATGTATTAGAGTCAGATACAGGTAGTTCGCTAGATGCAGTCTACAAAGTATACACTGGCATTCTGTATGAGTGCAATGCTGTAGAGACTGCGTTGATTCGTGAAGTCCGCAGTGAAGAAGAATACGGTGATGACTGGTGGGACTTCATAGACCACCTGTATGAGTTGAATATCAGCAGTGGTATCAATAACTTCCTTGATGACCTACCTGACCCTTACAGCATAAATATCGATGGTATCGATAGTCTATATCAGATTGATAGTATAAGTAAACTTCACGACTTAGTGGGTTGAGAACACTCCCTACTAACGACTAGAGCAGTTAGGGGTTTCTGTGTCTAGTCAACCAGGGGAAGCATGAGCGGTATTTTACTACTTGTGCTTCCCCAACATTTTTGGTATAATAAGAACAATAAGAGAATAGAGAAAGCAATGGCAAGACAAGCAAAAACAAAAGAAGAAAAGTTTGCTGAGATAGTCAGTAATCACATTTCAGATTTGAGATTTGATTTAGAGTTTGCTGGAAAGTATTTGGCTTGGACATCTAGCCTTACTTACAGAAGACTACTGATTGTATTAGAAGCAATGAAAGCAGAAAGAGAGCAAGCCAATGACAGAAACCACGTTCCAGAATAAATGTAGCATCCTATCAGAATTGTGGATGAACTACCGTAACGACCAGAACTTTGAGGAATTCATCTCATACAACGACTTAGGGCTTCCTCTAGCATATGCTCTGTCTAACGGTCTAGCAAAGCCTACAGAGTTGTCAGACAGGTTTGTAGGGGAAACATTCACCCTACTGCTATCTAGTCTGGAAGTGGATGACACAGGCTTCGATACACTAGACGATATATTCATGTCAGCATCATAGTCATATAATTTAATTAGATATACCCTTACCTTTATTGGTAGGGGTATTCTTTTATACCTTCGCACGCCATTTCAAACAAACTTATTACACATTAATTATAACGAAAATGTAACGAAGGAAAATTAAACTAACAATCATATTACGAACCCTCCGAAAAAAATCCTGGAAGTTTGTGTATCTATATTTAGTTAGACATATATTACGAAGGGACCAAAAAAATCCTGGAACTTTTGGAGGGTATTACGAAGACAGTCTCTATTCTCCCTAGTATATATAACACCCTATGTCTTGATATGGGATTACGAACGTGTATATTTTTTCCTGAATTTTATACATGTTTTATATCTATTTGTTTTGTTTTTGATATATTTTTATAACAAAATCGTTAAAATACTTGACAAATTGCACAAAATGTGATAGGGGATATTTGGTGTTTGGGATCTTTCTCTTAGAAGTGGAAATCTACTGGTACTAAA
>Ga0247723_1001695_pt1 | contig 12529 bp, 21 predicted proteins | sample MSEWelMarce5H_FC_FD_189079 | JGI IMG/M metagenome (GOLD analysis project Ga0247723, IMG submission 189079) | Subsurface sediment microbial communities from gas well in West Virginia, United States - MSEEL Well Study Marcellus 5H_FC | ecosystem: Environmental > Terrestrial > Deep subsurface >...
CCGTTCATTACAAACCAATACATATTGGCGTTTACAAAGACCTTGATGACGCTATAAATGCCGCAAAAGAGGCAAGAATAAGGCTGCACAAGGACTTTGCTAGGCATTCCTAGCCAAGGTCTTGCTCTGTCAGGCGGCCTTCCGAGGCTTCTATAATCTTTTGATGCCATTTAGCCGGTATGCCATTACGCATCTTCCAGGCATAGGCCGTTACATACTTAACATCTAAGATTTGGCATAGATTCTTGATTGAGCCAAATTCAGCCATTAGTTTTTCAAAAGCGGTCATGGTTTCTCCTATGTAGAGTTTTATTCTACACCGTTAGAAAAAAACAACAAAGTGCATAAAAGCAACACTAAGGGTTTGTCCTAATCCCAAATACTTGCAAATCTCTACATTTGTAGATTAGTATGGATTCATGCAGTACAGATTAACCACTCGTGAAGGAGTAACAAAATGAAAGACATTATTTTAGGCGGCATCTTTGGGGCAGTAATTGTTTTCTTTGTAGCAGTTGTTTACGGCTTCCGTGTAGGTGCGCTATGACCTATAACAACGACAACTACTACGAACCAGAAGATGACAACTACTCAATCGAGTTGCAAGAGCGCATCTACGATACCGTTAAGAACGATCCAGAGTACGACCCATCCGATATATTCAAGTGGGGCGAGGCTCTACAACAAAAGTGTAATGATCCAGACCTACAGGCTTTCTTGCGTGATTGCATCGAAAAGAAAGAGTGGGAGAAGTTAGGCAGGAAGTTATACTACCTGTCCTTTGAGTACCAAGAAGCTGTAGCAGAATACTATTTAACCAAGTGAAGGGAAAAACCATGTCAGTATTTACTAAATTAAACCAGGCACGAATTAAGCTGCAAAACACAGAGCTTACTAAGTCGGGCCATAACAAGTTTGCAGGGTATCGCTACTTTGAGCTGGGTGACTTTCTGCCTACCGTACAGAATATCTTTGCCGATCTAGGGCTTTGCGGCATTGTGTCTTACGGCACAGAGATAGCCAGCCTGACCATTGTGGATACGGAAGATAACAGCAATATCGTTATCACTAGCCCAATGGGATCTGCGGCCTTAAAGGGTTGCCATGAGGTGCAAAACATCGGAGCTGTAGAAACCTATCAGCGCAGGTATTTATGGGTTACGGCAATGGAGATTGTAGAACACGATGCTTTGGACTCGTCTGAGCCATTAGTTGCAAAGCCTGAGTTCCCAGTAGATTACTACATTGGCAATTTACAGGCAGCAGAAAGCCCTGCCGAACTCCGAACCGCCTACGCTCTATCTTACCCGAAATTCAACAAAAATAAGGCAGAACAGGGAAAATTAGTTGCAGCTTACGAGCAAATGAAAGTGATGCTAAATGAAACTAGCACAACAGCAGCCGGATAATGTATGTTCAGAATGCGGAACAAAATGGGGGACACACAGACCAAAAGACCACCAGTACAGGATATGGGTGGACAAGTGCGATGTGTGTTCCGATTTGAGAGCAGTATGCGATGCTTCAGAGTATGGATATTTAAAGGAAGGATGGGATGGTGGAACGGAAATTCTGTACTAGTTGCCAGGTGGAAAGACCAGCTAGTGATTTTAAGTTGGTAAAGACTGGCCCAGTTAATCGTTGGCGTTGTGGGGTCTGCCTTGCTAGGCAGGCTCAACAAAAATACAAAGGGAGAAAAAAATGAACAATAATTATGTGTATACCAAATCAGGCACAGACATTACATTGCGCTGGGCAAAACTCTACAATTATGTTCCGGCTAGTGAGCAGGAGTTCTACAAAAAGAAGTGGGCAGACTTTCGTGCGATCTGCAATCAGTCTATAGAAGATATTGTTCCAGAGGTAAAGACCAGTAGCGTTGTTTATAAATGGAAGAAAAAATGATAAACAAACATTGTCTAGAGGCATTTAACAAGCTAGAGAAGATTCCGTACCATCCGCAGGAATACTTTGCGTTGGGATGGAACGCTGCGATAGATGCCATGTCTGCTGAGTTTGCTAAAAAATGGGAAATGGATGAGCTGTCTGATGTACCATTTATAACCCAGCCAATCAACGAATCATTGGAAGATAAAGAATGAGAGATTATTCAGAAGTATATTTAGAAGCAATGAAGATGCTTAGGAGTTTTTATAACCATGAATTAAAAGAAAACCATGTAGAGGCAGCAAAAGCCGCTTTGGAGGTTTCTGTGTTGGCTAACCAGCTAAAGGTAATTGCAATGGAAAAGGCTGATGTATGACTATTGAACAGGGATCACCAGAATGGTTGGCAATTAGGCTAGGCAAAGTTACCGCTAGTCGTATTGCTGATGTCATGGCTAAGGGAAAGTCGGGCGAGGCTGCCACTAGGGAAGATTACCGCACAGAATTGGTAGTCCAAAGGCTCACAAACGAGCCAGGAGAGTCGTTTACCAATGCGGCAATGGAATGGGGTACGCAGACCGAACCAATGGCTAGGATCGCTTATGAGGCGCAGGCCAATGTATTTGTAGAACAGGTTGCGTTTGTAGATCATCCTACGATAGAATGGTTTGGATGTAGCCCTGATGGGCTGGTTGGTGAAACTGGTTTAGTAGAGATTAAATGCCCAGCTAGTAAAACCCATATTAAGTATTTATTAGGAGGCAAACCGCCTGCAAAGTATGTGCCGCAGATGCAATGCCAGATGGCAGTAACAGGCCGTGAGTGGTGTGATTTTGTAAGCTACGATCCACGCCTGCCGGAAGATTTACAGTTGTTTGTAGTGCGCCTTGAGAGAGATGAGGAATACATTAAGGCGATGGAGCAAGAAGTAGAAAAATTCCTCGGTGAAGTGAGTGAGATGTATTCTAAATTAAAGGAAATCAATAATGGCTTATGAACCAAAAGAAGGTAGCGGATCGCTATTTAAGAATGACCGCAAAGAGAAACCGACCCATCCTGATTATGCTGGAACAATCATGGTCAATGGCAAAGAGCATTGGCTAAGTGGCTGGATAAAGGAAGGCAAGAACGGTAAGTTCTTTAGCATTGCGATTGGTAAAGAGAAGGAGCGCAGCAACTTTAAGGCCAAGGGCGATGACGAAATGCCTAAGAAAATCATTGATGATGATTTCGATTCTGTCCCATTCTGAGGAGAATGATATGAAAAAGATAGCTTTAGGATTGGTAACATATATGTTACTAGGCACAGTAGCTTATGCCTGCCAAACTACTACGATTATCGTAAATGGCAAGATGACTACTTGTACGGTCTGCGGCAACATTGTTAATTGCTTTTAATATGCAGCAACAAGTCACCGACCTGGTATTAAAGTTTCTAAGGCAAGGCTTTACGATTGAGCAGATAGAGCAGGCGTTTGTAGCGGAACTAGAAACAATCCGTAAAACAGCGCCAATGCTAAAGGCCCAGAAAGAAGCTGCTTTAGCCCCATAACCCCACTAAGAGATAGGCTTGTATCCTTCACGAGTTTTTGGCTAGTTCACTTCCTATCAAACTAGCGCCCATGACCACTAAACAATTTAACCAGGCACTTCACGATCAATACGATCCCCCAGCAAGGGATGCGGTAACGAAATGGGTGAAGATGAAATGGGGATTGGAGTGTAGGGAAAACCCTAATGTGTATGGAGTAGATTTGCTCGTATATAGAGCAGATAAGTTAGTTGGTTATATTGAAGTAGAAGTTCGGAGTTGGGATTACTGCCACTATCCCACCATTCATTGTGCGCTGCGTAAAGAGAAGCTATTTCAGCAAAATCTGCCTGTGCTATTTTTTGCACTAACTCACGACTTAATCCATGCGTATTGGGCGAAAGCTGAGGTGATTGAAGGCAGTCCATTGATAGAGGTCAAGAATATAGAAGTTCCTGCTGGCGAGTTGTTTTTTGATGTCCCAGTCAAGCATTTTAAATATGTCGATCTTACACAGCCTTTTTAGCCGTTCTTGGCTAATTGCAGCGCTTCTAAGCGTTCTGATTCTGTGCGACTTAGCCAACCCTTACCAAATACAGGAAATGTCTTTAGACCCTTGTAAAACGATGTACGAGCTTCTGAAAACTTATCTATCAATACTTCTACATTAGCCTCGTTTATCTTAGCCATTGTGTTTGGGCCAATAACTCCATCTGCCACTACACCGATTGCGTCTTGAAGTAACTTAACGCTGCGGCCTGACCCAGAGTTTACCGCCATAGTAAAGACCAACAAATCCAAGCCTCTTGGCAGTTTCTCGCAATAGCTAGTGCGCCAGTATTTCATCTCGTACATAGGGCCTACAAGCTCTGGAGTAAGCTCTCTCATGTCTTTTTCAGTTACAGGATGGCCTACCCAATCTTCCCAGACTCGCTGGGTAACCCCTAAATTAGTTCGGCCTCCAGGATCGTCTTTGTGATTTACATAGCCGCCCTCATGCTTTAAAACTTTAACCAAACACTCTTGGAAATTATTTGCCATCTTTTGCTTTCATGTCCATAATCTTTTCTAATGTCCTGCCGCCAAAGTAAAAGCTCATAATCAACATACCCCATTGACCTAGCAACTCTACATATTTTTGGTTTGCATCTTGTCCAAATGCACTCATCATGGCAAACAAAAAGTAAGCAAACAAAATGAAAATTAAGGTCATTGGTCTAATGTTTTTAGATAGCCATGAATCCGAGTTCATGTCCGCTTCTTGGCGTTTAGTAAGCTCTTGGGCTTCTATATTGTCAGCATTTAATTCTGCTAGACGGCCTTGTTGTTGCAGTTCTAATAGTTCTTTTTGGGCTTTGGCTTTGGCTTCTGGATCAGGAATAAACTTGTCTAGCACCTTCATTCCGACATCAAATAACGCTGTTAATGGAAACATTTAGAAAGCCCTCAAAATAAATTTAAGCCACAGGGTTACTACCAATGCGGCAACAAAACAATAAAACTGCACCTGCCTTACTGCTTTTAAATCATGCTGGTATTCTTCGTTATTTTTGCGTTCCATGTTTTCAATGTCTAACTTGATTTTAAGTAACGCATCCCACTCTTTAGCACCGTACTGCTTTACAAACTTAATCTTTAGATCAACCTCCTCATCGGAGATTTGTTTCTTGCGCTTCCACTCGTCAAGCGCCTTAATTAGCGCTCGTTCCTTCTTTAGTTCTGCCTCACGAGCTGCTCGTACTCTTTCCTGCGCTCTTTCTTTGGCTACATCTGTTGCGTCTTTTTGTATGTTCTCAATCTGCTTAGAAACTGTCTTACCAGCTTCTCGAGCAGAATCCAGCCCAGAACTAAGCCCTTTTACTCCTTCTGTTAAACCTAGCGGATCGGACATAAAGAATCATTTTCTAAAAACCATTTCTGAAACATAACTAATGAACGCACCGGCAACAGAGGCTACACCCATTAAGGCCCACAAAGACCCTTTAGAGCGTTCTGCCATAGCAACTAACTTTTTAATGTCGCTGTCCATAGCATCTACCTTACGCTCTAAGTTTTCAACGGAATTAACTAGCTTGCCGTATTCTATAAGATCAATGTCGCTCATAATTCATCCGCTGGTAATGGTGTGTTACCTTCTTCAAGCCATTTTAGGTAGGCTTGGTAGTCTGTGTTAGCTGGGTCGAATGGAATGCTAATGTTTTGTCCAACAATCGTTACCGCAACAACATCACCAAAAGAATTTTTTTGAAGTTTGTATTCAATCATTTTATAACTCCGAAGAAAAATCAATGTAATTAGTTGATGCGTTATTTGTATAAAATACACAGGCTCTTCCTGCTGTTAATCCACCACCTGCTGCTGTTAGTGTTACCCAAACAACATCATTGCCATAATAAGCCGTGGTAACTGCGGTTACAGATGGGGTTACAGATGCATCATAAATTTGAATTGTTCCACCGTAGCTTGTAGTTGGGGTTGAACGCATTGTTGCAGGCATTTTTAATAATAAGTTTCCCAAGGTTGAAGTGCCAACTTGACCAGTACAAATGCCAGCATAACCAGTAGCCCCGCTTGTTCCTTGTATGCGGCTGTAATACCGTTGGCAAAGCTGCAACTCAGTACCATACTGTCTGTATTCAAATGAAGTAGCTTGTGTGCCTACCTCTAGCTGAACTCCAGTAATGTAAAGAGTTGCGCCATTAGTGGCTACTAAGTTTACTTGACCAGTTGGACCTACACGACTTGCGTTAATCCAAGTGTTGGCAGTAGCAAGTCTATTTGAGCCAGCGCCTAGACTAAACAACACATTTACCCCAATCCCGTTTGTTGTTAGCCATGTTCCCGATGTTTGCCCTGAAATAGTTATAGACTTTTGCTCCCATGTATTTGCAGAAGAAATTGTGTAACTAAATGGAAAACACCAATCTACAGCGTTGTTATAAACAGAGCCACCAAATGTACCTGTTAATGAACTGCGAACCCAAAAACTTAAATTGATGGTCTTGGCTGTGCTTTTTCCAAAATCAAGGTCTGCCGTGTTAAATCCCTCAATCGACTGAACAATTTCAAATTCATCACTTACACCAACAGTAGTGGCTGCTGTAGAGGTTATTCCAACATAATTTGTAAATCCTGCTGGTGGAGTAACAGAACCTGCGTTTTGCTGAACAGAAAACTTTGAAGCCTGAGTAAAGTAAGTTACCCACCTATCTAAAGTATATGTTCCGTTTACGGATGGAGTAACACTCGCACCAGCGTTCCTCTGATCCAAAACCATCTGGCCGTTTATGATGCGATTCTTCATGTTTACAAAACCATCTAGCCCTAGATTTGTTCGGGCTGCTGCTGCCGTAGATGCACCAGTACCGCCATCAGCAACAGCCAAATCAGTAATTCCAGAAACAGAGCCGCCTGTAATGACAGGAGCAGTCATGGTATAAGTGCCGCCCCTAATGCCATCGCCTACATCCCGAATCTGCGCCATCATATCACGCATGGTATCGTTTACTGCTGATGGCAACATTCCTTCTGGAGCGCCATCAGGAGGAGCAGCATTGTTATTAGCTGGGGTAAGGGAGTATTTTGTATATGCCATGATTTTCCTTGATTATAGCTATTTGTTTGATTATTGTGGCTGTTCGTCTGCTTCTACAGCCTTAATAACTTGCTGCAATTCCGTAAAAGCTAGTCCTACTTTTTTCCTGTCTTTTCCTGCTTTTGCAATATTCTCTAACGCCATAACACCGTCTGGGCTGGTCATCGCCTTAGCTATATTCCGATAATCACGAGCAAAGAAAATAGATTGATACATATTGCCAATTACAGATAATGGCTGTTTAAGGGTTTGAGTTACTGCGCCTGTGCTTGCTTCTGCCAACATACCCTTTTCTGCGGTAGGAGAGCCAGCAGGAAGTCTACGGCCTTGAGCATCTAATATACGCAGCATATTATTTAAACCTTTGGCTGCTTCTTTGCCTTTATCGCCATATATCTCTACAAACGCTGCCTCTAGATTAGCCCGTTGAGTTGTGTTTCTAGCAATGGTGTCTGCAAATCGTGGGCCAACTGTGCCAGTTTGCGTAGTTGCTGCTCGCTGAACATTCTCTAAAGATGAGCGCATATATTGGTTTAAGAACTCGCCTGGCAATGTTGGGTCAGTCTTTGCTAATGCCCGTACTGCTTTTGTAACTTTATCAGGCGTTAGGTTGATCTCAGCAGCTTTAGTAGCAAACAGCTCACCAAACTGCTTAGGCACTTCTGAGGCAGCAGCAATAGCAGGAATCGGAGTTTCTGTTAATGGCCCAACAATACGCTCTCTAGCTTTTTGATAATCTTCTCTAGCTGCGGCATATGCCGGTACTTGTTCGTCTGCCTTTTTAAGCAAGTTTGATCTAGCAGCTTCGTATGCCTTCATTTCTCCAGTAACCTTACCTTGCGCTGCAACAGCCAAGTTATCGTACTTATCTGCCAAGAATTGACGCATAGACTCAATACGAGCAATAGAGTTATCAGGATAGCCTTTTAGTAGGTCTTGATAAGCAGGTATGTTATCCACCGCCTTACCTGCTTCTGCAATAACAGCGCTTTCACGCTCTAAGTTAGTCATCCATGACATAGGGATTTTCTTAGACTTTACCGCCTCAAAAGCTGGGCCAGCTTCTTTAACTAATTGCTGATTTAATGCCCGAACCTCTGCTTGTGCGGCTTTTTGCATCTCTGTGCCAAGTTGCGCCCTAGTGGTTTGTGGAAACTGCTCTTGTAGTGTTCTTTGCGTTGCTGCACCACGCTCTGCCATAAACTCAGCCATCTGTGGGGCTGATGCAGGAACTCCCTCTACTTGGCGCTGTAATGCCGGTAATGTTGTTCTGCCGCCAGCCGCTTGTTGCATAGCCTCAAACGATGTTACTGGCATACCGGCTTGAAATGATTGACGCTGTAACTGTGATGCTGCTTGTATTTGCTCTGGAGTCATACGCTCTGTAGATTCGGTATACATACGCTGTAAAGGCGATTGGAGAGCGCTAGGTGCAGAAGCTAAAGGCGTTACCACTCCTCCAACAACACGAGCATATGGCTCTAGATCCGTACCTCTAAATGGCAGAGCTAAAGTTTCCTCGCCAGCAGCAGATAACAAAGATGGAACAATAGCGCCTGGGACTGGAGCAGAAACAATATTTCGTACTGCTGTTTGTGCCAATTGACCAGGAAACGACTCAGCCCTTTGCAATGGGATATATTCTCCAGCAGCCCTAGTAAGCGATGCTGGGGTAGGCGCTGAAATTATTGGTCTACTAGCAGCCACTTGCTCAGGCGTATAACCTAATCCTCGACCAATTAACTCTGCACCAGACTGCAATCCTTCTGCAACCATTCCTGGCAATCCTAAAATAGCCGATGCACCTTGCACAATAGGAAGGTTAATTTTTGCCATTGTGGTATCAATAGCGCTACGCTCTGCAAACGGCTTTACGCTTGTATCACGCTTTAACCCCTCAGATGCCAATTTTTTATCAATATCGGCTAACGATGTACTAATAGCAAAATCAGCCTCAGTCCCATCTGTTAGTTTTACTACTTTCCGTTCAGCCATGTCTATTCCTATTAGAAACTTCTGCGTTGAGGTTTAGCTGTGCCGCTAGGTGTGGCAAACTGGCTTAAATCACCAAACTTTTTAGGGTCTAATACAGGGCCTAGGCTTGCATCGTATTCAGCAATAGCGCCTGCGCTATAAGTCTTAGATTTTAGTAGCTCACGAGCTTTTCTTTCAATTAAGGCATCTCTATCAGCAAAAGCCTGCAATCCTTGCGCCATAACTTGTCTACCTTGCTCTGAGTTACCGAGCGATGGGAATACAGACAAGAAGGATTTAAATTCTAAGTCAGATGTTGAGCCTGATCCAGCCGCCCGAACCTGTGTAGCCGCATTAACTTGCAATGCTTGTGCTAATGCGTTTGCTGATGCTGTTTCGCTTTGGATGCCTAATGTTTGTGCTAAGTTAGCTCCAATCTTAACTGGCTCACCGCCGCCTTTACCTTTTAACAAAGTAGCAATTGAGTTAGCAGTATTGGCAGCAGTTCTAGCCGAATTAACTTTGTCTGAAATTGCTGATACTTGTTTGGCGTCTAGTTTTTCTAGTTCTGTATCGCCTGGGCTTACAGTTACCAATGGGCCTTTGCCCATAGTCTTAAAGTCTGTGAAAGACATTGTTTCTGGTATTAAGCCTAATCTTTTAGCTTCTGAAAATTCACCTACGCTACCAGTTAATTTGGTTTCTTTTGGCTTCATTAGTTTAGCTGCTTCTAATGGATCAATAATAGAAATAGCCTGTACTAACTTATCAAAATCAACGGTTGGTGTTGTTGGCAAATTAGCCCGTAGTGCGCCTACTGTTTCTGCCGCAGCCATATCACCACCAAACTCAGGGCGAGAAAGCAGATCTAATTGTGATCCTGCGGCAGTAGACATTGGAATGGGTTGTGGCTGCATTGTTGTTGCGCCTTGCATTGCCTTCTCAAAAGCAGCCTGACGCTCTTGCTTGCGTTTGTTTTCGCCTAATTGTTGGGCTGTTAGCAATTGCTTTAGCGTATTGTCAAAAGATGACTGATAACCACCAAAGCCTGCTCCTAGTGCGCCAGCCAAAGCCTGACCTGTGCTTACTGGTCTAGCTTGTGGGCCTGATGCTCCTAGCAAAGCAACTAAAGCGCCAATGCCGCCTTGTGCCAATGCGTTACTTTGCATTTGCTGTGTTTGTTGCGGAGTAAGCGCATTAGAGTAATCAGGCGGTGCGCCAAATAAAGCGGATATAAAGTCTTGTGCCATTGTCTTATCCTAGTAAAGAATTTGGGTTTCGCTGTGGTGATCTAGCTTGCAATAAATTAAGTATTCCAGAGTAATCTACTGTGCCTTCAGGCATAGTGCTACCTCTAAATTGTGTGGCTGCTCCTGCTCCTGATGGAATGCCTTGCTGACCGCCTAATAAACCAGAAGCCATCCGCAAACCTTGTATAGCTTGCAAAGGAGATATTGTAGATGGGGCTGCTTTTATTGCGGCTTGGCCTGCTGCAAGTATCTCAGCGTCTAGTGCTGCTATTTCTGATGGTAATGTATTTGCTGGGATGTAGTTTCCGCCAGGGCTAAGGATTACTTCTTGCGAATAATCAAATATAGGTGCAGCACCTGAAGCTAAAGCGTCTGCGCTTAATCCTGCGCTTACCGCATCTGCGCTTGTTGCGCCACTCGCTAAAGCATCAAAAAAAGCAGTTTGACCAGCTTCTGTTGCAATAGTACCAGCACCAGCTTCAGCGCCAGCAGCCGCAGCAGCTTCAGAAGCAAACAAAGATGGGTCTATATATCCAGTAGCGTAAGCAGCAGCAAGGGCAGCAGGCAAAACCCAACCACCTGGAATCTCACGATTAACAAATTTGTCTACATCAGCCAAACCGCCTAAAATTCCACCATCACCGCCATCTGTTCCTAATGCGGATGAAATTGGGTCTGTAATTGCTGCTATTGGGTTAAATCCACCACCGCCACCACCCTGCGGTTTAATTTTGCCATCGCCAATATGCTCAAAAGCGCCAGCAGGCAAGTCTGGAATATCCATTAAGGCACATAATCGGTTATTAAATCTCATAATTTGTATTCCACTAATATTTGTTTATGTTTAAATCCAAGCCTGTTCCATAATCTTGCTACCGATTCTCTTGCGCCACCTTGTATTTTAGTAGCGCCCATGCTTTTTAGGGCATCTTTAAACTTTGTAAATGTTTCTTTGCTGCTAATAAACTTGCCGCCTATTGCTGTTACATAAGCAATTCTGTCGTTTGGGTAGTTAGAAAATGCTACAACTACCGCACCGCACAATTTGTTTTCCTCTACGACAATAAACAAAGTCCATGTGCCATTAACAACAAATACTTTTAACTGATCTAGATTAAATTCTTCTACACCGCTTAAATCTAAAGCTGGTTGCAAATACTCTGCTATTGCATCCCAATGCTGGTGTATATAAGCAGCATTGAGATGTATTACATTCATCAGAAATAGCCGCCTAGCAAGCCGCCAATACCTGCGCCAACTCCAGCAGATAGGTATGGTGATCCAAATTTAAATGCTTGGTCAAATCCGTATCCTGCGAATCCACCGCCAAGAGCGCCAGCTAATGCGCCTGTTGCTCTGTTTGTGGTCATTGGGGTTTGCGTTGTCTGTGTGCCATAGCCGCCCATTGGCGATCCATATACCGATGACAGATAGCCTTGTAACTGCTGGTATGGCAATTGCTGACCGAATGAAAAACGAGCCATTTGCTCTTGTAAAGGCTGGGCAGCGATAGCTTCTTGTTGTGCGCCAACTTGGGCTAATGTCTGAGATGGCAAGAATTGCTGACCATAGAACTGAGGAGCTAAACCAGCCAACTGAGCTTGTTGCATTTGTGCTTGTTGCTGTAATCCACGCTCTGCTTGATACTGTGTGCCTGCAATGTTGGCAGTAATATCACCTAATGCACGACCAAATCCTTCTGTCGCAGTTCCTAATGCTTGTTCCATTGATCCTGAGCCTAATCGGCCTGATTTAGAGTAAAGACTAGAGATGCCTGGCAATACTGATTGGCTAAACTGCTGCTCTAATGGTCGAGTAGCTGCTTGCATCATCTGAGCTTGATATGGGTTTGCGTTTAGGAAACCACCGGCTGCTGTTTGGCCGAGCTGACTTAAAGATGCCTGATAAGCTTGCTGTCCTTGTTGCAGTATTGGGCTTTGCTGACGAGCTAAAGCCTCTTGTTGGGATAGTGCCTCAGTCGTAGCGGCAGAAGGGCTTACATAGGTTTGCCCAGGAAAGTATGTAGGTTGTGGGCCAGTTAAAAATAAATTCTTAGCCTGTTCCAATCCTGTTGTAAGGTATGGTAGTAACGCTGGATCTACGCTAGATGTCGATGTGGTTGATTGAACGGCCATAATATTTTCCTTTTATCCTACTATTACATAGTCATAAGTTACACCAGCTACAGAATTAGCTGGGTGAGTAATTGTTGCGCTTCCGTTTGTTATTGCGCTTACAAAAGCATCTGCAAATAAGTTTGTTGTAAATGCGTTAGGTGAAACATAAGAAACAG
>Ga0247723_1001696_pt1 | contig 12523 bp, 11 predicted proteins | sample MSEWelMarce5H_FC_FD_189079 | JGI IMG/M metagenome (GOLD analysis project Ga0247723, IMG submission 189079) | Subsurface sediment microbial communities from gas well in West Virginia, United States - MSEEL Well Study Marcellus 5H_FC | ecosystem: Environmental > Terrestrial > Deep subsurface >...
TCATAGATACCATACATAATTTTACCTTAATCCTTTCTCTCTATTGTGGGAGTTAACCCCCTCAGCAATAGATGGGAGCATTCTATAAATTTCCGATTTTGTTTGACGACTAATATCGCCTGTAATATTTACATTGACTACTTGTTGATTTTGATTAGACATTGCAGAAGCAACTCTAGCTTGTTGAGCCTCATTTAGGATAACTTCACCTGCGTGGGCAAGCACTGGAGTAGCACTACCCATGTTACCAGGAATAACACCACCAGCAGCAAATCCAGGCAAGAAACTAAAGAACGAACTAAGACCAGAGAACCCTTTACTAAAGAAATCTCCAATACCACTTCCAAAGCCTTTTAGTTTATCTGCAAATCCACCTAGTAAGCCATTTTTATCACCTATTAGACCTTCAAGTCCTTGAGTAATTTTTACATACATTGGTTTAGCCTCAGATGAACCTAATTCTCCAAACATACTTGTACCTAGCATCTTACCTAAACCGTTAGTGATATCCTTAAATAGGAAGTCATTTAATTGACCTGCAAAAGCATCTGTAACAGTACTAGTAGCAGCATTTAAAAACGTTTTTCCTCTATCTTTTTCACCAGTAATAGTATTCTTAATAAGATCTTTACTAGCTCCAAGTAATGAGGAACTGATTTGTTTTCTACGATCATCTTGTGCACTAATGCCTTGAACTAGTAATAACTGCTTTTCTAACAATGCTAGTTTATCTCTATCAAGAGTATTACCTTGTAGTTTTAAATCATTTATTTCTTTGTTGATTTCTGCAATTTTTGTACTTGCTGCTTGAGCCAATCCAAATTCTTTTGGATCTAATTTTCTCAACAAATCAGTGGGTAGTCCAGTATTGGCACTTACCTGAGAAAACAAATCACCAAAGGTTTCAGGTTTAGCTTTAAATTGATCCAAACTATTAGTAATTGCTTTAATGCTAGCTCTTGCTTCATTTATTCGTTTTAGACTTTCTTCTGAAAGTGGATCAACGCCTTTTTCAAGATCAGCTAACCTTTTCTCCTCTGTACCTAAATCAATAAGTAACTGTTTTACTGTACGTGAATCTTTTCCAAATCTAGCAATATCAATAATTTTGAAATCATATTTAGACTTCTTTATAATATTGGGTAGCTCACCATTAACAAGAATATCAGCACGATTTCTTAATGCCTCGACTGCTTTAAAGTTTTCTCTTAAAGCTTTTTCATCTAAAATCTTAAAGGTATCTCCCTCTGTAATAACTAATTTTTTACGAGCTTCGTCTAATTCATTAAGTTTAATCCTGATGTCTTCAAATTGGTTTAAATCACCTTCTTTAAAACCTTGGAAAAATTCTTGACCAACAGTAACACCTGTACGACTAGCTAGGGATTCTATCTTAGTAATCAAATTACGATCTAAAACAGCGTTTCTCTTTTTACTTAATGCTTCAATCTGTTTATCAAAGGCAGTTATTGTTTCTACATCAAAAGCTGTTATATTACCTGTAGGATCATTAGTTCTAGTTAATAGGTATTCATTCTTTTTATCATCTATTTCTCTAATTTGTTTACTTAATTCTTGTGCACTAAGTATATCTTTAACATCAAAGCCAGACTTAAATAAAGCACCAATATCAATTTTAGAATCGCCTTTTGAGAGACTTTCTGCAAATAACTCAAGAACATTTTTGCCTTTATCACGCATAATTTTAGCGTATTCAGCGTCTGTTCCAACAATCCTATCTGAGATTTCTTTAGCTTGATTTGGATTTGCAGGTAGTCCACTTGCATCTCTTGCCAAATTCTTGAGTAAGTTTTTATCTTTAAAGCTTTGAGCTAATAACTCTATTACTCGTTTAGATTCAGTTGGAGAAAGCATCAAGGACTTCATCAGATCAACTGAAAGGTTTGTCTTACCTATTTGGAAAGCAAAGTTTTCAAAGAAATCTCTATTCTGGAATTCGTCTTGAATTACCTTCTTAAGTTGAATAGCTTGACGTGCAGCATTTTGTTTTGCGCTAGCAGAGGCCTCTGGGTCGATACTAATTGCATCTAGTTCTTCTAGCCTTTTCTTAAAGCCCTCTAATCTCTTAACTCCTCTTGAACCAAAGCTATCAATTAATTCCCTACTAAGATTTACACCCAATGAAGATAAAGCTCCAGATAAGCCTTCATTACCAGCTAACTTTGCAATCTCAGCATTAAATTCTTTAGTAGCATCTCGAGAAGCCTTAAATGCTTCGGCTAGTTTATTAACATCATTACCAGCAAGAGAAATATTGCGTCTAGCTTCATCCATTTTACCTTTTAAAGCAAATAACCTGTCTTCAAAACCTTTGATAGAAGATAAGCTAGCGAATTTAAATAGCTGTTCAACATTAATATTTGTACCAGCACGTTTAAATAAATCTTCCAGTCTTAGTTTTAATGAGCCAGCAATTTTAGATTCTTCTACTGTAAACTTAACATTTTCAAGTTTAGCATCAATTTGAACCTGAATAGCTAATGCTTCTTCACTGCCTTTGGCTTTTTCTTTTAACTGCTTGAATAAATCTTCTAACTCTTTAACTAATTCAACAACCTGAGCAGGGTCATTAAAACCAAATAGATCTTTCAATTCGACTTTAATCCCAGCGCCTGGTTGGAATTTTTCTAGATTAGAAAGAGCTTTCTGAGCCTCAGTTAAAGAAGTTTGATACTTATCAACAGCAGCACGTTCTTCGGCTAACTTCTTAAATTCAGAGGTTAACTTATTAACTTGTTTTCTAGCAAGTTCTAGCTCTAATTCTGCTCTTGGAAATCCGCCAAATAATCTAGTAAATATTCCACTGAAACCGTTTAAGTCATCAATGGCACTATTTAGACGATTAAATGCCGTTACTGACATTTGAATTTCTTCTGGTTTTAAGTATTTATCAATTTCTTTAAATACTGCTACATTGGAGCCTACTTCAGAATTTAATGTTCTAGAACGAGCATCATTAAATAGTGTATATTTATCTAAGAACTGTTCGAATGGCAATACAAAGTTTTCTACAGAGAATCCAGAGAAGAATGGAACCTTACGGTCTAAATCTTTGTTTAAGAAAACATATAAAGACTCAGCCTGATCCTTAGCGCCCTTCATAGCACTACCGAGATCATCTATGCTACTATTAAAGGCATACTTCTCTGCCTTCTTATCGAATAAGTCTCTTAACTTTTGTAGGTCAGCCGTTGTTTCTGTTGTTACTGAACCAAGTTCTTCTTCCTCTTCTTTAGCACGTTTAATTACTTCGGATAATCTTGTACCTAAGCTTTGTAAAGACTTCGATTGTCCCTCTGTAAGTTTGCTGTAATTAATACCACTAATCTTACCTGAGAAATCTAATGCTTGTCCACCTAGTTCGGATCTTGGTAGTAATGCTTCTAGTTGTTTCTGACCAGAAGGTTTTAAACGGAATAGCTTTGAGATCTTTTCAATTACATCATCAAGCTTAGCCGTAAAGCTATTACCCTCGCCAAACAACCATACTGCAATAGCACCGATACTTAATGAAGCTACAATTGCAACAATACCAGCAACAGATGTAGCTACTAGTATAATACCTTTAATTACAAAGCCAACTGCTGCAAGAATTCCGCCAAATACTGCGCCTAGTATTCCGCCTAGGAAAAGTATACCATTTATTAATACTTTTAATCCTGCTGCAAACTTAACGAAAAAGTTAACCCATCCACCTGTTAGTAACTGTAGTGTACTAGCAAGTAACCCCATACCAATACCAAGGCCATTAAGACCAGTACCTACCGCCTTAAGAGCGGTTAAACCTGCGCCACCTAAGATTCCAAATGCGGATACGACATTCTTTAATGCTCCACCAAAGAAAGCCCAACCTGCTGGAGGTAATAATAAAGCGTATATACCGTATTCACCAACAAAAGAGAGTACAGAGTTTACAATACTAGAACTGGCAGAAGCAGTCTCTGCTTGAGCCGCATTTGCAGCGCTTGTAAACAAGGCAAAGGCGGATAATAATGCGCCCACGACAAGTCCCTTTTTACCCTTGAATAGTTTACCTAATAAACCTTCAGAGCCAGCCATCCCCTCCACATCTACGTTCATCTTATCAAGTACTTTCTTGATATTTTCAGTATAAACCTTTGCTCTTTCAGCAGGGTCTACGCCTTCTTTTCCTAACATAGAGGTATCTAAGAAACTCTTATTCTTACCTAAGTCCTTAAATTTATCTGCAGCTTTAGTGATATTGTCTTTAACTTTATCAGCTACTCCACTAACCTTCTCGGCTACACTTTTTCTTACTGCATCTCCATCTTCTTTTCCGAATAAGAAATCAGTAATACTAATTTTACCCTTGGTGTAATTTTCCCTATTCTCGCCACTGTTAATATTGCCAAGAACTTTTCCAACAAGGTCTTTTACCTTATTAATTTTTCCAGCTATCTCACCAGCTTTAACTTCACCAAATAAATTAGTGAATAATTTTGTTTTAGATAGTGTAGCGGCTGCAGCCAGAGATTGAGTAATAAAGAATTGGAATACAGAAGTAATTGCATCCTTAACAAGTTTACCTGCAACATCCTCACCAAGAATAGCGAGTGTAATTAGTGGAATACCGCCAGCTAATGCAACGGCTAAATTAACTTGTTCTGAGAATCCAGAGAAGATTAATGCAATACCTGCGACTAAATATTTAAAGTTGGCACCTAATAAAGCCTGGCCTACCAAGCCACCTTTATCTTTTGATCCACCAGACAAACCTGTAATAAATGTTAAGAATCCAGTAACAAATTCTTTGACTACTGCTACCTTGCTCAAGATAGTGGCAATACCACCACCTACCAAGATAGTACCTAAAATACCAGAATCTCCTACACTTAGTAATGAGAAGAAGCTTGAAATTGCTTGACCAATTATTCCAAATTGATCTAAGAATGCCTTACCAAAGGCATCTGCAAAAGTTACTAGTTCACCTAATAGTTTAGGTATAGATAATAATGCTTCTCTTAAATAGAATCCAATAATGGATCCAGCAGTCTCACCAACCTCTTTAAATACATTAGCGTCAAAAGCTTCATATAAAGCCTCTGCAATGCGAGGTACCAAAGCTAATTTAACAAGCGTTCCTGCGGCAGAGAAGAATGTAGCGAATGTGGCTGGTGCAACCAATGCAAGTACCGCAGCTAATACGGCTACGTCAGCAATGTTCTTGAACACTAAACCTAACTCTCTTAGAGGTAGACTTGCTACAATATCTTTAACATCAATCTTTTCTATTTTAAGTTTGATATTTGCAACAGTATCCTTGACTCTTTCTTTGATACTACTACCAATACTGCTCTTAGCAATCACTTCTTTAGTGTCTATACCTTTTGCGGTAACTTTGCTAAATAATTCTCTTGTGGAGTTTGCGATATTGTTAAAGGAAGCTTTAACTCTCTTTGCAAACAATTCTATTTTAGCAGTACCTTCTACATAAAGCTTGTCTGCCCATAATAATACGCCATCAACTAGATCTGGCCAATATGAACGACCTACTACTTTGTCATAAATATCAAAGAAATAGGCTTTAATATTTTCAGCAAATTTACGAATAAAATCGTCAACTTTGCTTAGTCGGGTAAATATACTATCCTCAATCCTCTCACTCATGTATAGCATATAAGCTACAACGGCAAGAGCTGTTTCGATAATTACAAATCTTAACTCTGCAAATGCAGTAGAGAATCCATATAATGCTCCAGCGGCTACATCTAAACCTAATAAATTAGAGACCAATAGTTTTAGTCCAGTTACACCTCTAACTTGAATGATACTGAATGTTTCTAATAGACTGGGGTTTATTCCAAGTAAGCTTCGAGTTAAGTAAACTAGGTTAGTAGCAAACTCTGCAATGTAGGTAAGCGCAAGTAATACAGCAGGTACAAAGAATCTTTGAACTGTGTAACTTAGAACTTGTAATGATTGTCTACCTAATTCAATAAATCGATCAAAACGAATATTAGAGAATTCGATAAGTGGGTTGCTAGCAATACCTATTGCGGCACCAAATGATTTTAGTGATGCTACGCCTCTGTATAATGGTGTTACAAAGTTATCTCTGAAACCAACAGAGAATGCCAAGAATCCAAATACATTATTAGGGTCTAAACCCTCTGCAAGTTTATTAATATTCCTAGTTAGTTCTATTACTGATTTCGAATCAAAAATATCACCAATAGTTCTAGAGGTTCTGGTGTCTCCAAATAAAGTAAATAGACCTAGTGCTTCTACTAAACCTAATACTTCTTTCCTTGCTCCGAATACGGACTCGTAAAAGGCCAAGAAAGAAATCCTTAGTCTATCAAAGAAAAAGGAATTTGCTAGTACTGTTAATGGTGCTGTAAATGTACGGATAACAGGCACAATAGCACTAATATTTTTACCAACGGCAACAACTAAGTTTGTAAAAGCAGAGACTACTAGTTTAGCATCTCTAATTGTTTCTCCAAATCTAGAGCTTAATATTGTGAAGTAGACGTCTGCAACTTCAGCAAGATTTGTAATAGTAATAGATACTCTATTTATATTTGCGCCAAGTATCTGTGAAAGACCACTTGACTTTGAAATTTCAGATAATAATAAATTAATTGAGTCTTTTAGTCTAACAGTAGATTGCTCAAATGTTGGAGCTAACAGAGCAAACTCATTGTTTAAGTTTTCTGTTTGACTTAACAGTGCTTTAAAAACAACATCAGTAGTAAGTCTACCCTCTTCGGCAAGCTTTCTTAATTCTCCAATAGAAGCGCCTATACCATCAGCAATAGCCTTTGCGATTCGTGGTGTTTGCTCTAATACTGAGTTTAATTCTTCGCCACGTAATTGACCTGAAGCAAGACCTTGGCCCAACTGAATTAAAGCGGCCCTTGCAGACTCACCTGCAGTACCAGAAATATTAACAGCCTTTTGTACGTTTTCAGTAGCTTGTAAAATCTGTTTAGTAGAAGTGTTAGTTCCTTTTAATGCAGAACCAAACTTAGTGAATACCCCTACAGTGCTTTCTAAAGAACCTCTTGTTCTTACGGATAAAGCTAATAGCTCTGATTGCACAACAACTAATTCTTTTGTTCTACCAACAACTAGTGCAATTCTATTTTCTAAATTAGTAAAGCTATCTGAAGCTCTTGTAATAGCGTTAACTGCACCAAATGCAGCAAAGGCAGCTGTAACAGTACCTGCTAAACTGGCTAACGTCTTTGTAGCAGAGGTTGTTGTCTTTTCTATTCTACCAACCGATGCTGAAAGTCTTTCTAAATCTCTTTGTGCTTGCGACGAGTCAGACGTGACTTTCAATGCGATATCTGACATAATATCTCCTTAAAAAAATGCCCTCAGATATATCACGAATTGTGTGATGCATCAAAGGGCAAAAAATTATACTATAGTGGGTTCGAATCCACTTTTCATTAGTGTTTGTTCAATAAAGAATGGAGGTGCTTGTTTAGACCATCCTGCGTTTAGATATGTGATATATTCTGCATCATTGCTTACCACATGTCTTGTTTCAGTTAGACTAACAAGAAATTTATTCTTGAAAGAAAATGATACTTTAAAAGAATTTTCCTTGTAGTTTTTCCATCTACTCGCAGCATAACCTGTATCTTTAGGTGTAACTCTCTTTAATTCTTCAACAGCAGTATCAACTGCTTCTTCAATAATAGAGTCTACACTTTGTTCTAAAGCATTGGAGATCTTATTATTAAGTTGTTTACTTATTTCTAATTTAAGTTTTATCAACTTCCACCTCCCAATCCACTTTATTGTTAATCGCTGCACTCTTTAATCTGGCTAACAAACCTGAGTTTACTATCGAGGAAGATAGTTTATCATCTCTTTCATTAGAGGCACTTTTAATTGCCGCAATTGAAGAGAATAGCTTTTCAGGTTTTTCTTTGACACCTTGTGCCTGTAATAACATATAGGTTCTTTGATCCTCTTGCCAACCAGGAGGACGTTGCCTAAAATATTCGAACCAACCTAGTAGTTCCTCATAGGGCATTTCTGTAAGGAGTCTATAAACTGGCATATGTAGTTTAAATGCCAATTCATAGATCTCAATCATTTCCTTATCTAATATTACTTGCCCTGAGTCACGTTTCCCAATCCTGAGAACATGAGAACTTCATTAGATAGACGAGATAATTCGTCAACAGGAAATGCACTAAAATCTTCAGTTGATAATTCATCAGCGCCATCAACGGCACATGAGATTACATACTGTAATAGTTGGATACTTGCATTTTCATCTTCTCCAACGGCTTTTGACTTCTCTTGAATCTCCATAACTTGAGAGACAGAGAGTTTCTTAATTGTAACGTCCTCACCCATGAATTTGGTTTTCTTAGACATTACTTTTCCAACGAGATGTTTCATTTTATTTTCCTTACTTTTTACTTACTATCACTAAACAAGTGTTTATTATTTTCTTGGAAGTCATCAAGTACTTTACGTACTGTATGTAGTACAGATAGTGTTTCCATAATCTCTTTACCTACTTGACTATCTTTATCGAAGTCTTGAAATCTTTCAAATGATTTACGAATGCTAATATCAACACTACGTCTCATATGACGGAATGTAGTCTTCATAACAAATGACTTACTGAATGGTGGTTTATCTTCTTTATTATCAACCATAATTATCCTTAAATACTATATAATACTACCTAGGGGAGGCCTCAGATCTCTCTTTAGCGTCCCCTGGTAAAAAGGGGAAATTAATCCCCTAATCGATTAGGATGCGTTTACAGTGGCTGGACCGTAGAACTGGCTTTGTACAGACAAAGTCAAAGTTGCTTGGTTAGCGTCTGTTAACTGTGGGCTTACTAGCAAAGCTTCCAACTTACCAACGAAGTAGAAGTTAGAGTTAGCAGAAGCACCTAGACCCAATGCGTTAGTCTCAAGACTGGCTGGCTTAGAATTCAAGAGGGAGAACTGGAAAGCGTATTGCTTACCGTCACCAACTCGAGCACCTAGACCACCTACAGTTGTAGGATCCCACTCAGAAGGCACGTAGTTAATCGTGAGTTCGAGATTAGGAGCGTCAGATTGACCTTGAATCTGCTGTGATGTTGCTGAACCATAAACAGGAACGTTAACAATGTTAGCAGGAGTACCGATTTGTGGGAACTCACGGACGTTCTTGATTTCTTTGAATGCTGTGTCATCAGCAAACAAAGCTACTAATTCTGATAGCGTATCAGCAGAAGTAATGTTTGTGATAGCGGTAGTATTAACTGCGAGAGCAGAGTAGATACCAGCGCCAATTGAAGTAATGTGTGCCATGTTATTTATTCTCCATAAGCTTTAAAATTTATTGAATAATCGCCACGATAAAGTGATTTATCTGCGGGATCAAGGCCAAGCTTCACTAAAGTGCTTGTGCCAAATTGGGTTCCATTTGTCAAAGTCTTCCCTTGAAAAAATGAATCTATTGAGTCAGCAATGCTAAACAGTTGAGCATCACCGTTTCCTGCTTTAACAAAAATCGAAAGGATTAGCATCCCAGATAATTTTTTCTTAAGTCCATGAGCATCAACAGTAGACTTGCCAGGTAATATTGTTATTCTGATAAATGCAGAGGAACTATCAATAGCTCCGCTATAATTATCAGGATAAGCTTTATAACCAGTAGCAGTCCAAGCAGAAGATGCAAATACACCATAAACATCTGATTTTAATTTACTGAACATATTAAACTCCCGCTAAAGAGAGTACAACTATGAACTCATCCTTTGAAATAATATTACAACCGTATTCTACGGAATCAATTGTTACCCGAGAGTAGCGACTGAAATTAATTGTTTTATCATTTTTAATTGTAAGAGAAGTTGTTGTTACAGGAATTCCAGACTCATAAGTTTTAGACATACTTAAAAAACCAATGGTTGTATAAGCTTGGTCTGTCTTAACTATTGAACCTGTGCTAAAACTAAATCCACTAACGATTTTATTGTCAAAAGTAACAGATACAGATAGATCTTTTAATTTTTCAAAAGCAGTATCTACGGATCCTTGTACTTTTGATTTGAGAGACATTTAGTTTGCCCTCCACCATTGGCTAGAGCCTTGGTTTACTAAAAGTGGTTTTAGGTATTTCTTAACAAGACTAGGAACAACAGGTGTTCTAGTTGTGTCATTATTAGTGTCTTTCAACGTAATAGTACCAATAGAAATTTCTTCAAAGTTTTGAGACTTATTATCTAACAAATTTTCATTAGACAATAAATGATGAGCCATTTCTAAAACAGCCTGTTTCATTCTTTTTGGAATTTCAGATTCACCGTAAGTAATACTTCGCCCTAATCTAGGATCAAAAGTTGAAGCCCCTTTACGAGGCCACGCAAGACTCTGTGTGGAACTGACAGCAACACCAATAAATTGATTTTCATCAAGTAAAAGAGTTGCAGTCACTAATGCTGACTCTTGGTCATCATCCTGAGCATTTATCCATGCACCCGCATCAATACGAGTATCAAAGTATGCTTCAGCTTCGACCATAGTTACATATGTGTTTGTACCTAGGACTAGTGCCATCAGTTCCTCCTAATGGATTAAGCGTGGAGAATAGGTAGAATACCTAAGTTCAATGCGCTCATCTTACGTGCCCATGAACCAGCAGTGGCATAATTAGCGTTGCTAGCGAAGGCATTAGTAGCGCCAGCCCAGTCGTAACCCATTGGGTGTACAACGAAACCATAGCGATACCAGATAGCGGTAGAACCACCACCAGTGTAAGAAGCAGCTGAACGATCAACTTCAACAGGTGTAGGAACAGCAATGTTTGTAAAGCTGATAGCACCTGGCTTGCAGATGAATGTGGTCTTTACAGAACGGTCATTTACGTTAGCAGAGGCAGACAAGTCACCTTGAGCAACACGGCTCAAGATCAAACGGAACTTACCACCGAACACGGTTTGGAATGTCAAGTTACCATCGGTAACAGTTGTGACATCAACCAAGTTAGCAGCACGCAACTCAGCCAACACTTCAGGTGAAGTGATCATGTACATGAAGTCTGGCTCATAATCCTTAAAGCCCATACCTAGAGCTTGGAATAAACGCTGACCACGAGCAGCACCAATAGCTGTAGCGTCAAACAACTTACGCTGATCAGATGCAGAAGTAGCAGCAGCACCAAAGGTACCGGCAGCGTTAATATCTACGAAGCTACCAACACCAGCGCCATCAGCGTCTGTGTCATAACCAACGATACCAGCACCACGAGAAACTTCGTATGCAGCTACACCTTTAAGTGTGGCGATAACGGCATCAGACTCGTCTTGGCTACGAACTTCAGAGAAGTCACGAGCAATCTTAGAGAGGCCATCTTGTTGTGAAACAACTTGTTGTAGATTGACTTGCTCAGAACCAAAGGTACGAACTGTCTTAATGTAGTCAGCAATTTCGGTAGACACATCAGTGTAAGTACCTGCATTGGCGACAGAGAGGCTAGCAACGTTAATGTTAGCTGCTAGGGGCTTGTACCAGCGCATTTGACCAATGAAGCTTTCGCCTGTTGGGTCAATACGGGCATCAGTACCAACGATGCCAGTGCTGTTAAGCTTCTTGGCATTTGTGTACATTTCGTCAGCGTATGCAGAAATAGCAATAGCTACGTTTTGGAACATTGTATGATTAATCATTTAAAAAATCTCCTGTGATTTTAAAAGGTGAAGCTACCAAGCTTTCCACCTGCGGCAAGTGCTAACACTTCCTCGGTGGTCATTTCAGTAATCTTCTTGTTGGGATCGAGTTTGGGAGTACCGTTCATATTGTTACTACCACCCCCTGAATTAGATTTAGGTTTAAATAGGAAGGAATTATCTTCATTCTTCACATATTGTCCTACAAAATCTTTGATTGATACACCTGATTTATGAATCCATGCACCAGTCTCTGGATCTTGGATGAGTTGATCGATAATATCACGATAAGCCATTTGGCTAGATCGGTCATTACGGAAATCAAGGTTAGTTAATGCATTGCGAACTGCACCATCTCTAGTGAGTTCAGTTACTTTGCTTTCGGCCAACGCAAGCTTCTCAGTGAGTTCTGCGAGCTTCATCTCGGCAACTTCTTTATGCTTACCTTCGTCCTCCAAAGCTTTCATCTTACGTTGTTTAGCTTCATCTTCTAAACGAACACGCTCTTTAACAGCATTGTCACGTTCTTGATATGCTTTATCTAAACTAACTTTAATTTTAGAAAGACGCTCTTCAACCAAACGGTTAATCATGTCTTCTGTATCTTTGTTATTAGTACCGCCTCCACCAGTATCAACCTGATCGGCTTGAAACTCTGGGTTAGGTGTGGTACCATCATCGAGGAACTCTTTGTTTCCGAACTTATCTACTTTCATCTTTGTTTTCCTTTGGCACAGCCATTTAATTTTAATTTTTTAGGGTTTAGTTACAAACTTAAACTCTTACGGTCCAATACCATACCAATCCATACCTTTAGGTATCGGAGCTAGTATATCTTTTCTC
>Ga0247723_1001697_pt1 | contig 12522 bp, 10 predicted proteins | sample MSEWelMarce5H_FC_FD_189079 | JGI IMG/M metagenome (GOLD analysis project Ga0247723, IMG submission 189079) | Subsurface sediment microbial communities from gas well in West Virginia, United States - MSEEL Well Study Marcellus 5H_FC | ecosystem: Environmental > Terrestrial > Deep subsurface >...
TTAAGAAGATTTGTTTTTGAAAACATAAATGGAGTAAATTTAAATAACCTTAAATTACAAATTATAGATGGTTTAAAATCAAACTTTCCACAAATAATCGTAAATAACGTAACTATAACCCCAGACCATGATATTAATTCTATTAGTATTAATATTGATTATTCATTTGCTGGAGGTAAAAATTCTATAGATATAACTTTATAACATGGCTGAAAACATTGACATTAAATATATTAATAAAGATTTTAGTGAATTTAAAAGTACATTAAATGAATTTGCTAAAACTTACTTCCCAACAACATATGCGAACTTTACTCCTAGTTCCCCAGGTACTATGTTCTTGGAAATGTCAGCTTATGTAGGTAATGTATTATCTTTTTATCTTGATAACCAAATTCAAGAAAATTTTATTCAATATACTCGACAACAAGATAATATATACTCACTAGCATATATGTTAGGGTACAGACCTAAAGTTACAGGAGTAGCTATAGTTGATGTAGACATATACCAACAAATCCCAGCCATTCTCTCAGGTTCAAATTATGCTCCTGATTATAATTATGCTGTCCAATTACTTGAAAATACTCAAATTAACACATCATTAAATCAAAATGTGTCTTTCTTAATGCAAGACTCATGTGATTTTGCATTTTCTAGTTCCCAAGACCCAACCATAGTTACTGTTTACCAAACAACTGGTAATAATGTTGATTATTTTCTTTTAAAGAAAACAAGAAAAGCCATTTCAGCTGAAGTTAAAACAACATCATTTTCATTTGGATCTGTAGAGAAATATCCAACAATAGAAATAGAAGACTCTAGTATAATTAAGATATTAGATATTGTTGATAGTGATGGCAACAATTGGTACGAAGTACCATATTTGGCTCAAGAAATGACTTATGATACTATTAAAAACACTAACATCAATAATCCTAATTTCTCACCAGATCAAGGAGATGTTCCATTTTTACTACAGTTAAAGAAAATTCCTCGTAGATTTGTTACTCGTTTCACAACACCAACAACTCTACAATTACAATTTGGTGCTGGGACAAATACATCAAATGTTGATGAAGAAATTACCCCTAACCCAGACAATGTAGGTTTAGGTTTACCATATAAACGCTCATTACTTACCATAGCATTCTCTCCTACTAATTTTCTATACACAGATACTTATGGTATTGCTCCTAATAATACTACCTTAACAGTAAGATATCTAGTTGGAGGAGGAGTAACAGCTAATGTAGCATCAGGTTTACTAAATGTTATTACTAATAAGAATAATATTAAACTAAATAATGGATTAGATCCTACTTTAGCTCAATATGTGTTTAATTCTGTTTCTACAAATAATCCTTTAGCTGCTAATGGTGGATCTACTGGTGATACAACAGAGCAAATAAGATTAAATTCCTTAGTTAGTTTCACCTCCCAACAAAGAAGTGTGACATTAGATGATTATCTAGTACGAGCTTTAAGTTTACCATCTGATTATGGTACAATATCTAAAGCTTATATAGAATCACAAAAAATATCATCACTACTACCAGGCGAAACTCCTTCAGTATTAGATCTATTTGTTTTATCTTATGATTCTAATGGTAATTTGATTCAAGCTTCCCCAGCATTAAAACAAAATTTATCTACATATATTTCTCAAAATAGAGTAATAAATGATTCTATTAAAATTAAAGATGCTTTTATCATTAATATAGGTGTAGATTTTGATATAACTGTCTACCCTCAATATAATAGTAATGAAGTTTTATTTAATTGTATAACATCATTACAAACATATTTCGATTTAAATAATTGGCAGATAAATGAACCTATTATATTAAAAGATATTTATCTTCTTTTAGATAAAATAGAAGGAGTACAAACAGCTAAAAATGTAAGTATAACTAATAAAAATGGAGCAATACTAGGATACTCAGAATATGCTTATGATATAGCAGGTGCTACTCAAAATAATGTTGTGTATCCATCTTTAGATCCTATGATATTTGAAGTTAAATATCCTAATAATGATATTAAAGGTAAAGTTGTGTCTTTCTAATATTTTATATTTATAACAAATGGCTGTATACAAATTATTCCCTTCACAAGACGCTACAATATATTCTAGATACCCTAATAAAAATACAGGGTTAAATGAGATATTATCTGTAAGTATTGAAGACGCCCAAGATAGTGGTAACACACAAGCTACTAGAACTTTAATACAATTTTCCTCAACAGAAATAGCAGATGTAATTAATAATAAAGTAGGTGGATCTATTTGGAGTGCTTCTTTAAGAGGATTTTTAGCTGAAGCTAATGGATTAAATTCTGATACTACTTTAGAAGTATATGCTGTAACAGGCTCATGGAACATGGGTACAGGTAAATACTCATACTCCCCAGAGTACACTAATGGAGTAAATTGGTATAGCAGGCTATCCTCAGGAAGCGGTAATTGGATTACAGTGGGATTTCCTGCGGGAATAACAGGATCATATGGTTCCGTGAGTGGTGGAGGTAATTGGTATACTGCCTCTTATACGCAGTCATTCTCATACTATGATGATAAAGATATAAATATAAATGTAACACCTATTGTCGATGACTGGTTTTCAGGATCTATAGCTAATAATGGGTTTATTATTAAACAAGCTGTTGAGTTTGTAGATAATCTTTTATATAATATTAATTTAGATTATTTTTCAAGAGATACTCATACTATCTACCCTCCACAATTAGAAATAAAATGGAGAGACTACTCATTTAATACTGGTTCATTAACTGAACTAACCACACTACCAGCGACTGTAGCTATAGATAATAACTCAGGAACTTTCTACCCTAATAGTATTAATGAATTTAGAGTGAATAGTAGACCTGAGTACCCAGCTAGAACATTTGCCACAGCTTCTTATTTTACTCAAAATTATTATTTACCTACAGCATCATACTATGCTATCAAAGATACTTATACTAATGAGTATGTAGTAGATTTTGATGAACAATTTACTCAATTAAGCGTGGATACTAATGGAAGTTATTTTACATTATATATGAATGGTCTAGAACCTGAAAGATATTATAATATATTAATCAAGACTATTATAGATGGTAATACTTTAATATTTGATAATAACTACACTTTTAAAGTAATAAATGGCTAATTATACACTAAATAAAACTGTTTACAACAGTAACCAGTATAAAAAGGTTATTGATACTTCTTTAACCCAGTATGTTACTCCACCACCTGTTGAGGATACTATAACTGTTGAAGAGTTTTTTAATTATTATAATAAGATATTTTATGATATACCTGCTGAAGGTAATATAAATTCACATACTTATTTAGTTAAGACAAGTGGAGATTATATTCAATCTTCAACTGGTAATGAAGAAGTTCAATTATTATTAGATGAAATAACATTATTAAGACAACAATTATTAAATGCAAACCAACAGTTAATAAACACTCAAATATCATCTAGTTTACAAAATATATAAAAATGGCTGTAAATATAAATCAAATATTACCTCCTATTCCTTATTCGTCTAATGATGAAAAGTTAATTCCTTCAACCCAAGTTGAAGCTACATTTAACCCTTCAACAGACTATATAGAATATGTTGTCTCTACCACTAACAGCTCATTCCAAACTGTAGATTATGATTATAATACTTACTCGTTCCCAACAAATGGAACAGTAACATCAAATAATATTAACTCCATAGAGATAGACCCAACATCCGATTTAAGTCGTAAGGGTATAACATCTGGGGATTATAATGTATATTACAATTTTTATCGAAATTATCTTCAAACCTCTCCTACTAACCAGAATCTTTTTATAAAAGAAATATCAGCTGATAGGACAGAATTAAAATTAAATTTTTTAAATAGCATTCCTGTAGGGGAATTAGAATCATTTAAAGCTTTATTCAATAATAATCTTTCATTTTATTTTGAAGATTTTTATTTAAATTTTGGTGGTAATATTTTAGCTTTAGCTAACAATTTTGATTATAACCCAACTACTTTAGATATAATAATTAATTTATATCAACCTTTAACTAGTAATGTAGGTGTAAATTCATCACTATGGGTTGTAACTAAAATCGCTGATTCTTTAGCTTTTAATATAAATTATACACCTGAACCTATAACTCCACCAATAGTTACATTTGGTATAAAAGGTCCAAATTTTAATTTAAACATACAAGATAGGATAAATAATTCAACAGATTACACTAACTACAGTTCATTATTATCTAATACTCTTACTTCATCCATAAACCAAATAAAAAGTATATTAGAAGAAAAAGCTATTGATGTCAGTCTTGATTATACTAATTTTTCTAATTTCATACATTTCTCTTCAGCTGAAGTAAGATTAAATAATTTTTATTATAAAATAAAACAAATAGAAACATATAATAATGAGTTAAACTCATTATCTAATGTTACATCATCATTAACAAGCTCTGTTATTATTCAAAATAAAATAACAGATATAATTCAAAATTTTGATGGGTATGAGTATTATATGTACTACGAATCAGGTTCATATGCATGGCCTAAATCTAATAACACTGTACCATATATTTTATATTCAACAGGTAGTACTCAAGTTTTAAATTGGCTAGGTAGTTCTGATGCATCATCTGCTTATTATGGAGGAAGATTACTTAGTGCTTCTATATATGATGAAAGTAACCAAGATTATTTATACTATGCTATACCTGAATATATACGTGATGATGAAAGGAATACACCTTACTATTCTTTTATACAATTAGTAGGACAGCATTATGATTATATATGGACTTACTATAAAGATGTAACTAATCGTTATAACACTGATAATAGGTTAAATTATGGTATCTCTAAAGATTTAGTAGCTGAAGCATTAAAATCATTTGGTGTAAAAATATACCAAAATAATTTTACATCTGATGATTTATTTAACGCATTTACTGGGTTTAATACTGGAAGCACAGGTATTAACCTGACCCCTACAGGATCAGATTTAATTACAAATTATATAACAGCTTCATATGAAGCATCTGTTACACCTATAGATGATTATAATAAAGAGATATATAAACGTATCTACCATAATTTACCTTATTTAGCTAAAACCAAAGGTACTATACCGGGTTTGCGAGCTTTAATAAATTGTTTTGGTGTACCTGATACTATTTTAAGAATTAGTGAGTTTGGAGGAAGAGACAAAGATACTTCTACATATGACTATTTTGACCAACAGTTTAATTACGCCTACAGCGCATATAGCGCCTCTCAATCTAATCACATACTTACTCCATTTGTACTAACCAGTAGCTGGGATCCAACATATGTCTCATCCGCTAGACCTAACAGTATCCAACTACGACTTAAACCATATATTCCTACTAATTTTGATGACTTAAGACCAGAACAATATGTATTTGAAGTAACAGGTAGTAGTACAGGTTATTTTACAGATTTAGTATTAACATATACTGGGTCTGGTTTAACTACAAGTCCATATAGTGGGTCAGTTGTAGATCCTTATTATCAATATGGTACTCTAACTTTAGATATTAGAGGTACAGGTGAAGCAGGTTATACAGCAAGTTTATATCTTCCCTTCTTTAATGGAGATTGGTGGTCTATAATGATTAATAGAGTTGGTAAAAACTTTGCATTATATGCTGGTAATAAATTATATTATAATGGGTATGATGGTAACCAAATAGGTTATTTAGAATCATCATCTTTCTTAGCTTCAGGAGATGATGGATGGAATGGAAATTATATAGAATATTTTGGAACAGGACCCATCTCAGGCTCTGCTTATTCCTCATATAGATCATATCAAGGAGATATCCAAGAACTTAGATATTGGAATACTGCTCAAAGTTTAAGCCCATTTAAGGATTACATAATGGATCCTATGTCTATAGATTTTATAGGTGAAAATATATATTCTAATCATTTAGCTTTTAGAGCACCTTTAGGTACTACATTAATAACAGGAGGTGGAAATAAGACCTCAATTCATCCTAAAGTAACAGGTTCATGGGTTATTACTCAATCATTTAGTAATGGGACAAGTACTTATGAGACAGGACGTGATGAGTATAATACTAATGTAGAAGCAAGATTTTTGAATTCTCCTATAGTAGGTTTAAAAGGAAGAGTAACAGATAAAATACAAATTGTAGATTCAATCTACCCTACAGGAAGTGTATTATCACAATATATGTCTATTGCTCAAACCTTCCCTATTTCAAGTAGTGAATCACCTGATGTTAACTTATTAGAAGTAACATTTTCTCCTCAAAATGAAATTAATGATGATATTATTGAATCATTAGGATATTTTAATATAGGAGAATACATTGGTGACCCAAGACAAGTAACATCATCTGCCACTTCATACCCAGACTTAAACATTCTAAGTAATAATTTCTTCCAGAAATATTTTGATACTTATGATTTAACAGATTATGTAAGGTTAATTAAATATTTTGATAACTCATTATTTAAAATGATTAAAGATTTTGTTCCTGCAAGAACAAGTCTTACATCTGGTGTAGTTATTAAACAACATATTTTAGAAAGAAATAAATTTCCTCAACCTCAAGCTGAATGGGAAGAATTAGATTATAGTGGCTCTATAGATACTGCTTTTATAAGTGGTAGTACTGGAGGAACATTCAACCAGTATAATACTACAACATTTTCTCAAGATTGGGTTGAAACAGTAGTCACACCTGTTGGAACACAATATATTAGCCAATCATCACAATATGAATTTTATAATGGAGAACTACCAGGAACTGAATATGTTGTAACAGATGGAGAACTAAACCCAGATAACGAATTTAAATATCCTACTACTTTAGAGATATATTATGACCCAACATTATATGTAAGTAGTATAACTTCAATTCAAGACTTTTTAAATATTAATACATCACCAAATCAAGGTGAAATATATTTATGGTTTGACACAGGAAGTATATTACAACCTTATTCACCTGGTACTCCACAAAGATAATAAATAAAAGATATGCCAATAGAATTCGGACAAGTATATAATGATGGAGTAAAATACATTAAGATCAATAGATATGATTCTGGTGGTCTTGACAGATCAGATTACTTAGGTCAACTGCAATCGATAACACTTACATACCCAGATCGTAGTGCTATTGAATATCCTATCACTACTATTCAAGAACAAGCTAATTTTTACTTATATGGTATAACACCAGGATATAATTCTTCTTCTAAAGGAAATATAAATGATTATAGTTTAATTGCTACTCAATCTAGTTTTAATTTTCCAATAAGTACATTAGTACCTTTAACTGCTTCATTAACAGCTAGCACTAATCCTTTAGGATATTTCAATAATTCAACAGGATTATATACTTTAGGAGATACTCCAAATACCCCTATTAGTTTTTCATTAGCAGCCACTAGTAGTAATAGCTTAACTAGTACTTTTGTAATAGTATATTCTAATAGAAATATACCTGGTTCATCAACTACAACACCTCCTTTTTCAAATCCTGACTATATATATCAAGTAGCATCATTAACTATATCTCCATCTGTATTATCTGGGTCATCAACAACTGTTGTTAATGGATTATTAGAAACAGATACATTCATAGTAGGGGTGAGCACAGGACTAGGAGCGGCTGCCACTGTAACTAAATTAACATGGAACATAACCCAGTCAGTGATATTTAATGGCTCATCATCATTAACTATCTTTAACCCAGATGCTCTTAATTTTGATTATAATGATTATAATCCATTATTAGATAATGCTGAGACACCACAATATTCTACTGTATGGATGGATGTAGATTATTCTCAAAATCCCTTGACTCCTGTTAATTTTGGTCTTATCATATCTGGAACAGCTGATAGGGCGTTTGTTCAAGACTCAAATTACAGTTTAAAATCATGGTCTAATTCAAGATACAATGGTAGTAGAACAAATTCATATAGAATAATATAATATGTCAGAAAATTTATATAGTGCAAATATTCAAGGAGATTTTAATGATCCTACTATAGATAATAGTGGATATGGTTCATTACCTGCTGTTGAAAAAAACCAAACATACTTTGCCTATTTTAGTAGTGTAGGCGGAACAGGTCCTGAACTTATTGATCAAACAGCATATTTTGTGAAGTATTTAATTGATGCTCAAGGTAATGTAGTCACCCCTCAACCTAACTCTATTGAAGTATTAAATCTCCTACAAAATTTTGAAGCAGGAAAACGAGTTAATGTTACTAGTTTAGAAGGCACTACATTATTTGGTTCATTATTAGGTACTAAAACTGTAACTGATATAGGAAGGATAGATACTGTTTTAACTACAGAGACAGGATCTGGAAGAATGGATTATTTAAGAACAATGAGTTTTTACCAAGGTGGTATTTCCTTCTCTAACATTCCTAATTACGCATTCACAGCTAAAAAAACAACAAATACAACAGTCACCGACACAACTTGGACTGATCTTCCATTCGCTACTGAGTTATCAGACCCATTAGGTAATTATGATCCTACAACTTATACATATACTTTTAACTCTAATACCTATGATTATGGTATTAATATTGCTTTTAAGGTAAGTGTATTAATAGGTAATCTTAATACTAATGAAGAATTTTATTTACAAATAATCAAATCCACAGATAACTTTGTAACTTCTCAACCCTTAGATTTAAATATCATTTCAAATCCCTCAATAGTAGGATATCCTACTCCTAACCCACAAAATATAAGTTATGATTCTGAAGGAGCATTTTATGTCGCTGGTGGAGCATACACAGCTGCTACCTATATAAATGCTATATCTTCAACCCCACAAGTATTTGAAAATGGAACTAAAGTAAAAGTAAGATACAAATTAGGAGGAACATCAACATCTCCTAGTGTGAATATGGTAGGGATATCTAGTAATACTAATGCTAATACATCATTTGCATTAACCACTAATATTTCTAGTTTAATAGAAATAACTTCTTCATATTGGCTTGGAGCCATAAATTACCCTACATCATCTAATACTATCCAATATCTAATCGCTACCATACCATTCTCAGGTATGTTAAATTCTCAAAATAATTATCTTCAATCCTTATCAACAGCATCTTCAGGTTTTAATAACATAACCTCATTAGCTCAAATTCAACCTGGGGATTATATTAGATTTGAGTATGATAAAACAAAACAATCTAAAGTATATAATGTTGGTTCAATTACGGGAGGATATACTTATTTAGAAATTTCCCCACCAATTCCATCTGGTTCTATTCTAGATCACTTCACTGTATATAGAATAAATCCAAATGCTGGTAATCAAATAATATTAGATGTACCAAAACCTATAAATACAACTGGTCAACCATTAACTGGTTTTATTAAACCATTACATATGTCTAAAGAATTAGAAGATAATTTCACAACTATAGTCCAAAAACTTGCCGCAGAAGGCTTATTAACATAATATTTATAATAAATTATATACAAAAATGGGATATTTAAATAACCAAATAGTAACAGTTGATGCTATTTTAACTAAAAAAGGTAGAGAATTATTAGCCAAAAATGATGGTTCATTCCGTATCACTCAATTCTCACTATCAGATGATGAAATTGATTACACATTATTCAATCCAACCAACCCATCAGGATCAGCATATTATGGTCAAGCTATTGAAGGTATGCCTCTATTAGAAGCATTCTCAGATGAAACACAAATAATGAAGTATCAACTTACTACATTACCTCGTGGTACAGCTAAAATGCCTATTCTTAATATTGGATATACTAATATAGTATTAAAACAAGGTGCTTCATTATCTATCACTCCTCAAACTTTAAACTATTTAGGTGGTTCTCAAACATATGAAACATCAGGATATAACTTTACTATAGGTGATGTTAGAACAATGAGTGTATTTAATGGAGTAGGTATCAATACTAATACATCTACTGCCTTAAATTCAACAACTACTCTTGGAACTAATGTGTCTAAAACAGTAATTGGTACTACATTAAACATGACTGGTACTACAATTAATACTTTATTTGGTTCACAAACTCAATTACAAACAGTATTGATTGTGACAGGTAGAGATAGTGGAGCTAGAGTAACTATTCCAATTACTATAACAAAAGTTAGCTAATAAAAATATTATAAAAAATGTCATATAAATCATTAGACCCTCAAGACTTCTTAGTTAGTGCTGATAGTATAACTGCTCCATGTTGGACCAATTATGCCTCTCCATTAACTGTATTATATACATCTTCTGTTCAAGTAGCAGGAACATCTGGTAACTATTATTTAAATGTATATAATGCTAACCCATCCACTGACACCTCAGCAGAAATTCAATTTAATATCTCTTATGGAAATATAAATGGATCTGGATCATTATTATATGATGCTGGTATAAATGGATTGTCACCTTCAAGAACAATATACGGCCAGTTCCGTAATTTAATATATGGAGATGAAAATACTCAATTCTCATTCTCATCTGTTACCCCAACACAACAAGATTTCTATGCTATAACAGTTGATAGAGCAAGATTTAAAGAATCATTATTCCCAGGATCATTAAACTTAACATTATATTCTGCTTCTAGAGCTATCACTTTAACAGATAATAGTTTAGACACAACAACAGTTACTTATTGTGATGCAGGTCGAGTATTCCAAATTGTATCTGGAAGTAATGGAACAGCTGTATCCACAGCTAATAGTGCTTTAGGAGCAGTAAGCAATGGTATGACTATATCAGGATCATATGGTCTATTCTTACCAGATATTGGAACTATCATATTAAATGCCCCAGCATTAGATTTACCATTTGTTAGTGGAGGTATTGCTTTAAACACAGTAAGAACATCAAATACAAATGCTGCTAACCCATCTCGCTTATTCACAACAAGCTCAGGTAAAATAGGATTAACTACTGGGTCTATAACAAGTAGTTTCTCATTAAATAGTAATGAAACAATTACTTCTGATTTTGTATTTTGTAGAGCAAGAAATGCTGAGTTCAACTACACTGAAAACCCAAGTTTCATATCAGGTAGCACAGGAGCAGTATTATATGATTTATTCATCAATAGCCCAACTACTTATATCACAACAGTGGGAATGTATAATGATTCAAATGAATTGTTAGCAGTAGCTAAATTATCTAAACCACTTAAGAAAGATTTTACAAAAGAGGCATTAATACGTGTTAAATTAGACTTTTAATGAATGGGTGCTTTCAAACAATTTTTAAGCACGGATATCATTGTATCTCCGTTAGTTGTTAATAAAAGTTTTACTTTTGAAGGGAGTGCATCTTTTACTACTAATGGAATAGGAATATATTTGGGGGCGAATTATACGTCCTCAAATCTTTCCACATCATCATTAGAATACGATCAAAAATTAAAATATAACTCTATAAAACAGTTATATTACACTAATTATATCCCTAATCCTATAAGTGGTTCACCTTACGAAACTAACTATTTAGGACAATTAGTAGAAGATACTTCTCAAACTAATGTTTATAGTAGATTTTATAACTATGAACAAACCAGTTTATTCCAAACAAATTCTTATCTTTATACTTCTAATTATGGATATGAAAGATTCTTCCCAACCCAATCAGCTTATATAGCTGGAGGATTACTTTGGGGTGGAATTGGTATAATATCTATACCTAAAAATTTATTTGGTGATTATATTAACCCAAATACTTTTAGATATAAATTTAAATATGATGGCTCTAATGAAATTGACTTAGTAGACAATGGGGAAGGAATATTAATAGAAAATGGTTCACCTAAATCAGTATATGGTATTATTAATTACCAACATGGTATAGCCATAATAACAGATCCATATTCTATATTTGCTAACTCATTTACTTCATCTACCTCAACCCCTACCTGCAGTTTCCAAAGTTCTAGAACAATATATGAAACTCAATATAAATGTACTATTAGACCTGAAGAATTTAACTTTAGTTTAAACCCATCCCTAATATCAGGCTCTACAGAAGGTACATTATATAATTTTGCAACAAGTTCATATTTTAGTCCATATGTCACAACAGTAGGTTTTTATAATGAAGCACAAGAATTATTAATGGTAGCTAAATTAGGTCAACCCCTCCCAACAAGTCAAACAACTGACACAACAATATTAGTTAATATAGATAAATAAGATTATGGTAAATTGGTTATATAAAGGTAATAAAATTGAAAATATAGAAGACTTTGGTGAACATACTCCATTTGGGTTTGTTTATCTTATCTCTAACACAGTTGATGGTAGAATATATATTGGTAAAAAATTTCTACAACATAAAAAGACTAAAAAACTAGGTAAAAAAGCTATAGCTGAACAAACTGGTCCTGGCCGTAAGAAAACTAAAGAAGTATCATATGCTGAATCAGATTAGCAGACATATTGGGG
>Ga0247723_1001698_pt1 | contig 12522 bp, 11 predicted proteins | sample MSEWelMarce5H_FC_FD_189079 | JGI IMG/M metagenome (GOLD analysis project Ga0247723, IMG submission 189079) | Subsurface sediment microbial communities from gas well in West Virginia, United States - MSEEL Well Study Marcellus 5H_FC | ecosystem: Environmental > Terrestrial > Deep subsurface >...
GTGGTACAACAACATATCTACAATCATATAATAACAATACGGATGCTTGGAAAGCTATGTACACAAATGTTGGATTTGGTACACAACCAGGTATGGTGTACAGTGACAACGGAAGTTACTACACAGATTTCTTCCCAACAATGAATGTACAATTTAATCAAGCAAATGTTGTTTATTTTGCACCACTGATTAAAATATTTGGAACACAAAAACTTAAAAATCAAACGTCATCAGGTTCAACATATAGTAGAACTGATTTTGTTAATGGGTTAAATGAATATCTAACACAAAAAAATGATTCAGTAACTCAGGTTTTGAATCAATTGTTTTTCTCATTACAAAAAACATTACCTGATGTGACTGAAGTTGTTGAAAAACCAATTTTATCTGCAATTGACGGAAACCAACCAAAGTTAGAATATTATGAATCGTTTAAGGCTTTTAATGATAAGTGGATTGCTGGTACCGAATATACGGATAAAACATTATTTTCGGATGTTTTATTTTTAGATAGAGCAAATAGAGATATTGGTGATAAAATACTTATTGACGTATTCAAATTAACTAGTTTCTTCTCGGGAACAACATCTATGGATACAAGGGTTATTGATTTTATTAGTAGAATTATTGCCGATAACCAATTCCAAATGATGCCATTACCGGCTTACATTAATTTTTGGGGTGTTGGTGAAGTAAAACAGGGTGTTGCACCAAACGCAGAATCATCTGAATCTTTAGCGAATTCATTATTTGGTACTTACTTAGATGTTGATTATCGAAACTCACAACCAAAGTTAGTTTGTTATTATGCTGGTAAACCAAGTGAACACTTGGATATGAGAGACAATGCTGATTACAGATGGAGAACGGACGCTTTTGATTTAACAAGAAGTTCTGACAATCCTATAGTTTCTAATTTACAAGGTAAAACAGATTGGGCGATTTCAAATAAAGTTGTTGCGTTTAATGTGGATTTTGGAACCCGAAATCAAAGTATATTTTATAGTATACAACTTGACCAAAATCCTGCGGCTGCAACAACAGAGGCTAACAGAGTCACAACTGACATGGCTATGGGTGCTTCAGGAAGAAAAGTTAGTACACAAAGTGTGAGTTTATATAATTTATATAAAAATAGAAGTTATGAATGTAGGGTGGAAGCATTAGGTAATGTTATGATTCAACCAACAATGTATTTTAACTTACGACATGTTCCAATGTTTAGAGGTCCATATATGATTCAATCAGTTGAACATGTTATAGATTCAGGAAGCTTCAAAACATTTTTTACAGGAACAAGAATGCCTGTGTATTCATTACCATTAATCAGTCAACAAATAATGTCAATCAATCAAAATTTGTTAGGTGATTTAGTACAATCAATATACCGACTTAAAGAAACCGCAACAACAACCGCTCAACCCGCTGTAAACGTAATTACAATTGGAAACGGTATCCAATCAAATGCTAAATATGAACCAGCACCACCAGTGTATTGTTATAAAGATATTTCGACTAATCCAACATACGAGAAATTTACTGGAATTGAAAATGTTTCAACCAATATATCTTATGCTGATTTTGCCAAATTATTGAAAACAAATGTGTCAAATCAAGAAACTAGATTAATGACATTCTTTACAGCATATTTGAATGGACATGATGACAAAACAATATATTCGGTTAATCATGATTTAGGCGGAACACCTTTAGGTGGAATACCGTTCCCACAAATATCTTATGGTGGTAGAAACACATATTTAACAAATCAATACGCTTGTAAGACTAACCAATCCGGTACTTCAGGACCATATGCGGTATTCTCAAATTTTGAGAACTCAATAAAGTTTATTTCGGATTATTATTATAATAAACAAGCACCAGATAAGAGTTATATTTATTTTGACAATCAAAAGTGGAATAGTAAAAATAAAGAAGACATTATTGCAAACATGGTCTTTACTTGGATATATTTTTGGCCAACAAAAAGATTCAAAGACCTAGACGAGTTCAAACTTTGGCAAAAATCAAACAGTAATGCTTATGGTGATATAGTAAAAGCTGCTACAGAAGTCCTACACCAATGTGAAGTTTATAAACTATTTACCCTTTAAGATATATTTATTAAGAAAAATATTATGGATATTAAACAACATTTAGACAACTATCTTGGTAAAAACTCAAGATACACTGAAAAAAATACAGGTAATGGTTATACCGAAGTTTGCGACTTAGATAGTGGAAGTTGCTACACTGTAAGAGATAGAGACGGTCTTATTGAAAGAGTTGACAATACTCTTAAAACAAATAGACGAGTTCAAGTTGAAACTCCACATGGTGTTAAACAATTATTAAACGGATAATTCAAATGGCTATAGATAGAAAAATCATTGAAGAAATTAAAAGACATAATAAGATAAACTCTTATATTATGGAACAAGACGCTGCGGGACTTGGTGATATTCCACCAGCACCTGACGCGGCAGCACCTGCTGACCCAACATTAGATGCTGCGGCACCTGCTGACCCAACATTAGATGCTGCGGCACCTGCAGAACCACAAGTAATTGATACTGCAACAGATACTGAAGTTGAAAAAATTGATTCTGATGGAAAATCTGAAGAGTCTGAAAGTAGTTCTGATAGTGAAGAATTAGACATTACTGAATTGGTTAATTCTCAGAAAAACATTGAAACAAAACAACAAGAATATTTTGACATGATGTTCAAACAAATTGAGGACATGCAAAGTAAGTTGAATTCTATGGACCAAGTATTTGAGAAATTAAATTCAATGGAAGATAAGATTGAAAAATACAGACCAAAAACTGCTCAAGAAAAATTAGAATTAAGAACTCTTGATAGTGGTCCATTTAATCAAAAACTTTCAAGTTTTTTTGATGACAAACAAGAAGATATGGAGAAATCAGGTAAAAACGAATATGTGTTGACATCTGATGAAGTAGAACAAATTGTTCCATCTGAAATTAAAAAAACATTTGACAATTACGGTGACGAACCAACCCAATCGACATTTAAGATGGGTTGATTTTTGTGAAAATTTTACTATACTTTAGGGGTCACGTTGTGACCCTTTTTTATTGGCGAATAATTTGACGAATTAAAAAACATAACCTATACTTAACTAACAAACAAAAAACAAAATTATGATGAGCTCACTTGACGCAGTACTTTCACAGTACGAAAAAAACACACAATCTTTCGGAGATTCTAACAAAATGTCTCAAGAGGAAAGAATGAAAAAGTATTTCGCTTGTATCCTTCCACAAGGTCAAGCACAAGGACAACGTAGAGTCCGTATCCTCCCAACACCAGATGGTTCTTCACCTTTCAAAGAAGTATGGTACCATGAATTACAAGTTGGTGGTAAATGGCAGAAGTTTTATGACCCAGGTAAAAACGACAACGAGCGTTCACCTTTGAATGAGGTTTATGAAGAACTTATGTCAACAGGAAAAGAATCTGACAAAGAATTGGCTAAACAATACAAATCACGTAAATTTTACATCGTGAAAGTTGTTGACCGTGATGCTGAAGAAGAAGGTGTTAAATTCTGGCGTTTCAAACACAATTACAAGAACGATGGTATCTTGGACAAAATCATTCCAATTTGGAGACAAAAGGGTGATATTACCGACCCTGATAAAGGTAGAGACCTTATCGTACAATTGGTAAAATCTAAGACACCTGGTGGTAAAGATTATACATCAATCCAAACAATCATGCATGATGACCCAACATCTCTTCATGAGAACGCGGCAACTAAAGAAGAGTGGTTGAAAGACGCTTTGACTTGGGCTGACGTTTACTCTAAGAAACCTGTTGAGTATTTGGAAGCTCTTTCTCGTGGTGAAGAACCACGTTGGGATTCTGAGACAGGAAAATATTTGTATGGCGATGAAGGAGTTATGACTATGGGTGGAGCAAAAGATACTCCAAGTCCATTCCACTCAGACCCTCAGATTAACGCAGAACCTGACGAGGACTTACCATTCTAATTATATATTGAGCATGGACACTTACATAGACATAGTGTCCATGCTCTTATTTTTTAATAAAAAAAACAAACAACACATAGACAATGGCAATTAAAAAAAATGATTTCACCTCGATAAAGAAAAAATTTTCTACTTCAGCAAAATATAAACCACAACGTTTTTTAGAGTTAGGAACACATTTCTTAGATGCTGTAGGACTACCAGGTCCTGCTATTGGACATTTGAATATGTTCTTGGGTCACTCTGACACGGGAAAAACAACTGCCGCAGTTAAATCGGCAGTATCAGCACAAAAACAAAATATCCTTCCCGTATTTATTATCACAGAACAAAAATGGAGTTTTGAACACGCAAAACTTATGGGTTTTGAATGTGAGGAAGTTGTTGATGAGGCGACAGGTGAGGCGGATTGGGATGGATTCTTCATCTTTAACAATAACTTTAGTTATATTGAACAGATTACGGATTACATCAACGAATTGTTGGATGCTCAAGAAAAAGGTGAATTGGATTACAGTTTATGTTTTATTTGGGATTCAGTTGGTTCAGTTCCTTGTAAGATGACTTATGAAGGTAAAGGTGGTAAACAACACAACGCGGCGGTTCTTGCCGACAAGATTGGTATGGGTATCAACCAACGTATTTCAGGTTCAAGAAAATCAGATTCAAAACACGAAAATACTTTAATCATTATCAATCAACCTTGGGTTGAATTACCTGATAATCCATTTGGTCAACCAAAGATTAAAGCAAAAGGTGGTGAAGCAATTTGGTTAAACTCATCTTTGGTATTCTTATTTGGAAATCAAAAAGGTGCTGGTACAAACAAAATTTCGGCAACCAAAGACAAACGAACTGTTAAATTCGCAATCCGTACAAAAGTTTCTGTTATGAAAAACCACATCAATGGTTTAGGATATGAGGATGGTAAAATTATTGTTACCCCCCACGGTTTCTTGGCAGGAAAAGACGCGGCAGAAGAAAAGGTATCGATTGAGAACTACAAGAAAGAACATGCTGATTATTGGAAAGAAATAATTGGTGTTGATGGTGATTTTGAATTAAGTGAGTCTGCCGAATTGGCATAATAAAATAAATGTGAAGACACTTTTAGTTGATGGTGACAACCTATTTAAGATTGGGTTTCATGGAGTTAGAGACTTATTTGTAGAAGGAAACCACATTGGGGGTGTCTTCCACTTTATTAACACATTACGAAAACAAATTGATGAACACAACTACGACAAAGTTCTCGTATTTTGGGACGGTGACGACAACGCATCCGTGCGTCGTGAACTATATCCTAATTACAAATTAAATAGAAGACAAGATATGAACGAGTACAAACTCGAATCATATCATAGCCAAAAAGCACGAGTAAAAGAATACATTGAAGAGTGTTTTATTCGTCAGGTAAGAGTAGATAGGAACGAGTCTGATGACTTGATAGCCCACTACTGTAAAATAGCCGTAGACGAGAAAAAAACGATACTATCAGCCGATAAAGACTTACTACAGTTGGTTGATGAAAACACAACAATATATTCTCCGATTGCTAAAGTATTCTATACACACGGTAAGAAGGTAAAGATTGGTACATATGAAATGCCGTCTTGTAATATTTTACCGTACAAAATTATTACGGGAGATAAATCCGACAATATTAACGGAATATATTATTTCGGTGAAAAAACATTAATCAAATATTTTCCTGAGTTCCTTGACAAACCTGTCAATATTAGTGATATTTTACTAAAGGCAGAACAACTGCTGAAAGAAGACGAAAAAAACACGGCACTTAAAAACTTAGTTAGTGGAAAAACAAAAGACGGAATACTTGGAGAGAAATTTTTTCAGATTAATGAAAAAATTGTGGACCTACAAAACCCAATCATTTCTGATGAGGGTAAAGGAGTTGTTGAACAATATTATGCCGACACTTTAGACCCTGAAGGTAGGGGTTACAAAAACTTAATACGTATGATGACAAATGACGGGTTCTTTAAGTACCTTGGAAAAAGTGACGATGAGTTTTTGAGATTTATCCAACCGTTTATGAAACTTACAAGAAAAGAAAAAAGAAAATTTAGAGAAGACAAATAACACACTATAATAAAAAAAATATGAAAGAAACAGATGTAATTAAAATGGAATTCCTTATCACTCTGAATGACAACATTGTTATTCAAAGGTATTTCAATGTCCGTGGGTACAATCCGATTGCAAAGAATTCGTTGAATGTATCTTACTACCTAAAAGACTTCGTATCTCAATTTGAGTACGACCAAAAAATGCGTTCGGTTGTTTACCTTTTGGAGAACCAAGAACAAATTTTAGAAGACCCAAGTGTTCTAGAAACGTCAAATACTAATGGTCCCGAAATATTTAATTTTTATATTAAAGTCGGTGAACAGACAATTTGTCATAGAATATTAAACGCCAAAATTTTACCACCTAAAATAAGATACACCGTAGATATACGCCAGCAAGTAAAAAGTGTATTAAAGGACCTTACTGACATTTTTTCAGGTGAAAATTTTGTTACAAGTTACATGAATTATAGCTTGGTATAATAGTATTTATCAAGACCAGTAAAAGGAATAAAAATTATGTCAAACAAGAACTTCGAATATCTAGGAAATACATTTCAACTTCAACTACTAAATCAAATCATTTTAGACAAAGATTTCGCACATTCTATCATTGACGTAATTGAACCATCACACTTTGAGAACAGATACTTCAAAACATTGCTCCAACTCATAAAGGAGTATTATGTGAAGTATGATTGTACTCCCTCTTTTGAAACTCTTTCACAAATGGTGAAGAGTGAGTTTCCTCAAGAGTTAATGTTAAAAATTCTTAACGATACCATTAAACAAGTAAAAGACGCACCAACTGAAGGAGCGTCTTTCGTACAAGAGAAATCTCTTAAGTTCTGTAAACAACAAGAGTTACAGAAGGCGATTACAAAATCACAAAAAATTCTTGACAATGGTGAATTTGAAAACTATGACAAACTTGAGGAGTTGGTTAGAACCGCATTACAAGTCGGTGAAAACAACAACAAAATTGAGGACGTGTTCACAAATTTAGATGACGTATTAAACGAAGATTTCCGTCATCCAATTCCTATGGGAATTACAGGGATTGATAAACTTCTTAAAGGTGGTTTGGCAAAAGGAGAACTCGGTGTAATCTTAGCACCAACTGGGGTAGGTAAAACTACGGTTCTTTCCAAAATTGCTAATACTGCATTTAACAATGGATACGATGTATTACAATTGTTTTTTGAAGACAATCCAAAAGTAATTCAAAGAAAACACTTCACTATGTGGACGGGTATTGCTCCTGATTTATTACCTTTACATAGAGAAGAAGTTTTAGAAAAGGCACGTGTGGTAAGAGAAGAAATGACAAATAAGTTATTTCTAAAAAAATTACCTTCAGACCAACACACTATGACCCAAATCAAAAACATGATTCGTAAGATGATTGCTGATGGTCATAATATCGACATGATAGTTATGGACTATATCGATTGTGTTGTACCCGATAAAAACTTGGGTGATGAATGGAAAAGTGAAGGTTCAGTTATGAGAGGGTTTGAGGCGTTATGTCACGAACTAGGAGTTGTGGGATGGACCGCAACACAGGGTAACAGAAGCTCTATATCTTCTGAGGTTGTAACCACCGACCAAATGGGTGGTTCTATTAAAAAGGCACAAGTTGGACACGTTATCATTTCCGTGGCTAAAACTTTACAACAAAAAGAAATGAACTTGGCAACCATAGCTATCACCAAATCACGTTTGGGTAAAGACGGGGTTGTATTTGAAAACTGTAAATTCGATAATGAGCTTCTCGAAATTGATACTGAAAGTTCAGTTACTTTCTTAGGATTTGAAGAAAAGAAAGAAGAACAAAAACGAGATAGAATTAAAGAATTGATGGAACGAAGAAAACAAAAGGAGCAAGAAACTAACTTGAATTAACAAACAAAAAAAATTATAATTAAACAAAATGGACGCATCACAAAAGATATTGTCAGACCTAACTGTCTACATGAAGTACGCAAAATTCATTCCTGAGTTGGAAAGAAGAGAAACTTGGGAAGAATTAGTAACAAGAAACATGAACATGCACATCAAGAAATACCCACACATCGCAGGCGAAATTGTGGAAGTATACAAGTATGTGTATGATAAAAAAGTATTACCTTCAATGAGGTCAATGCAATTTGGTGGTAAACCAATTGAGATTTCTCCAAACAGAATCTACAACTGTGCTTACCTTCCTATTGACCACTTGGACGCATTCTCAGAAACAATGTTCTTGTTATTGGGTGGAACTGGTGTTGGATACTCAGTTCAAAAGCACCACGTAGAAAAACTTCCTGAAATTAGAAAACCTAACCCAAATAGAACAAGAAGATTCTTGGTTGGTGATTCTATTGAAGGTTGGGCTGACGCAATTAAAGTATTAATGAAATCTTACTTTGGTGAGAACTTGTCAACACCTGAATTTGATTTTTCAGATGTTAGACCAAAAGGAGCTCAACTTGTAACATCAGGTGGTAAAGCACCAGGTCCTCAACCATTGAAAGATTGTATCCACAAATTGAAAGGTATGTTGGATGCTAAAGAAGATGGTGAAAAATTATCACCAATTGAAGTACACGACATGGTATGTCACATCGCAGACGCAGTTCTTGCAGGTGGTATTCGTAGAGCGGCTTTGATATCATTGTTCTCAGCTGATGACAACGATATGATTGCTTGTAAGTCAGGTGCTTGGTGGGAAACAAACCCACAAAGAGGTAGAGCTAACAACTCAGCGGCTTTGGTTAGACACAAAATCACAAAAGATTTCTTTATGGATTTGTGGAAAAGAGTTGAAGCATCAGGAGCAGGTGAACCTGGTATCTACTTCACAAACGATAAAGATTGGGGAACTAACCCATGTTGTGAAATCGCATTGAGACCAAATCAATTCTGTAACTTGTGTGAGGTAAATGTTTCTGACATTGAATCACAAGAAGATTTGAACAACCGTGTTAAAGCTGCGGCTTTCATCGGAACACTTCAAGCGGGTTATACTGATTTCCATTACTTGAGAGACATTTGGAAACGTACAACTGAAAAAGAAGCGTTGATTGGTGTATCTATGACAGGTATCGGTTCAGGTGTTGTATTGGGTTATAACATGAAAGAAGCTGCAAAACTTGTTAAAGAAGAAAACGCAAGAGTTGCTGAGTTGATTGGTGTTAACAAGTCAGCTCGTACAACTACTGTAAAACCTGCTGGGACAACATCTCTGACATTGGGAACATCTTCAGGTATCCACGCATGGCACAACGATTACTACATCCGTAGAGTCCGTGTTGGTAAGAACGAAGCTATCTACCAATACTTGGCGATGTATCATCCTGAGTTGGTTGAAGATGAATTCTTCCGTCCACACGACACGGCTGTTATTTCAGTTCCACAAAAATCTCCTGAAGGAGCAATTTTGAGAACAGAATCTCCATTCCAATTGTTGGACCGTGTTAAGAAAATCACACAAGAGTGGGTAAGACCTGGACACAGAACTGGTTCAAACACACACAACGTATCTGCTACAATCAGTTTGAAAAATGAAGATTGGGAATTGGCAGGTGAGTGGATGTGGGAAAACCGTGACTTTTACAATGGTTTATCAGTATTACCTTATGATGGTGGAAGTTACATCCAAGCACCATTTGAGGATTGTACAAAAGAAGAATATGAAAGATTATTCTCTAAACTTCACACAATTGACTTATCAAAAGTTGTCGAATTACAAGACAACACAGATTTGAGTGGTGAGTTGGCATGTGCTGGTGGAGCTTGTGAAATTAAATAAAGAAGATATAAAAACATCTAATGAGGGGGGAAGTGAACAACTTTCCCCTTCTTCTTTTTATATTGAAAACGGAAAATATGTTTTCACAAAAGAATTTCATTTAAGTCGAGGACATTGTTGTGGGAATGGTTGTAGACATTGTCCTTTTTTTCCTGCTCACAAAAAAGGAAACACAACTATATTTATAGACAATGGCTAATGGTAAAACATATGGTTTAAGTTTCCCTTTTGTTGATTCTTTCAACGGAAAGTATTTGGACTTAACGGATTATGCTGCTGAGGAAATCAGAAGTAATTTAATTCATTTATTATTAACAAGAAAAGGGTCAAGATATTACCTACCAGATTTTGGTACAAGATTGTATGAATATATTTTTGAACCATTGGACGGACCAACATTTAGAAATATTGAATCTGAAATTAGGGATTCTGTTGAGAAGTATATGCCTCAATTACAATTAACAAATATTTCAATTACAGCACCAACAACTGAGGCGGCTGGTGAAACTGCAACTACTGCGGGAAACGTAATAAATCCCGAATTAACCATACCAAATCAGAACGTATCTGAATATACTGCAAAAGTGAGAATTGATTATTCTATCAGTAATGATGTTTTCAACTCAAAAGATTTTGTTATTATCAATATTTAACATAAATGGCTCAAAGAAAAATTTCATACACGGTAAGAGATTTCCAAGCAATTCGTCAGGAACTTATCAATTATACGAGAACGTATTATCCAGAATTAATTGACAACTTCAATGACGCTTCGGTTTTTTCTGTGTTTTTGGATTTGAACGCAGCCGTTGCAGATAACTTACATTATCATATTGATAGAAGTATTCAAGAAACAGTTCTTCAATACGCACAACAACGTTCATCAATCTATAACATTGCAAGAACTTATGGATTAAAAATACCTGGTCAAAGACCATCAGTAGCCTTGGTTGACTTTTCAATTACGGTACCAGCTTTTGGTGATAAAGAAGATGAAAGATACTTGGGTATCTTAAGACGTGGTAGTCAAGTTAATGGTGCGGGACAAGTATTTGAAACAATTTATGATATTAACTTTGCATCACCATTTAACCAAGATGGTTTTCCAAACAGATTAAAGATACCAAATTTTGATGCCAACAATAACCTTATTAACTATACAATCACAAAAAGAGAAACTGTAGTTAATGGTATTACAAAGGTATTCAAAAGAGTTATAACACCAAATGATGTGAGACCTTTCTTTGAATTTTTCCTACCTGAAAAAAACGTATTGGGTGTAACATCAATTATTCAGAGAGAAGGTACCGCTTACTCAAACGTACCAACAGCTCAGGAATTCTTAAGTGCTGCGGGTAGATGGTATGAAGTACCAGCTCTTGCTGAGGATAGAGTGTTTATTGCCGACCCATCAAAACCATCTGATGACCCAGCGATTAAAGTTGGAACTTACATTCAAACACAAGATAGATTTATTACAGAATATACACCTGAAGGTTTTATGAAAATTACTTTTGGTGGAGGAACCAATACTGCTGAAGACCAATTAAGACAATTCACAACGTTAGACGTTCCTTTGAAAATTCAAAGATATCAAAATAACTCAATGTCTTTGGGTAATACACCACAAGCAAATACCACAATGTTTATTCAATATAGAATTGGTGGTGGTTTGGCAACAAACTTGGGTGTGAATACAATTACACAAATCGGTGCTGTTGACTTCTCAGTTGTCGGTCCATCTGATATAATAAACAACCAAGTTATTAACTCATTAGTTTGTAATAACATAACTGCGGCTATTGGTGGAGCGGGTTATCCGTCAACTGAAGAAGTTAGAAATTATGTCACATTTAACTTTGCGGCTCAAAACAGAGCGGTAACGATTCATGATTATGAGGCAATTATCAGAAACATGCCTGGTGAGTTTGGTGCACCTGCCAAAGTATCAATTACCGAAAATAATAACAAAATTAATGTTCAGGTTTTATCATATGATGCAAGTGGTACTTTAACTTCGGATGTTTCACAAACATTAAAACAAAATTTGGCAGAATATTTATCCAACTACCGAATGATTAATGATTACGTTACCATTGGTAGTGCTCAGGTTATTGATTTGGGTGTTGAAGTATCTATCGTATTAGATTCAACACAAAACTCAGGTGTTGTAATTTCAAATGTTATTGATAGGGTTACCACATTCTTTAGTCCTGCGGTAAGAGGATTAGGGGAGAACATTGTTCTATCAGAATTAAGTAGACTTATCCAAGCCGAAAATGGTGTTGTCAGTTTGACGGACATCTCAATTTACGGAAAAGTTGGTGGACAATATAGTTCATCACAAACATCGATGCCATACTCAGATGAGGCAACAAAGAAAATTTCATTAACCGATAACACAATATTTGCCGAACCAAGTCAAATCTACCAAATAAGGTTCCCATCTAAAGATATTGTTGTTCGAGTTAAGAATTATCAGACAACTACATTTAGTTGATGATTTATTTTATATTATCCCTTCTTATTATTTAGAAAATAGTGTATAAACTATTTATCAATAAAAGAACAGGATGCCTGAAACAATTAGATTAAAAACGCAGGTCGGGGTCGATAGAGA
>Ga0247723_1001699_pt1 | contig 12520 bp, 17 predicted proteins | sample MSEWelMarce5H_FC_FD_189079 | JGI IMG/M metagenome (GOLD analysis project Ga0247723, IMG submission 189079) | Subsurface sediment microbial communities from gas well in West Virginia, United States - MSEEL Well Study Marcellus 5H_FC | ecosystem: Environmental > Terrestrial > Deep subsurface >...
TCCGTTGGTCTCATGGATCGGAAGAAATCGAAACCAATTTAGGCACACGGTTTATTATCAAGGCTGGCGGGTCGGCAGCGCGTGGCGTAAGCAAGCCGGAGACCATCCACCTAGACGAATTGCGCGAAATGACCGACCTTGAGTCATTTGCGTCGTTGCGCTATACCCTTATGGCGGCTAAAAATCCCATGATTATCAGCTACACAAATGCCGGCGATGCGTCGAGCATTGTGCTTAATCAATTTAGGCAAAGAGCCATGCAATCCATCGGTGGCGCTCAAGATGACATTGGCTATTTTGAGTGGTCGGCTCCTAGCGATGAAGTGACCATAGAAAATGCGGCTTATGCTAATCCGGCGCTGGGAATCAGCATCCACCCTGACAATATCCGAGCCGTGTTCAACGATCCACCCGACGTTGTACAGACTGAGGTTTTATGCCGTTGGGTACAGTCGATTCAGAGTTGCGTCGATTCCTCAAAGTGGGCGGCGTGTAGTGATAGTGAATTCGACCTAGATGAAGAAAAACTGACATGGCTGGGGATTGATTTATCACCCGATCGTAAATTTGCCGCGTTGGTCGGCGCTCAAAAGCTAGGCGAAGAAACTTTTGGCGTAAAGCTCCTGCACACATGGGAAAACGCGCTTCAACTAGACGACAAGGCAATTGCCAACGACCTAGCCGTTTATGCCCGCAAATTTCCTATTGAATACGTACTTTACTCACGGCGTACGGCTGGGGCGGTAGCCTCGCGCCTTGCACCTGCCGGCATTCCGATTTTTGACATGGATGCGTCATATCCACAGGCTTGCGATGAAATGCTGGGCGCAATCAATAGCGGTCGCCTGCATTACAAGCCAAACCCAGAATTGACGGCACAAATGCTATCGGCGGTGCAATTACGTCGAGGCGATGGCGGTTGGGTCATTGGTAGGCGCGCCAGCTCCACCGCGGTATGTGCCAGCGTCGCCACGGCGCTCGTTACACACTTTGCGACACGCCCAGAGACAGACCTGGACATTATGGTCGGGTAAGTGGTACACGCGCCGTAAAATTTACGGCATGGGTATCATCGACGCGTTATTTCCTAAGGTAGCCGCATCCGAGGCAGCTATTGACGTTGAAGCATCTATCGCGCCTTATTACACAGAGACGTCGCCATTTTTCTTTGCAGGAATTATGCAGGCTACCCGCGCAGAAGCGGTAAGCATCCCAGCGGTTTCACGATCTATAGGAATTTTGCAGACTATTGCTTCATTGCCAATGCACGTGCGCAATGTAGCTACTGGCGAAAAAGTTCAGTCACCTAGAGTTATTAATCAGCCTGACCCACGCATTGCCGGCTCCGTATTTTGGAGTTGGATTATTTCAGACCTCATCCTGCATCCTAGCGCGTATGCGTTAGTTATGGATAGATACGCAGATACAGGAAGAATCCGAGCAATGGAGCGCGTTGCACCGGAGCGGGTTGCAATTCAGACAGACGGCATGGGTTATGAAATTGTAAGTTATCAAGTTGACGGCAAATTTGTAGATCCAAATAATTTGGTTGTATTTGCTGGCGATGGTGAAGGTTTACTTTATCGCGCAGGTCGGACAATTAAAGCAGCCGCAGCGCTAGAAAAAGCAGCAATGAATTTTGCTAATGAGCCAATCCCACAAATGGTTTTAAAATCAAATGGCACATCATTGCCAGCCGATCGCGTTGCAAAGTTATTGTCATCATGGCGCAGCGCACGTGCAAGCAAGTCGACCGCATTTCTAAATGCTGACGTTACTTTAGAGACATTAGGTTATGATCCTAAATCGATTCAGCTTAACGAGGCGCGCAATTATGTGGCGCTAGAGCTTGCAAGAGCGTGTGGCCTACCGGCTTATTTCGTAGATGCTCAGCAATCGACTTTTACATATTCCAACGCATTAGACAAGAGGCGCGATCTTGTGGATTTTGCATTTAGAAATTACATGAGTCAGATTGAGCAGCGCATGAGTTTTGCTGACTTTGTGCCAGCTGGTCAGGAAGTTAAATTTGACGTTGACGATTTCTTGCGTGGCAATCCATTAGAGCGGGCGCAAGTGTACGAAATTCTTAACCGTATCGGCGCAATGTCGGTAGAGGAAATACGCGAAGATGAGGACATGCTACTGTGAAAAAAGTTATTACACCTATGACAATTACCGCCACCGATAGCGAATCGCGCACAATCAGCGGCCGCATTGTCGCGTTTGAAGAAACCGGCAACGCATCAATCGGCAAAGTGCAATTTGCTACCGGTAGCATCGATGCAAAATCTGTATTGCTTAATCTTGAGCATGATCGCACACGTCGCATCGGCAAAACTTTATCGATGGAGCAGACAGACACAGAAATTACGGCCACATTTAAGATTGCGCAGACAAGCGCCGGCAACGATGCTCTAGTTGAAGCAGCTGAGGGTCTACGCGATGGTTTTAGCGTTGAAGTTTCATTTGACGAATACGAAACACTCAAAGATGGCACGGTACGCATCATTAAAGGCGAGCTAACCGCCGTTGCATTGACGTCAGAGCCGGCTATCCGTAGCGCGCGCGTCGAATCAGTCGCAGCAACAGAGGAAGAAGAAAACGAAGATTCTGCAGACAATCAGGATGCAGATAACCCAACCATAGAAGGAGACGACGTGGAAAACACCGTCACACAAGCGGAAGCCGTCGAGACGGTAGAAGCCGCACAGTCAATCACCGCAGCAGCCACATCAATTGGCGGTTTCACATCGAAGCCACGAATTGAAATGACCGCGGTCAAGTACCTTGAAAACAAAATCAAGGCATCACTAGGCGACGAAGATGCCCGCCAGTACGTTTTGGCCGCAGACAATACAACTGACAATGCTGGTCTTGTACCAACACGTCAGCTATCTGAGGTTATCAACGGCCTATCAACAACAATCCGTCCATCAATCGATGCAATCAGCCGTGGCACATTGCCTGACGCTGGTATGACTTTCGAGATTCCAAAGATTACCGCGGCACCAACAGTCGCCGTAACAGCGGAAGATGCAGCATTTTCAGAGACAGATCAGAATGCAGCATTTGTATCAGTTGACGTCAAGAAATTTGCGGGTCAGCAAAAATTTAGCGTCGAACTGTTCACACGCACAAGCCCTGTTTTCTATAATGAATTGCTTAATAATATGGTCGCAGCGATGGCTAAGGCTCAGAACTCTTACGTTAATGGCTTATTGATTTCAGGATCAACAACCGACGCCACAACAGTTGCAACATATCCAACCGCAACAGAATTGCTTGGAATCATTGGCCGTGGCGCAGCAAGCGTTTATGGTGCAACCGCTGGCCTTGCAAATCCATTTGCACGAAACATGATCGTCTCAACTGGTCAATGGTCAAACTTAATGACTTTGAACGATGCCGGACGACCAATCTACTCAGCGGTTACAAATCCAAGCAATCAAGCAGGCTCAGCGCTTCCAACATCGCTGACTGGCAACGTTGCAGGACTTAACCTTTACGTCGATCCTACAAATGGTGGCGACGGAGATGGCACAATCCTTATTGTCAACCCAGATGCTTACACATGGTACGAATCAACACAGTATCAATTGCGAGCAGAGTCAACCGCAGACGGCTCAATCACAGTTGGCGTTTATTCATTTGGTGCGCTGGCAACAAAGATTGCAGCGGGCGCATTTAAGAATAACAAGGCCTAACAAACCCTAATCATGGGGTGGTGCGCTCCCGCGCCACCTCAGTCGGACGAAAGGAGCGCTCATGCCCAGCATAGTTACCGCATCACAATTGCGTACCGTGTTGGGCGTGAGCGTTTCCTTATATAGTGACAGTTATCTAAACGAAATAATTAATACGGCTGAGGCGGTCATCCTGCCAATGCTGGTGGCTAATACATCTGCCGTAAATGCTTACAAGCTAAGTAACAATGAGGCCTTTTACTACACCGAGCGCGAACATCATTTTGTCGCTGGTCAATCCATTATTGTCGCGGGTCTACCGTCACCCTTTTCCGCGACAGTCACAGTAGTTAGAGCAGGCGCTTATTACTTTACCGCAGCGATCACAAACGCTGACGTGACTTTGCGCGAAATCATCCCAACTGGTACGGCCACACTTTCCGGCTATTCAGCCGTTAACATTTATACAGGCAATGACGCAATTGAATCAGCTATTTTGGCCGTATCGGTCGAGGTATTTCAATCACGCGTTGCAGCCGGTGGCCAGATTGAAGGGCTAGATTTTACCGCTACGCCTTACCGCATGGGTCGCAGCCTTACTAATCGCGTATCAACTTTGCTTATGCCTTACCTTGACGTAGAAACTGTGTGCCAGTAATGCCAGCTTCAACGATCCTTAGCGAAGTACGTCAGCCTCTAGCTACCGCTCTTGCTGGCGTTGCAGGCAATGTCTACGCATACGTGCCAGAATCAATAATTCCACCGGCGGTCGTTGTCGTACCGGATACGCCTTACCTTGAATTAGAGACAATCAACAAAAGTACATTGCATACAAAGATAAATTTTTTAATATCCGTCGCGGTTGCATATAACAGTAATCCGGCATCGCTCGACAATATCGAGCAACTTATAATGAGTGTTCTAGCCGTGATACCTACTGGGTATGTGGTTAGCACGGTCGAAAGGCCAACAGTCACACAAGTTGGGGCATCAACGCTGCTTATTGCAGATATTCGAGTCTCTACCTACTACACACAAACTAGCTAAGGAGTAAACATGGCAACAGTAGTCATAACCGGTCGTGATATTTCTTTGTCGTTCACAGGTGGAACAGACATCGAAGCTCAGGCCACTAACGCCGTATTGACAAAGGTTTTAGATCGTCAGGTATACCAGACGCTTGACGGCGAGGCCTATAAGACGGTTAATTCGACGGCAGAATTTCAGCTCGACATGCTGGCAGATTGGGGCAAAGCCAACTCAGTATGTGAGGCTATTTGGACAGCATGCGATACCGCGCCAGATACCGACATTTCAGTTACCTTAACCGCTGCAACAGGCGCACAGTTTGTCTTTCCAATCAAGCCGTCATATCCAACAGTCGGCGGCTCCGGTATCGACGCACAAACCGTCTCATTTACATTCCTTGTATCAAATGCATCAGTAACAGAGACATTCAGCTAAAAACTACTAGATCGGGAGCAAAAAAATGCAACAAAATATAACAATTCAATATCAAGATGGGTCACAAACTACATACACAGTACGCCCACCGGATTACGCCCGCTGGGAGATGACTACCAAAAAAGTCATTTCCCAGTTTGGGGGTATGTGGGATATTTTGTACGTAGCTCATCTAGCTTACAAGCGCGATGCTGGCACAAAGGCCACCAAACCTTTTGAGGCATGGATGGAATCAGTCAGCGACGTAGAGGTGGGCAACGATGACCCAAAAGCCATCAACGAGGAAGCGTCGGGCGACTCATAGTCGAGCTGGCGATAGCCACGCAAATACCGATGGTTTACTGGCAGAGCGCTGAGGACATACTTACGGCGATTGAGGTTTTAGAGGCTAGGAGCGGCAATGGCAAGTGATCCAATTGCACTAGACCAAACCGAGCTAAGAGCCGTATTTAAGGCGTTAAAGAATCTGCCAGAGGCGGCTAATGAAGAAGCTAAGCGACAATCTGGCGCATTAGCGGAATACGCGCGCGGTGAAATTATTCAGACCGCAAACGGTCTGCAAAGTCGTGCCGTGGCTAGTCGCATTGCTACTGGTTCAAAGGTAAAGAAATCTAGCCGTATTGGTGAGATAACTTTAGGCTACGCATCACAAAGGTTTAGCGGTGGGGCAACCACCAAAGATATTTGGGGCGCATCAGAATTTGGCTCGAACAAATACAAGCAATTTCCTGTTTGGTCAGGTCGTGAAGGTAGAGGATCGCGCGGTTACTTTGTCTATCCGACATTGCGTAAAATTCAACCTCAAATTATCGAGCGTTGGACGGCATCATTTAGCAAGATACTAAAGGAGTGGGGCTAATGGCTACAGGCACACGGTCGTTAACGCTCAAGCTTCTTGCTGACGTTGATAACTTTACAAAAAATCTAAAAGGCGCAGACAATGACGTTAAAGGCTTTGGCGATAAAGTCACAGACTTTGGCAAAAAGGCTGGTTTAGCGTTTGCAGCCGCCGGCGCAGCGGCCGTGGCCTACGCAGGCAAATTGGCCATCGATGGCGTCAAATCAGCCATTGAAGATGCAGCCGCGCAAACTAAGTTAGCCATTACCCTTAAAAACGTCACAGGGGCTACAGAAGCCCAGATAGCGGCTACTGAGGATTACATCACCAAAACATCTTTAGCGTTTGGCGTGACCGATAACGATTTGAGGCCGAGCATAGAGCGGTTGTCTAGAGCCACCGGTGATTTACAAAAGGCGCAGGAGCTACAGACCATAGCCATCGACGTTGCCGCCGGTAGCGGTAAAAGTCTAGAAGCCGTCACAAATGCGATGGCAAAGGCCGCCGAGGGCAACACCGCATCATTGGCAAAGTTAGGCATTGGCCTATCATCGGCCGAGCTAAAAACCATGTCGCTAGATCAGATAACCGCTCGATTAGCTGACACTTTTGAAGGTCAGGCAGCGGCTAAGGCTGACACATTTGCAGGCCAAATGGTGCGCCTACAAATAGCGTTTGACGAAGCTAAAGAAACTGTCGGCGTATTCATTTTGCAAGCCATTACGCCTATTGTGGAAACTATTGTCAATAAAGTCATGCCGGCGCTATCAAGTTTTATCAATGGCATTGGCGGTACAGACGGCCTAAAAAGCGCATTTGATTTGTACGCGGATGCGGCTAAGCGTGTCTTTATTCCTATCTTTGACGGTATTAAATCAGCCTTCAATAACATTAAAAATGCCGTCATGAATAATAAAGAAGAATTTATTCTGCTATTTAATTTCCTCAAAGATTATGTAGCGCCGTTTTTTGGCGGTGCGCTAAAAATTGCTATTCAAGGCATAGGCATTGTGATTTCTGGGGTCATAGAAACTGTAGGCGCTCTAATTCGAGGGTTTGAAAGAGTCATAGAATTAAGTAAGGCAATTGGTCGAGGCATTGGCGGTATCTTTAGCAATTCCTCATTTGAGTCAACCGCGTCGAGTGCGCCAGCCCCATCAGCGTCAACGACGTCACCTTTTATGCCATCAATGCCAACAGGCATGGTGCAACCACGTGTGCAATACGTCAATCAAGTCACGGTCAATGGCGCTATAGATAGCGAATCGACCGCGCGCCAGATCGTAAGCGTACTTAACGACTCACAGGCTAGAGGCACATTGGGTAGTCTGGCACTGGCATAATGACCGCATATACACCCATCTATCGCGTATTGGTAAACGCTCAAGAGATAACCGACGTAACGGTTGCAAACCTTGTCATTACTAGCGGGCGGACAGATATTAATTCCCAGCCTGTAGCAGGCTATTGTCAGGTGCAATTATTAAACTTTGATAATTCTGCCTATGACTTTACCGTTGGTACAGGCATTACCATCGAGGTCACAAATACGCTTGGCGTTTATGTGCCTATTTATGGCGGCTACATTACAGACTTCACAACCGCCGTAAATCGCACAGGAAATTTAGGCTATACAACGATTGTGCAGATTACGGCGCTAGGAGCATTGTCTAAGCTAACTAAGATTATCGATGCAGGCGTTTTATCGTCAGATCAAGACGGCGACCAAATCTATAGCCTTTTAGATAATTACTTATTGGGTGAATGGCAAGACGTACCGGCAGCGCAAACATGGGCAACTTTTAACCCGACGACTACATGGGCAAATGCGTTGAATTTGGGTCTGGGCGAAATAGACAGGCCGGGCGATTTCCTCATGATTGCCAGAAGCTCCAATGAAACCGACCTTTACAGTCTTTGCAGCGCTATTGCCACTAGCGCGCTTGGCCTACTTTATGAAGATGCCAACGGAAATATCGGCTATGCAGACAGTACTCACCGGCAAGATTATTTAGCTGCCAACGGTTACACGACCCTTGACGCTAATCATGCAAACGGCGTAGGGCTGGCCGTCACTACACGTGCAGGCGACCTACGCAATAAATTTGCTATTACCTATGGCACAAGTGGAAACCAGATTTACACGGCTGAGGATTTGCAAAGTCAGGTCGACTACGGCGTTTATGCTGAGTCGTTTTTATCGCGTATTAAAGATACCGCCGATGCTGAGCTATATGCCGACAGAGTTATTGCCCTACGCGCTGAGCCGTACCCTAAATTTCAAAGCATCACATTTGAGCTAGGAAACCCAGAGATAGACGACGCAGATCGTGACGCCCTCATTAACGTATTTGTCGGTCAGCCGGTATGGATACAAAATCTACCGCCCAACATCAGTCAAGGGTCATTTGAGGGATACATAGAGGGGTGGACATTTAGAGCCAGCCTCAATAATTTGACCATAACTTTTAACGCGTCACCGGTCAATTTTAGTCAGGTAGCGGTAAAATGGGAATCAGTCAACCCAGCTGAGGCATGGAATACTCTAAGCCCGACGCTGACATGGCTCAACGCGATAGGAGTAGTAGCATAGATGGCAACCACAACCCCGAATTTTGGCTGGTCTGTGCCAACGTCGACCGATTTGGTCAAAGATGGCGCAACCGCAATTGAATTATTAGGTGACTCAATTGACGCATCATTAGTCGATTTAAAAGGTGGCACTACTGGTCAAGTGCTATCAAAGGCATCAAATACCGACATGGACTTTACATGGGTTACAGATGCAGCGGGTGACATTACTGGCGTTACGGCCGGTACTGGTATCTCAGGCGGTGGCACATCAGGCACAGTCACCGTAACTAATTCAATGGCAACGGCTATCGATGCTAAAGGTGATCTCATTGGCGGCACAGGCGCGGACACATTTAGCCGTCTAGCCGTTGGTGCAAATGGCACAGTATTGACCGCCGACTCAGCTGAGGCAACTGGTCTAAAATGGGCTGCTGCATCTACCGGAGCGTTGACATTAGTGAAATCACAAACTATCGGCACAACAGTTTCTAGCGTTACTGTCACAGATGCGTTTAGTGCAACTTATGACAATTACATTATTACAATTGCTGGTGGCGCTGCCTCAACTACTCAAGATTTAAATTTAACTTTTGGAGCTACTAGCACAGGATATTATTGGGCGGCTGGTCGCTTCTTCCCTGGTGGTGGTTCAGCTGCTATGGCAAGTGCAAGCAATACAAGCTCATTTAGAGCCACTACATATAACGCGGGCAACGTGACAACTAAAATTGAAATTCAGCAACCATATTTATCTAAGCCAACGGCGTATCAATCCTCATCCCAAACTACAGGCGAAATAAATCTTTATCAAGGTTTATTAGACAACACTACAAGCTACACGGCTTTTACGCTGACAACAGGCGGTGGCACTCTTACAGGCGGCACAATCCGTGTTTACGGTTATCAGAATAGCTAAGGAAAAAAATGACTAATCCTATAATCCAGATTAACGATGAAATTCGTGAAATGACGGCTCAAGAAATTGCAAAACTAGAATCAGATCGTGCGGATATTGAAGCAATTAAAGCCGATGAAATTACAAGCGCAGCACTACGCAATGAGGCCAAAGCCGGACTAATTGCGCGTCTAGGTTTATCAGAAGAAGAAGCGCGGCTTCTTTTATCATGACTTACCCACAAGGCACGTCAGCCTTTGCTATTAGCATTGCACTAGCTGAGGTTGGCACAATTGAGCAAAAAGAAAACCTAACCAAATACGGCAAATTTATGAAGGCCGATGGCCTGCCGTGGTGTGGTTCATTTTGTAATTGGGTATTGGCACAAGCCGGTGTAAAGGTGCATAGTGTCGTCAGTACGGCGCTAGGAGCGCATAAGTTTAAGGAAACCTCACGATTTTTTAGTGAGCCTGTAATTGGCGATTTAGCATTTATGGACTTTCCGCATGACGGCGTTGATCGCATTAGTCATGTCGGCATTGTGGTTGCAATCGATGGCAAAACCGTCACCACCATTGAGGGCAATACATCCGGCTCAGGAGACCAACGCAATGGCGGTATGGTCATGGTTAAGCATCGCACAGTTGGCAAAGAGGTTGTGGGTTTTGGCCGACCTAAATATGTACCATACAAGGGCGACATGCCTATTGTAGAACTACCTAACGTCAAGGCAAAGAAGGGCAAAAAATGAACCAATTAAAACCAATGGCCGCATCATGGGGTCGCTCATTTGCAGCGGCCGCTATCGCCGTATACATGGCCGGTGTGACAGACCCAAAAGCAATTGCAGGAGCAGGTTTAGCAGCGGTTTTGCCAGTCATTTTGCGTTGGCTAAATCCTAATGACGCTACGTTTGGCATCAAGGGGAAGTGATCCAAAGCTCAAGCCGGTTAGCCCTAGTTTTATTCCTTTTGCTGGGGCTAACTGGTTGCGGGCAATATCAGGGGTGGACGCGATATAAGTGCCAGCTATACGAAAACTGGCAGGCGCCAGAGTGCAACGTACCTCAATGCAAGGCTCAAGGGGTCTGCACAATAGACATATTTGGGGGGAATCCAAATGACGCGTCAAAACCGTAGATATACCAATGAACAACTTAAGGCGCGATTAATCGTTTTTATTGGCGTTTGCTTGGGTTTGGTATTTGCCATGAGCGTAGGCGGGATGCTCTATGCGCTCATATTTGTCACCCAGCCTTTAGGCGCTCAAGCTCCGAACGACAAAGCATTTATTGATTTGCTAACTACCTTGACCGTATTTCTTACCGGTGCGCTTGGCTCAGTATTGGCATCAAATGGCCTAAAAGATAAACCGCAATTGCCAGACGACACGCCGAAACTTACGCCCGATTCTTGACCTTGTCGTAGTCATGCTTCATGCTAAGTCTGGGAGCGAAACACAGTAGCTTCCACGGGAGCAAAAAATGACACAAACACTACAAATTCAAATATTGGTCTACATGATCATATTGGCTTCAATCGCTTATGCATGGGGCTATTCACAAGGCCATAAACACGGCATCATCATTGGCCGTATTCAGGCACGTAAGCTAGAGCGCATGGCAAAGGCGGCTAAATAACATGGCCGGCTTCCTAGACGGTTACGAGACCGTAAATCAAAAAGTACAACGGCTACATGCCACATACCCAACTAACCGCATTGAAACATCGATAATTGACTGGTCGCCAGAAAAGGGCTTTATTCTTATCGAGTGCCGTATTTACCGCCGTTATGAGGATGAAAAGCCTGCAGCGGTCGACTATGCGCATGGGATGGTCGGGGCATATAACGTACAAATGAAGCGCTGGTATGTAGAAGATACCGTCAGCTCAGCAATTGGCCGTTGCGCATCAGTCGTATTAGGCACAGAGACCAAACCTAGCCGCGAAAACATGGAGCAAGTTGAGGAATTGCCAAAGGCATTTATTGAAGAAGATCCGTGGTCTAAGCCAATCTGGGAAGAAGGATTCGAGACGGCTAAAAGCGCGGTCGAACAGATAGCCGACCAATTAGGCGGTCAGATTCAGAGTGAAGCACCTATCTGCAAACACGGCCACAGGCTATTAAAGGAAGGCAAATCGCCTAAGACTGGCAAAGACTATAAAGGTCATGTATGTCCGGCAAAATCAAAAGCCGAGCAATGCCCGCCAATGTGGTACGTACAAAACCCAGATGGCACATTTCAGGACAAAATCTAATGGGATACCTATACATCGAAAAGCCTAACGGCGAAGTTATCATATTTGGCCAAGACGGCTCAAAAACATTAGAAAAGCTAGAAAAAGATTTATGCGACAAATGCCAAACATGGCAAGACAAAGTTCATGGCCGGTTTGTCACCAATCAGGGTGAAATCCTTTTATGGTTATGTGAGACCTGCAAATGATATACACATACTCATTCAGCGGCTATGGCGGGTACGACAACTGTTCATTATGCGACACAGAAACACAAGTCAACGAATACGATCGTAGCGATGGCAAAGTAACGTTTCTATGTCGACGATGCGAGATGGCGCACGACCTATGATCCGCGTAGACCTTGACAACGATATGCAGGTAGCTATCACGGCTAAAGGCCTTGAAAGGGCTATTGAATATCGAGGCCAATGGGAAGGCACATGGACTAAGCGCAACTATCAGACAGACCGCGAAAATCTTAACTTTCCTGCATTTGTAGCTCAACAAAGCGAAAGCTTAGGAGCGGAAGTAGCCGTAGCCAAATACTTTAATAAGGCCGTCAACCTTAATGGGTACAAGGATAAAGCCGACGTCGGCACTAATCTTGAGGTCAAATGGACTAAATGGCGTGACGGCTCATTGATATTACGCGATCATGACAGAGCCACAGATATTGCCATACTGGTAACAGGCTCTATGCCGCGTTACTACGTGTGTGGATGGATTCCGATAAGCGTGGCACGTCGACCAAATTGCCAGCGTAGCGACGGCTCATGGTGGATAGGCCAACAGGATTTGCACCCTATGGTCAATTTTGCAAGGA
>Ga0247723_1001700_pt1 | contig 12516 bp, 27 predicted proteins | sample MSEWelMarce5H_FC_FD_189079 | JGI IMG/M metagenome (GOLD analysis project Ga0247723, IMG submission 189079) | Subsurface sediment microbial communities from gas well in West Virginia, United States - MSEEL Well Study Marcellus 5H_FC | ecosystem: Environmental > Terrestrial > Deep subsurface >...
GAGCCATAGAAAGAGAATCAAAAATGAAGCTTGGGTGCCAGTCATATACCCACTCCAATATAGACACATCGAACTGAGCGTTATGAGCCAGAACAGCAGTGGTCTTAGGATCATAGCAACCCAAGATGCGTTTGAGTTCGTCTCCTCTGTACCACTGGGTTGGTTTATCTGCGCCGTACTCATGGATGCAGGCTCCAAAGGCTTTGAATCTTGGGTCACGTATGTACTCCTCGGTTGTCATTTTTTGTAAAGTATACCCGGCTTTAGTGTCCCACCGAGTTTCAAAATCCACAACTATTAGTTGCTTATATGGGGCGCTCATTGCTTCTCCTTTAATACCCACTGCGCAAAAGTGCGAAGCTCTTTGGGTGATGCGTTTCTTTTCATGCAGTTGGCCAGCATGCTGATGACTTGTATGTTTCCTCGCACATAACCTTTCTTTGGGTCAATCTTGTCAATGCTTGGAGACCAGTTACTAAACCCAGCGCCGCGCTCAACAAAGCGTTTTTTAAACACAGGGCATCTATCCGGCACAATGCTGACCACATAAGTGGCAAGCTCAGATACAGAACGAAAGCCCATCTTGATTTTGTTTTTACGCGCGGCATAGTACACGCCTGCTGAGCGCTTGTACCAAACACTGTCTGAAGAAACGTAGTCTCCGCCATTCAATGCGATACTGGCTTTCGCTCTGGGGTTGTTACGGCCTGTGTTGTCGCGCCGTTTGGCATAGGTGGGGCGCAATTCTTCGCGCAAGCAGCCACAAGATTGTGTGTGCCCAGACGTAAGGTTTATCCCCGACACATTTTTTGTATTACCGCAAGCACAAACGCAATCCCACATCGTCTGGTAGGTACGCGGCGCAGGGCCGCGCACTGTTAGCCTACCAAAAACCTTGCCTACTAACTCCAACCTTCGCATGTACTTCTCCTTTGTTTGTGATGTACTCTATTGTACTTGGTTTTGCAAAGTCGATCGTGATGATCTGTTTGTATGGGGCGCTCATTCGTCGTCCTCGTCGACCATGTGGTCGTTAATCAGTTGTTGCTTGACGAGTTCCAAACAGCCGATCACTGTCGACATATAAAGCGTTTCGTCGTACTTGTGAATCAGCTCAAGTAGTTCGTCAACCAACCCACCCGCTACTTTGCCTTGGTTTAAATTCATGTGTTCTTCTCCTTGAGTTTGGCTTCAACTGTCCGCATAAGTTCTTCAGCTTCCGGTGTTGCAAGACATTCGCATGGGTCAGCTTCGACCAGACAATCGTTGCGCTCCTCATCCGTCAGCCCTACCCATGTGCGCTGTGGTGTTTTGTACAAGGCTTCCCATCTTTCAGGGTGTTTATTTAAATCAGAGGGTCGATGCGGAACAGCCACTCCTTCAATTTTTGTATGTAACCAAGCCACAGGCTCATCCTTCGCTTCTAGTGCGGCTTTAATGGCGGTGATGGCTTCGTGACTTAGTTCGTTGCTATACCCGTCATCATGGGCAAAATACAACGCCCTTCGCGCCAGTTTTAATGCTTCATCTTTAGTCATGGTCTACCTCCGCCAAATTTACACAAGCACCGAGCCATGCCATGCCACAAATCACGGCAATAGGCCAATACAGCCACGCAGGTAAAAATTCAACTGCCGCTGAAATAACAAATGGCAAAGTGATGATGTGTAGATATGCTCTTTGTTTCTTGGTCATACTTGCTTCTCCTTTGACCACATGTGCAGTCTTAGTTCTGCGCTTTCAGCGTTAAAGTTTTTGCGTAGTTCTTCCAAATGCGCTTTGGCTTCATCGTTAATGCTCTTACGCACATGTTGTGCAACTAGATGGGCAAAGAACTCAAGGTCTTTGTACGCACTAAACTCAAAGCGGTGTTCATCATCACGAACCCCTGCTGCTCGTGCCATGCGAATAATGTCTTCTCTGTTCATAGCTTCTCCTTTGCTTTGTTGTATTCAATATCAAACAGCGTGCAGATTTGCGGCATCAATGCTTTGAACAACTCGTTGCGATCTACCTCTGGCTTCTTCAAGCGCGGTATGTACTCAGGCACAACCATCTCAAGGCCAAGGTACTCAGCAAAGTCAGTCAGGACAGTCGAAGCGAAGTCACGGTGCGTGGCGTACCACTCGTCCATGTCCTCACCATCTTGCGTTTCAATGAACGCCAGCATCTTGGATGTTAGTTCTTCTGTGTTCAATTAAAATTCTCCTTGGGTGGTGCGTCTAGGACGTTGAGAAAGCCGAAAAAATCGTTTGCCGCCAACATGAGTTGCGACGCCTCCATCTCATTACAGTTCAGGGTAATGACTCCTGCCATGGCATCTTCAGCGCGTCCAATGATGACAACGCCTTGCGCTTTGCCTTCGCCATAGCACATCACCAGCTTGTGTATGAGCAGTTTGAAATGCTCTTGTTCTTCATCTGACATGGCCGTCACCCTGCGGTGCAGTTCTGCCTCAGACATTGAACCGTCAAAGTCCTCGTAGTTCATCTTGCTTCTCCTTCAGTAATAGTTCTAGGTCTGGTATGTTGTGCTCACGGGCAATGAACACTGTGCCCCCTGCATTGAGGATGGCGTTGAGTTCCCTGTCCTGTAGCGCAGTGGTCTGCCCCTTGCCAGCCTTGCACTCGATGGCGATGAAGTGTCCGTCCATACAGCCAACGATGTCAGGTATCCCCGCACGGCCAAAGCCGTTAGCAGGGGGCATGAAGTGATACACGCCTAGCTTGTCAAGCAACAGCCGTACCGCCTTCTTTACTTTCCACTCAGGTGTTTCTGCCATCACGCGATCTCCTTCCAGTGTTTTCCGGTTTTGGGCAGTTCTCAGGCACGTCAACGACGACCCAGATTGCCGCCAATGTGTTGCGGTGGGTTGACTTCTCCCACCTATCGATGTACACACCAAACACACTCTCCAATGATTTGTTGACAGAGCGAACGTCTATGCCAGTAAACTTAGCCATATCGCTTGCCTTCAAACCATCGGGGTGTCTTTTGAGTAGCTCACGAATGATGTTGTGATTACTCTTCACGTTTCTTTTCTCCTGCGTCGAGCAAGCTCTTTGTTGTTATTCGTCTCGTCCAACACACTGCACAGTGCCACTTGGACGGGCTCATTTGAACACCCCCCTCAGGGGGCTTCATCTCTTCACACTTGTTGCACAACTTGTGCTTGTGAACCGGTTGTTTGGAACCAATCTCAAGCTGTTGTTTTGCAAACCCACTCATGTCTTCATGTCCCTCACATAGCGTGCAAAGCTGTCGGCTGTGTCACCAAACGCAATACGCATAGCATCGAACTCCAGCGCCACCTCTTCAAGCACAGCGTTGCGCACAAGAGGGTCTGGCTTTAAGTACCCTGTGGTCGTGCCAAAGATGTTGTCGAAGTCCTCTTTGTTAAAAATAGTATCGCTCATACGCGTGCCTCTGCTTCCTCTTTAAATTGGCGGTGTTTAAGTTCAGTGTCGAGTTGCACGATCAGCTTGGCAAGGTCTATGTCAAGCAGGTGCAGCTTCTTCGACCATCGTGCGATGGTCAACTGGATGTCGTGGATAAACTCTTCCTTCATGTCTTCGTTGCCAAGTACGTTGGCCGTCATGCGGTAGCCGCCTCCAGCCTCACGATCAGAGGGCAAGCTGATGAATGCACGGACATGGGTAGGGGTGCTGTCCAGCACTGTGATCTTGCATCTCTGAATCAATGACCGCGCCTGTTCCCTTCGGAACTGCTTGGCCGCCTCGGTGTCGTCCCACTCAAAGTGACGATGCAGAATGTTGTCCTCATCCTGCGCCGCCTGTAAGACGTCATCAATCATCAGCACGCCGTTGTTCTGGCGTGCCATCTGTTCTAAATATTTACGTTCTTCATTCATAGTTTTCTCCTTGTTAAAAAATGCCTGCATCGCCCTGCCACGCCATACCTAATCGAGCCATGCCTGCCTTACCTTGCTGTACCACGCCACGCCTGACCGCGCCTCGCCTCGCCTGCCTTGCTATACCTGTCCAGACCCAACCGGGCCGAACCTTGCCTCGCCTAGCCTTGCCTGCCTTGCTGTGCCACGCCGAACCCAACCCTGCCGCACCGCGCCATGCCACGCCGAACCCCGCCTGCCGTGCCAAACCACACCTTACCAAGTCGAGCCTGACCGCGCCGATCCGCGCCTATCCATGCCTGCCTTGCCGAGCCAAACCGGTCGCTACCAAGCCCCGCCATAACGAGCCGTGCCTGCCTTGCCATGCCTTGCCATGCCTCACTCGTCCTAGCCAGTCCTCGCCCCGCCAGTCCTCGCCTGCCTTGCCGTGCTACGCCGTACCATACCCAAACCTGCCGCGCCTTACCTGCCTTGCCTGTCCAGACCTCTCCGGGCCTAGCCGCGCCTCGCCGCGCCATGCCTGCCGTGCCAAACCGTGCAGAGCCCAGCCCAAATGCGCCGCGCCATGCCCAGCCTAGCCTGCTGTGGCGTTCAGCTTACTGGATACTGAACTTGGCTTTGACAGCAACCTCTCGATTGCTCTCCACTACTTGGAACAGACCGAACCCACATCCAGCGCTAGCCTTACTGTCGGGTCTGCCTGCACCAATCCCTACTTGCAAGCCGCAACGACTCACAAGGTTAATTACATCCACCATCTTAAACTGATCCATGTCGAACCTGACACGCAGTTTGGCCGCCCACTCACGATACATTGGACGCGAGCGTACATCGACCACGCCTGTTGCATTTCTAGTGTGCGCTGTGTACACATCGCTCTTGCCATAGATACGCACAAGCGGTATGCCGTCTTGCTTGTCCCAACCATCAGCTTCCACAAACGTGGACAGCTTCGCAAGCGTCATCTTAAACCCAACCAGACGACACGCTGAGATCATGGCCGCACGGAATGAGGCAGCGTTAACACCTTCCCAGTTCTCCATACTGCGGTAGCGTGCGTCTTCTGCTTCTCTGTCGTAGTCACGAGCCTCACGCACCTTCTTGCTCTTGGACGATGGGCCCTCCTGCATCTTGGCCATGAGTTCGGCCTTCTTGCTAAAGCGCTCAACCACCAGAGGTGCGATGCCTTCTAAGATCAAGTCCACAGTAGCGAACTTGGGTGGGGAAATTACGTATGTTGTTTCGATTTGATTTTTGGTAGCCATTTTGTTTTCTCCTTGATGTTTCTAAATTACGCGTTAAAGATTTGTTTGAGGCGGTCGTACAACTCCCGCGCTTGGAATACTGTGAGCTTCTTGATGATCTCGTCAGGATCTTGCGTACGCACGAGGGACACGAACGCTCTGCGTTGTGTTGTATGCAGCAATGGCTCAGACGCGGTAACCCCACCCATTGCTCTCATAGCTGCATCCAGTGCTTCTTTGCTAGGCTCAGGCATGTCCATCAACTTCTCGCGTAGCAACGCACCGATACCTGTCACGGCTTTCTTCTCGTACTTGCGTTTAGGTGTAGCGTCTTTCTCCTTGTTCATTGCTTTGAGCGTCTTGATTGGGCGGTACTCCTCGATGTCTGCATAGTGCAGGCCGCCGTTCTCGTGGATCATTTTGTTGCGTCGCATCTGCGCGATCAGGCTAGAGACTGACCCGCCACCAAACCCCTGATATTCGAGGGCTTGAATGATCTCCTTGCGTGTGGAGCCGGGGTTGTTCTTGATGTAGTCAAAGGTTACGCGGGATACGTTGTTGGTCACGTTAAAAGTTTTCTTGGCCATGGGAATTCCCTGAGTTGTTACAGAAGAGATTGACACTGGTTGGGCAGAGGAAGGAACAGGGACATTTGTCCCCTCATCGTCATCCCACTCAGTTAGGGTTTTAGTTAGTGCCGATTTGAAGGCGGTTTGGATGTCAGGCATTTGAGGTTCCTCCTGTAAGTAGCATGACGATTACGATAAAAGCAATGAGCCCGATGGACTGTATTGTGGTGAGCAGTAGGTCATCCATCCCCTGCTTGTCGCCAAGCAATATGCCCTGTATCCAGTCGGACTCAGGCGTACATTCAGGGGGCGGTGGTGTGTAGGTAAGGCCGATCTTGACCTTACCCGTGTCGTAGGGTGTGTTTTGCATTAGTTTCTCCTTATGCGTCCATTATTTGTCCAAGAGTAGACAGATGTCAATAGGGTCTCCAATAATATAAATCGGCAATAAGTACTATTACCGCTAACAGAAGTACTACTCTTTCGAATTTCTCCCATGGTGTCATCATTATTGTTTCTCCTCTTGTAAAAGTTTAATACCTGTGGTAGTCAGCACCACCTTGAGTAGCTCATGCACATTCTCGATGTACTCACAGGTGAAGTCGGACGGGTCGTTCATGTAGTCGCGCAGGTCAGCCTCAATGAACTGCAAGTTACGTACTGATTCTTTAGATAGCTTCATTTGAATGTCTCCTTGATGTAGTCGTTAGCTTCGCGCTTGGTATCGAACCCTCGATACTCGCCCTCCTCATCTATCCACTCACCTGAGAAGTTCTTGCCGAAGATGACCCAGATGTCACCTACCCTCTCAGGCTCCCAACAGTTCTGGTCATTGAACCCTTCCATATATAGCTGGTGCACGACTTTTTTGCACGTTGTATCGTCCACACCCGTAAGCCTCTCTAACTCAGCGGGGTGGTTCTCTTCAAGTAGCAACGCTATCTTGTCTTTGAAACTATCCATCTCTTCCTCCTTTTGTGCTTGCTCATCGAGCATGCGTTGATGATCTGCCAACATGTTGGCGTAGTGGTTGTCTAGTCCGTTCATATCATTCCTCCATTAAAAAAACACCCTTGTCTACACATATGGCAAACAAGTTATCATCAGGGTAGTTGATGAACCCTCTAAACCCATGCAGTTGGATGTGTCGGAACACTTCCCTCTGTTCCGCAGGCTCTCTGTCAAAGAACCAATCTACCTCGTAGTCAGCACAGGCGTTTACCATCTGTGTCTTAGTTATTGCAGTCATCTTCTCTCTCCTTTGGTTAAGCTTCACAATGAATAGCATCGAACAGTGTGCACAGCACAGTCGGTGCATCGTAGGCTCGGGCCATCTGCTTGGCCTCTTCTAATAAATCGTCAGTCAGCTTGCGCTTGCTCAAGAACTTGATAGCGAACACTGGATCTTCGGGATACACACACTCGGCGATCAGGTTGATGATGTCATCGTAGTACCCAGCTTGCGCATCGTAGAGAGCATCGAACAGAATCTCTGTCTCGAAGTACTCCTCGTCGTCATGCCATTTGGCTGGCACAATCAGATCGTTCTTAGCGCCCATGTCATCCTTGTACACGCCGTAGCTTGACCACCAGTTCTTGTTGTATGTGGCGTAGCCATAGTCCTTGTAGTCAGGCACAGTCGGGTCACGATCAGTAGGCAGGGCTTCCCAATCGAGCTTGGCCACGGCAATAGCGAGAGCAGCAAAGTGAACGATGTCAAGGTTCTCACGATCACCATGCTCGTTGTAGTAACCGACACTGATGTTGGTGCACTCGGGGATGTCATCGGTGAACTCTGCAGTGTCGGTGTACACGCCTGTGTCGTCAGGAGAGTACATCAGGTTGTCGTTGTGCTCGTTGAGCGCAGATGCAAGGGCTTGGCAGAATGTATCTGAGGCACAGCGACCCATACCCTGATGGCTGATAACGCTATCGATACCACGCCTGTCGAACGCAATGGCTCTGTCGAACTGCTTGAGTAAGTCTTTGTGTTTGTCAGCGATGTGCTTGGCGCCGATGCCACCGCACTCCTCGCCTTGGCTGAAGATGTAGTAGCCACGAGTACCTGAATGGATGAGATGCATGAGCATGGCACAGCCTGCACCATCATCAGCACCGAGAGGAGCGCCGTCTGCATACCAATGCGTCTGTGTCTTCTTGATCTTGTTGACACCTGTGTCACGATGGACAGTGTCAACGTGAGCGATGAACAGAGTACGGCTACCCGTGCCACGCGCATCGATGTGCAAGTTGCCCGCACCATCAACGAATGTGAATGACTTGAGTTCAGCAGGCAGATGCTCGAACAGCCATGCGGTGAAGTTGGATACCTCATGCGTCTTGTGTGGACGTTTGCGGGATAGCGCACGTTCAAGTGTACGTACGATGATGGGTTGTTGTTTACGTTTAGTCATGATTGTTTCCTTAGATTGAATTGTTAGCGTTGATCGATGCCATGTACATCAACTCGGTGCTGATGATCTTGCGCATATTGATGCGTGTTTGGTCGAAGCCAAAGGCTTGGATGTGATGAGCAGGTACATCACGATGGCCGAACAGCTTGACCCCGTCATGCAGTAGCGTCATGCTGAACCGAACGAAGGAACCCGCAATTCTGTAGTCCTCAACTAGAGCGACCTCACTGAGCATCTCCATCGTCAGCATGGTAGCCTCGGGCTTAGTAACGACAGGGGCAACAGCTACGGCAGTATCGCCATCGTCCTCGCCATCGTCCTCGGCATCGTCAGTAGCAGGGGCATTGTCAGGGTGATACTTGCATCCATCTACCTCGACATAGTCAACAGCATCGGTGTACCAGTTGCACGACTGCTCGCACTGCCATCCGTCCTCGGTCAAGCCGTACTCATCGGTATCCTCGAAGCGACACACACGCTCATCGTCTATCGTGTACCAGTCGCCATTGATCTCGACTGCCTCGTCAAGCGGTGCGTACTCGCCGTTGTTAAGCTCGATGATCTCGTTGTCATCAAGGTAGTCCACGTCGTAGCTCTCGCTTTGAGAGTCGACATACACCGCATTGTCGTTGTGTACATGGTACTGAGCCCCACGTCTGCCGTACACATAGGTATAGTTGTTACTGAGACACGACTCACAGACACGGGTGTCCTCACCACGTCCGACCCAATAGCCGTCATCGTCAGGGGTACGATCACCGCAGTCCTCGCAGTCGAAGTAGTCACCGCTGTCATCCGTAGGTACACCGCCTGTCTGGTCGCAGACATACTCGCCATCATTGTCGACCACAACGCACCTGTTGCCTACGTCAAGCGTCACACGCTTCTCACCGCCGTCAAGGTATGGTGCAAGGAAGTGATCGTTCGTCTCGTGGTACGCAAGCCTCTCGCCATCACGCCAGCAGTCGCGCTTGTGGTAGCCCTGCTCGGTGAGCCAGTTCTCCATGCCGTTGTCGGTCTCACTGTACCCGCCGTGGTTGGATGGCCGAGCGTACGTCCTGACATAGTACTTCTTGTCGTCAGTGGGGCTGGTCATACATAGCGCACGGCCAACAGTCTCATCACCCTCGATGCGCACGGCCATGTGCCAGCCATACTTGGGATCGTATGCCTCGTAGGGATGACGAGTCACGCCGTCACGACAGTTGATACCGCGATCCTCACGCCAGACCATGCAAGAACCTGGGCCCTTGTGTAGATGGTAGATCATCTCGGCAGTGGTATGCACGAACTTGAATGATGATGCTGAACCATACCGCGCAACAAGATCACGGATGGTGTGGTCAGGCATATCGAAATGACGATGCAGATACTTGCCCACCGAGGTGACAGTCTGGATGTCACGTATACCCTTGGCCTCGTTCTGGGTGTAGGCAATCTTGGAGCGATCACCTTGGGATACATGAGGCCATTCGAGGAACAACTGATGCCAGTCATTGGGACGGCACGCCTCGATAGCTGCTTTGATGACAGGGTGCATGGTGAATCGCTCCATCTGGTCATTCACCCATCCACGTTGAGCACGATAGGCGTTGCAAGCACGCATCACATCCTCATCGTCTGAGTTGAGCCACTCCAAGCGTCTGGCGTGGAGCACGGATCTAACAGCGTTCATGGAAAGCTGAATGTTGAGCCACATATCTGCGGGGTTGTATGTCGTATTGTTTGACATTTATTTTCTCCTTGAGTTGCTATGAATGGGGACATTTGTCCCTGTCCCCGATGGGTTGTTACTTGTTCCTGTTGTTGATAGCGTCCAGTGCCTCGTCAGCACACGCACGCCAAGCAGCTTCGCTGATGAACGTGTTATCTGTAGACCATGGCGGTGCGACCTTGGTTTGTTTTGAGTAGGCGTGTATCGCCTCGATGATGAACGCCTGCATGAGTGGCCCTTGCTGTGAGTCACACATCAGGTCGTGGATGAACATGCTGTTTGTTTTGTGTTTAGGTTTGGCTTTAGTTGCCATGATGCTTCTCCGTGATTTGAGTTTTTAGTAGAGCCGTGATGCTCGGCGCCGACAGGCGTTGCGTAAAGGGATTCCCAAGGGAATTCCCATGGGGACAAATGTCCCCATCAGTGAAACTGGTCGCCCTCAGTCGAGGGCTATGCCTCGCCACGAGGCAGGCACGAAACCGTTGTCTTCGATGTTCTCAATAATCTTGAGTGCTGCTTTCATCTTCTTGAGTTGGTCTTGCCTTTCTTCGGTTGGTTGCATGAGGATGCGGGTCTCCAAGGTTTGCATCTCCTTGGTTGTTTTACTCAATAATCTCTTTTTGGCCTTGGCGTGTAAGTTGGGCGTGACTGTCCGCAAGAAAGGTATCTTGCGCTTGGCCTTGGCCTTATGGGGTATCTCCATGAACGCCTCACTGATGGGCGTCTTTATTCTCTGCGGTATCCAGTCAGTCCAGTGCTCGCCATTGTTGGGCAAGTTTTTAGCCGTGGCCATCTGTATGGGTGTCTTCTCCAGCACCTTGGCTGGGTGCGCAAGCATAGCGTTCAACTTCTCCATCACTGCGATGTAGGCATCGAACGCTTCGATGCGATGGGGACAAGTGTCCCCGTTGTAAGCCCTGCCCACCTTGGCACTGTTGAGTTCGTACCTCAGAGGTGCAAGCACCTTCGTCCACTCGGTGCGTCTGTTGGCACGCGTGATTTTATCAACGCGTATCGCCTCCTTCATAGCCGCAACTTTATCTTTGATGTACTGAATTTCCGCAGGATGCCGTTTGTGTTGGCTTCGGGCTAGGTGCATGTGCAACTCGTTGGGGGTGAGCTTGAGATAGCTTTCGTACATGATTATTGAACCTTTCTAGGTGCGTGGTTGACATTTTAGGGGGTTGCGTCCGTGTCTATATGAACGCGGACGATTGGGTAGACAGGCGCTAGCCCGCATGGATAGTATGATACAGCGAAATGCGTCCAGCATATACATACTTTTTCAAAAAGAGCAAAAGGCTTTAAAGAAAAAAGGCTTGAAGAAAAATAAATGCACCCCCTTATACACACTCTTATATATATATATTAATAATAATAAAAGTATATATATAGTGGACGCAAAATCGTGCAGGCCAATATCCATGCGGGTTGCGGGGTGTCTGTACGCTCGTCCACTTTTGCATAGGCACGGACATCGTGAAATTGTGCCAAAAAACAACACAATAATCACTGAGACTGTCAATAATCTTAGAACGGGGACAAATGTCCCCATCAAAAGGGCAGGTCGAGTTGGTGCATGCCGTTCTTCCATTGATCGTAGAGTGCCTGCGTCTCAAACACCATGCCACGCAGATGCAATGCACCCTTGCGAAAGATGTGAACCTGATGGCGTGAGCCGTAGCTGATGGTCTGCATATGGAAGTCACGCCCTCTGATGGTGACGATGCCGACTTCTGTGATGCGAGGTTGTATGAATGAGCGCATGATTACTCTCCTGTGATGATGAGCATGAATTGAAAGCCTAGCAAGAACGATCCGCCAAGCGTGAGCAATGCCCACAATGGGGCAACGCCGTACTCGTTCATGCCGTTGAAGCCTACGATGATGGATGTCACGAGTGTGAGTGAGCACAAGATGTGCGAGATGACTGCTGATGGTTTCATGATTAACTCCTTAGTTTGTGGCGACTTCGACCGATTGGTCGAGTTTGAATTTGCGGGTTGTGTAGTCGTGGCAGTTGATCGCTTGGTATGCGCTGACCCGCTTGTAGATGTACACACCGAAGATGAAGCTATCGCCCACCTTGATGTTGCCGAAGTTTGTTTTAGTCATGATGATCTCCTAGATTGGACAAGAATTGAAACACCGCACAAGCCTCTCTCGTGCGGTGTCGGGGAAGAACAGGGACAAGTGTCCCCGATGATTATTGAGCAAATGCAATGGCAACTGCTTTCGATGCCAGTGATCGAGCACCCTCGTACTTCTGAGCGAGCTTCGCCAGCTTCTTGGCCATCTCGACCAACTCAGCAGGCACTTCGATCTCCTCTTGCTTGCCTGACGATGCGTCACCACAGATGTCCTTCAATAATCTCTGAGCCGCTTTCTTGGCCGCTTCGTACTTGGTCGCGTCCTTGTCGAGTACCTTCGTGCCCTTGGCCTTGCCCTCGCCGTCCTTGAGCGTCACCCCGAACTTGCTTGCCACGATGGGCAAGATAACGTCGCGCACCGCGTCACGCGTCATACCCTTCGCGTCCTTGCGAGCGAGATCGATAGCGTCCGCGTATGCCAATGCGTGAGACAAAGCTGTGGTGATGTGTGTAGATAAAGTCATTTTGATTTCCTTGATGTGAATCGGGACAAATGTCCCTATCGATTAAAGAACCATTCCCTAACCGATACCTCTATTGTCCGAATGGGTGCG
>Ga0247723_1001701_pt1 | contig 12512 bp, 6 predicted proteins | sample MSEWelMarce5H_FC_FD_189079 | JGI IMG/M metagenome (GOLD analysis project Ga0247723, IMG submission 189079) | Subsurface sediment microbial communities from gas well in West Virginia, United States - MSEEL Well Study Marcellus 5H_FC | ecosystem: Environmental > Terrestrial > Deep subsurface > Rock...
CAGTCTCTAAGTCATTCTTAGCAGCAGAGTCGAAGATGCCAGCGTTGGTAGCAGATACAAGCAATACCGTGTTGGTAATAGCAGTTAATGGTGCAGTAGGTACAGTAGATGAAGTTATTCCAGAACCTTTTACAAGACGAACATTTGATATGTATCCAGTAAAACTTCCGCTGCTATTAGAAACATACCAACCAGCAGTATTAGACCAATCTGTTGAGTCTGAGCCTGATGTATCTAACGCACCATTAATAAACATTCTTGAAGTACCAGACACCCTAGAAATTACGCAGTAATACCATTGACCAGTTTTAAATGTTGTATTTGAAGTTAATACAGAACCAACAAAAGCATTTCTGTATTGTAGTTTTCCTGTGCTATCTATATAAAATTGCGGAGTTCCGCTTGCTAAGTTTTGATTTAATATATTGTTGTCAGAAGCTGGCAATGATGTAGCGTAAATCCAGAAATCAACTTCAAAATCACCAGTTCCAAAAGCAAAAGCAGCATTACTAGACGTACTTAAAAAATCTCCCGTACCATCAAAATACCCACTACCACCTACTACGCTAGTGCTGTAAGCAGCAGTAGGAGCGAATGGACTGAAGGCTTGGACGGATGGAATACTAATTATAGTTGCGGATAAATTATTACTACTGTTGTCAACAAAACGGTTTGACTGGCAAGTAAGAAGTGCCGTTCCAGTTACCGCCGTAAGTGCGGATGTTGGAGGCGTAAAGCTGCTTCCTGTAGTCAATCCTGAATATGGGAATACAGTATTTGATGCGCCAGTAATTAAACGAAGGTTTGAAATATACCCTTCAAAATTTTCTATGTTGTTGTTTGATGCAACATAAAAAGTACCCGTTGTTACTGGGCTTCCTGAAAATGTAGATGTGTTTTCTTGTACGCCATTTACGTAAAACCGCATCGTTGTATTATCTTTTACACCGAGTAGGTGATACCAAACGCCGACTACTGGAGTTGTAGTAGAGCTAACGGCTTGCCAACTTGAACCAGTCCAAATAGAAAAAACAAATTTGTTCGCCGTTCCACCAATACCAGTAAAGTTATACCCCATCCAAAAATTACCGTCTTTGCCAGCAATTAAGTCATTAGTGCCAATAACAGGCATATTGACCCAACACTCAAACGTATCATAAGCAAGAATGTTTGTTGCGGAACTTGTCCCAAAACTTATGGTAGAGCTACCATTGAAGTAATTACTCCACCCCGTCTGACTAAACGGCGTAAACGTACCCTGAGTCGTATTACCATTTCTAGTAATAGTGAAGTTGTTAGTGCTGGAATCTAAGAACGTATTGTTCTGCGCTCCGTTAGTGCTGCTAGTGTTAAGCAGTAACGTAGTCAGATTAAAGTATGCGTCCTTAATTGCAGACGCAGCACCAGCCAACAATAAATTAAGAACGCCTGACATTAGGTCAACCCCGATCCTGAAATAATCCAAGTAGTAGAAGTCATCTTAATTGCCGATGCCATACCGTATTGCGCAAGTGATCTGCTGCCAGTAGTACCCGGCCCTGCCAGATACATTGTGTCACTTGTGATTGCAATCGTTACCACTTGGCTAGTCATATTGATAAACGTCAGAACAGTACCCAATGGATACGCTACGTTAGCATTACTATCAATGGTAAATGTTCTGGCATTTGCATCTGTACTAGGATGGAATATAACTTTCCCAGCATCAGCCAAAACAGTTGTGTATGCAGCAGACTTGCTGCTTATAGGTACATTCTTAAATCCAACTGCATCAGTGCCATCAGCAGTACAGTTTGTTAGCGCACCGCTGCTTGGAGTACCAAGAGCACCACCAGGTGCAACGTAGTCTGTACCTGCAGTAGCGGCAGACGCCACGCCTGATGTAGCCTTAACTAAACCAGTTAACGATGCGCGTTTGATTAGTTTTCCGGTCGTGCTATTAAACAGCGCCAGCTCAGAATCGACCGACGATGCTGGGCCTGATACATCACCAGCACCTGTATCACCTTTGGCTGCTAACACTAACCAGTAAGCAGTTTGTGTTGATGGATTCTGATTGGTGCTGGCTTGAATGGCCAAATAACTTGAGCCACTTAAACTAACAACATCATTGACTGCATAAGTAGAGCCTGATCCCCACGCACCTCGCGGAGTAAATCCAACTGCAGCTGCAGCAGCTGATCCCTCATACACAGAATAGAAGCAGACAAGTGCTGAGCCAGTAGATGCAGCAGCTTGTATGTAGTCACCAGCATTTACATTAATTGGTTTTGGCCAAGTGTATGTAGAGTTTGCTGGTACTGATATGCCAGTGCCAACAGTAGTGGTTGTGCCTAAACTCTGGATATAAATTTTCAGAGTAATAGTTACAGCGCTGCCGGTATTGTTTGCAAACACTAGGCCATGCACCGATGCCTCGATGGTAGATGGGCAGGTATAGATTGTGGTATCGCTTGTGCCAATCGCAATTGGCTTGCCTTTTAGTGCCATGATTAACTCCCGAAAACTAAGGCCATCGCCACTGGATCGGGGATAGCAGAAACAGAGGCGGCGGTTGCCGGTGTAAAGGTAAGTGCATTTGTAACGTCAGTGCTACTTAATGTCACCGCACCTGTTCTAGTATTAAAACTTGTAACAGCGCCGCTGACAGAGAATGCAGCCTGATCCCACGCAGAGCCTGTCCAAATAAAAAGTAGACTAGATGTAGAGTTCCAATACAGCGCACCTGTCATTAATGCAGCACCATCATTGTCTACAGATGGTGCGCTAGACTTAGCGCCAAGGTATCGGTCATCAAAACTATCGTAACTTGCAGCAGCAGCAGTAGCAGATGCACTTGCAGACGTTGCGCTATTGGTTGCAGACAGTGCGCTTAAACTTGCAGATGTAGCTGCAGACTGAGCTGTCAAAGCATTTACGCTAGCACTTTGAACCGCACCAATATTTGTAGCTACGGTGGTAATGTTAGCGCTGATAGGACCAAGTGCAGCTAGGTCAGCAGTCTGTAATGCCAGCAATCCAATCTGAGTAGACTGACCTGCCACTGTACTAACCTGTGCCGACTGACCTGCTACCGTAGTAATCTGTGGGCTGATAGGGCCAAGAGCTGCGATGTTTGCAGTCTGTGCCGCAACAGCATTTAAGTTTGTCGAACTAAGCGCAGCGACTTGTACTACCTGAGTGCTGATGCTTGATACGTTTGTAATCTGTGTAGCGATGGGAGCAAGCACTGCCATATTGGCAGTAGCACCAGCAAGCGCTGTGAGCTGTGCAGAGTTCAGTGAGGCTACAGTTACTACGCTCGACGATATGCCAGCAACAGTAGTGATGCTTGCTGATATAGGAGCTAGTGTAGCTATGCTGGCCGATTGACCTGCGACAGTAGCAACCTGGTTATCAATGGCTGCCACTGCTTGGATCTCATCTGCTATGGCTGCGACTTCATCAACAGCAGTAGAAGTTGGGCCAGGCTCAGGGTTGCCGTTTGCATCAAAGGCTAGGTACTTACCAGCACGATCTGCCTTGCGTGGCAGCGTCATGTTGATTGATGTCGGGTCTGTTTGTGGTGCCTGCAGCGACCTGGCCAATCCTTCAGAGTTTTGCTGCGCAAAGATTGTTTGCTGGTCGAGCTCGTCGTTTAACGTGTTGGCAAAGAAATCACCACCAGTTACAAAATCACTTGTGCGCTGAATTGTTCTGTTGCCTACAATTGCATACTGAGTCGGCGACACAGGAGCCAATGCCAAGCCGGCAGAAGTAATCGTTACTGAGCCGGTTCCATTAGCGTTAATCGTGACAGTGTAATGAGTTGTCAGCGTCAGCAGAACGTCATCTTTATAGACGGCGATGTCAGCAGCTGCCAAGATCTCAAACGTAAATGAATATGGGCCAGCGCCTCCAGCACCGCTGGGCGCATAGACTGCGCGTCTGGTCACATTACTAATTGGCACTGGCATAATTTAATCCTTCCTGTTGGAAATTATATAATTCTCAATCGGGTTTGTAATACAGTCCGTTTGCTTTCCTAAGTTCTTTAATATCCTCAATTTTAATCATCAGCTCAGGATCTTCTGCCTTTAATTGTTTCTTGGCAAAATCCATGTATTGAGAATGAACATGCTGGATTTGCTTTTGCTGATCATCAAGTGATAGCAGATCAAAGCCAGGCATCTGGATTGTTTCAAGTATCTTTTCTTTGGATGGGAGTTCTTTCCCATAAATGGTTAGCAGTCTGTTGTACTGCTGCGCCGTCATCTCCACCCCATCAATCTTTCGCTCTGGCATCCCAACAGGCGAGCCTATCCGCTGCAATGCGTCGTCTACTTCACTAAACTGCTGTGGGCTGACTTTGGTCGGCAGCACAATCTCGTACCACATACCGCGACCCTGTTGAATTGGGTCACCCCATAAATTCAAATTATCAGGAAGGTCAGTATTAAAGTAAGGCAATCGGCTGCGGTACTTGTTAAATGCTTCAGCAAACCCTCTCAATGCCATTGGCAAATCAGGACTAGCCCTGGTGTCTTTAGCAGATGGATCTAAAATGCGCTCAATGCCAGCCACTAATGAGCTTGTGCCAGGCGCTGGGCTACCCCCAATGACAAACCCGCCAAACTGTTTAGCCAAACCATCAACTATTTTCTTGCCATCAACTGCGCCGCCTTGCTGGCCAGCGCCAATGAGCTTTGCAATATCTGCAATGCCCTGCAAATAAGGCTGCTCTTTTAAATACTCATACATGTCATAAACGCCACCAAGGAATACCTCTTCAACTTTACTGGCATCTGGCTCATGTCTGGCATATTCGGCATAATCTGACGCAATAGCTAACAATGCAGATACAGGCTCCATGCCGCTATAACTGAAATAAGTGTCACCAACTTTACAGCTGTATGGTTGCCAGCCATCGCGGATTAATGCTTCTCTGTCTGCCTTGCGCTCTGGCCCACGGCCAGTGCATAAACCTTCAGCAGCCATCGTCGCAAATGCGGCCAGAACAGTAGAGCCCAAAGTAACTTTGGCTAAAGCCATATCTCTGTAAACGCCGCCCTTTGCCATCTCTGTCGTCCATCTTGACGACAAAGGGGCAAACGGTGTGCGCTCAATTACATTAAGACCAATGTTTGCTGGAGTCTTAAAAAATGGCACAACAATCTTTAGCGCTGGGTGATTAAATACTTGCTGCAGCTTTTCTAATGCTGGTGGCAAATCAGCTGTAAATGTACCAATCCTTGCAAATTCCATTGCCGCCTCATCCAAATCATCAGGCGGGTTTTTCATCAAGCTAATTGTTTCTGCCTCTGCTTTTGTTAAAGCATCTGCCTCACTCATACCAGAATCAATGGCATCCCTATATACGGTTTTGCCTCGTCTAGTAACCTGAGCATTAAGCTCCATGCGATACAGCACAGCTTTAAAAAACTCATCCTCACTTAGCAAAGCGCGACCAGGCATCCCAACTGCGGTGCCATAATAATCAAGGCCCTTACCAAATAAACTATCTTGTTTTGCTCCAGTCAATTCGCGTAACTGCTCTGGAAGGGCCATGCGCGTAGAGTCGGGCAGCTCTAGTTTATTTGCCACATCCATTACTGGTTCGTTTTTACGGAACGCAATAGACGAAACCTCAAGACCTTCGCGCACTCCATTGCGAAGCGATTGGATCATTGTTAATGCTTCATCTAGTCCAATCTTTTCATTAGCGCTACCAGGTACTAATGATCTCCAGCTGCGCACCTTATCAGGCAAAACATTGGAATACATTGCCGCAACCAAACGCTCTGGTATTTGATACAAACCAAATGCTGTATTTGAAGAGATATTTTTTGCGTGCGAAACAGGGCTAGACAATAGCCCATTGATGTAAGTAGAAAACCAAACGTCTTTTAGTAAACCTACCTTTGTTACCTTATCAACTAATTTTGCTTTTGCTGCATCATCAGTTAATTGCAAAATTGCATTTACAACTTCAGTCATACCAGAGGAAATGTTTGGGTCAGCTGCAAGTTTTTTAATTTCATCAACATTCATTACTGGCCGGCCTTGGTTTAATATAGCCAAAGCCTGGGCTGGTGTTGATGTAATACCTTTTGCCTCTTTAATTACATGCGCTGATAGTGCGTATTGCTCTATCAACATTTGCATAAGCTCTGGTGTTTCGCCCTCAGTTTTGATTCGCTTCATAACTGATTGCAAACGATCTACTTGAGCAGGCACCGCAAACGCAGCACGCAATACCGTGGAAGGTATATCTTTTATTTCCTTTGTTTGGCCGTCCATCCCGCGCAAATAAGCATCATCAAAGCCAAGCGCTTCAACCTGTTTTAAAACCTGATCTTTTGTTATGCGCGTGTAATCAACTGCTGTATCTTTAGCAATACTTTGAACATACTTAGCAACACTCTTGTCGTCAAATAGATCATAGTTAATTACTTCACCAGTGCTAGGTTTCCCTGTGCCTGGTGCCGCTCTTGCGGAAGATCTAATTTTTGCTGGTGTTGGAGTAACAAAAGCAGGCTCAACTTTTACTTCAGCTGCAGGCTTAACTTCTGGCATTGCCTTGGCTGCATCTTTAGCAGCTGCGGTTGCAGCAGCTTCTTCTTGCATTGCTGCTCTAGTGCGTGGCTTGGTATCCGTAACTACATCACGCAATACCTTGGCACCGCCTTTGACAATATCGCGCAGACCAGCAAGCTGCACGCCATCCATGTTGGGTGTGCCTGGCTCAGACGTATCTGTAATTTGTGCTTCAGCATCCCGCATTTCTGCAGGCATCGGCTCAAGCTCTAACTCACCAGCCTGGGCGACTGGCAATTGTTCTGGCAATATAGATGCTAGGCGCTGTTCAAGTGAGGCCATTATTTAGCTCCTTCTTCTGGAGCAATGGCGCTCCCTTTTATGATTGAGTTTCTTGCTCTTGCGGTTTTTGTTCTGGTTGCATTGGTTGACTTTTTGCTTGATCCAGCTGAGAGTTCTGATTCAATGATTTTTTCAAGTTCGCTCCGTATAGGATCGAGGTCGGCTGCGGTGCGTCCGACACCGAGGTCTGCCAACCTTCCCAAGTATGATTTCCCATCTGGTGACTCCTTCCAATTATTTCCGGCTTTAATTAATTCAGATTCATAACCCTTAGATTTAACATCAAAATCTAAAGATCTTAAAACATTATCAATTTCACCACCGCTTGATAATGTATTTTGTACACTTTGCATTTTTGCTGCATTTGCCTTATCGACTATAACACGTATACCTACTCCACCATCAACGGTTTTAATTGGCTGATATCCAACAAATAAACCAGTTGGATCGGCTGCCATAATTTTTTCCCAAAATGATCTAATGCCTTCATTTGTTGATAAATTGTCGCTGTTAGTTTCAATAAAATCAATTGCTAATGCTTTTGGATTTTTTGTTGTTCCTTTAATTGCATTAACCCAAACTTCAGTTTGTTGCAATAAATAACCAAGGACATTTGCAGCTATTTCAGCGCCCTCCCTAGTGGCTAAAGTTTGCGCTACCGCTGCTGGGTTTTGAAATGTTTGCCAGCCACCAGTGCCATGCACCATTTGCCTAAAATCAATACCAGATATTTGTTTTGCTGTTTGCATTGCTTTATCTGTAACTACCTGAGTAATTTCAGATTGACGTTGCGCAGGAAGTTTTGAAAACCTTTCTCCAAATTTTGTTTCCCAAGGAGATCCAACAGCTGGAGCAACTTCCATTGATATTCTTCTTAAATTTCTTTCCAATGCTGTGACACTATCCTCTGCCGCATCAGCAGTAAGTTTTGTCATAGACATCCAGCCAACAGCTTGAACTTCTTTTGGAGTCCAATCTGTTCTTCCTTGCCATGAGTTATCGTTTAAGTATTGAGTTAACTTTCTGCCAAAGTCTGCTCTGTTTTCATATTGAGTCTCAGTTGGGCCAGTAGCCATGTCAGTCTTAATATTTTGTCTGTCTACCTGATAACCTTTTCTTTCAAGATGATTTAATAATATTTCATCTACCAAACCAGTATCTCTAGCAGTATGTATATCAACTACAAATGGAGATCCACCAGCTTGCTCGTTACCATAAAAAGATCTAACAGATTTACCTTCAGCGCTATCTACAAAGTCTGATATTTTTGCGCCAACACCTTCTGTAATTGGTTCATTAGATAAAACATTTCTAGCTGCTTGTGTAGCCAATGGCAAACCACCAGCTTTCATTTCTGCTTTTGGTACATTCCTAGCAAATTGCTCTGCCTGCAAAAGCATATTGCTTAATGCGCCATCAACACCAATATTTTGATTAGCAACAAGCCATGCCCTCATATATTTATCGGCTTTTGCTTCATCATTATTTGTGTACTTTAAAAAAGTTCCTTTAATATCGTCATACCATTTTGCATATTTTGAAATTTCATTTGCATTTAACATTGATTCTGTTCTTGCTATCCAATCTTGTGGAGATATATTACCGACAACAAAGTCAGGCAAAGAACTTCCTTCTGGAGCTTTTATTTCAATCCTAGTATTTTTGGGTGCTCCAACTGGTTCTTTACCAGCTAATATATTTTCTTCTCTTTTAACTTTTAATCTAAGTCTATTATCTGTATCTGCTAATGGAAAACTTAATCCACCAGTTGATTTGCCAGGCGGGACAACATCCATAATCATGCCGCTTTTACGCAAGCCACTTTCCATCATACTGGCTGCAGTAGGGGCTAATGCTGTACCTACTGCTTTTGCGCCTTTTGCCGCAGCCACACTGGCCGCTATACCACCTTCTAATATAGTAGGAAGCGGAGCTATTTTTCCAAACGCACCGCCAACGCCAGCATTAATTTCTCTATCTTTTTGATCTTGGACACCAGGAGGAATTGCTGGTGGTAACTTTACTTGCGTATCAGTAAAGGGGACTCTAAATCCCTCTTTGCTAATTTGCTCACTAGTAGCCATTTTTGTTTTTTGTTCTAAGCCCTCAAGAAATCTATCTAACAAAGGCTTATCATTAGGGCCACTAAAAACATTAACCGCAGCATTTTTGATTGATTCAATATCACCCAATATACCCAAACCAGTTGCCGTTGCCTCTCTAGCAAAACCAGCACCAGTATCAGCCAAAGCAGTTAAAGGTTTTTCTAATCCACCAGCCGCTTGTGATTGTGCTTTAGTCACACCACCACGGCCAAAGCGTGGGACGGCATCAGTGCGCGTATCACTTGGGCCTGCTGCAAGTTGCACGCCTTCCAGGCTGAACTCATCTTCTATTGCTGTAGGAAATTCTAGCTCCACCAAAGCATTTAGATATTTATTCTCTATTTGACTATATGCCATGTCACTCTCCGGCCTGCGTTAATAAAGAGTCAGCACGTCTTAATACTTGTCTTTTTGGTTCTGTGTCAGCTTTTTTTTCCAAAGATTTTAAATTATCGCGTGTAATCTTCCCATTGATCCAAGGCAGTTTTTCAAGTGATTCAAGAGATTTACGTGCAGCTTTTGCAGTTTCACTGTTGCGCTGGGTTTCAATATTTTTTCTAAGCTCAGAAAGGATTACATCTGCCGTTGGCTCAATATTTTTTTCATTAAGGTATCGCGTTTTAATTGCATCTGCTTGAATGCTTAATTCGTTATATCTTTTTAATGCGGTTCCCTCTTTGTCAAAATATGCCTGCCCCTGAATAATAGGCACGTTAGATAATCTTGCCAAACCTGTATCAAGTTTATTTTGCTCTTGTTTATCAGTTCTATTAAAAAGATCAAGAGCGGCAACAGCATGAGTTGTAGACAACCCTTGCTTAGTCATAGCCCAAATTTGGTCAGGACTGGTAATCTGATTTTTATAAATCATATTGCGCAAATTAAAATATACTTGGCCATTGCCTTCACCCTTTGGTGGATCGCGCAAATCTTTAAGCACATTAAGCGGAACTACATCAGGATTATTCATTGCTATAACAGCGATGCTATCAATTAACTTTTTTCGCTCTTTGCTATTTTCTGGAAGTTGCAATACGTCGTTATACAAACTTACAAACTTTTTTTGATCAAATGTTTTTTGTTGCTGCAATAAATCTTTAGCCTCGGAATTTCTGTAATTAACGGCAGTCATATAATTAGCCGTAATTTTTGAAACAGAATTTTGGTCAAGTGTTTTTAATAGATTGCCATGCTTACCAATATCTGCTGTTCTAATTTTTTCCAACGTCATTGTTTTGTCGTCAATTAAAGACTTAGTTATTACATTTATTTTTGCTTCGCGCACAGCAATTTCATATTTTTCGCTGTATTCTTTTTGCATTGCAAGACCACCAAAAGCAAGCGCTCCATTAGTAATTGATTGGCGGCGAGAATTTATCTTATCGTCAATTGTTATTATTGCTCCTGTCTCCGGATCAATTTTGTCACCTGCTTCAATATCTTTTTCAAGAAATCTAAGGTCGTGATCATACCCAGCATCAAAATTTATTTTTCTTTGTTCTTGGTTTTTTTTCAGTTGCGACTCATACGCTGCATTTAAAACTGTATTGCCATGCGCAGCCATTGAAGCCTGAAACTGTATTGCAGCTTCTGGATCAACAGCAGATAGTGTTTTTGAGAAACCTGTAGTTGCAGAATTTATTTTTGTTTTAATTGATTCTGGAGTTACTCCAGGCGTGCCGTTTTGTATGTCAGTCAATATTCCAGATAATATTGATTTTCCTTCAATTAAAAAATGACTAGACAATTCTGCGCTTCTTGCTTTGCGAACAGCTTGATTAAAAAAGCTAGGCAAGTCTCCCGATTCTTTACCAATCCCACCACCAAGATTAGGTGGAGTAATTCCACCAGCTGCCAAATCTAATTGCTCTTTTGTCGCTGGGTTTTCTGCAACATAACGCAAACCCTCTTCCATGCGCTTTTTGCCGCTAAACTCTAAAACAGTGGCTCTCATATCGTTTAAGATTTGCGCAAGCGTGCCAGCCTCTTGAGCTTGGACATTAGCCGCAACCATGTAATTAGTTTGCTGCTGGCTAATCTGCTGCATCGGCACATTACCGACTTGCCTAGCCTGCACCTGACCTGACATCAATCTAGTAGCCATATTTAACCTAAAGTAGAAGGAGCTTTTGCGGTTTTAGGAGCGTCACCGCTGCCTACTTTGTAAGCATCAATGCCGCCCCTAATAAGCGTTTGCGTAGCCATTAAACCACCAGTGCTACGCGCAGCAGATGCCGCCAAATTGTACTGGCCTGTTTGCTGTCTTGCAGAAAACTGATTAACAATGTTTTGTATTTCTGTTGACTGCATCATTGCAGACGCATCTTCAAAACCCATTATGCGTGCAGTCAATGCGCTTAAATCAGTAATACCAACATCAAACATTGTGTTTGCTATATTTTGTTGCTGGATAGCAGCAGCAGAACCTTCGCCAAATGAAATACCAGATGCCGCAGCTCTAGCGCGAACAGAAGCATTTACTGCTCGCATGTTTTTCAATAATGTATTACCAGCAATCTGGTAATTCATAGCATCAATTTCTGCTCGCTTTAATGTGCGACCTGCTTGAATGTTTGCATGCTGCTGAGAAAATGTAGCATTAACTTCTGACACAGCCAGCGTATTTCTTGCCTGCAGTAAGTAACCTGTCTGCTGTTGAATGGCAGCAGCTTGCTGCGCCTGGGCTTGGCCATAGGCAGCAATGAAATTCACACCGGCTAAAGTTGGATCTGCCATATTATGTTCCTGAATAAACGGCGACTCTGTAATCGAGTCCAAGCAAATTCATTTTTAATGGTAGGTTTTGTGCCACCTCAATTGCTTGCTCGTTACGATAACCAAGCACTCCATTAACGCGTTTAATCCCTGTAAACGTAGGCACCGCCAGATCAAGCAAAGGATTGTCAAGCGTCCTAGTAATAACTGGTTGATCATTCATTAGCATGTGCTGTGTATCTTTAAGTACAGCGCTAATTTCAACAATCCTTTTTTTAAACGACACCCTACTACCTGTCTGTAATTTAATCTCAACCGGCATGGTTTTGACGTACACAGTAATCGGCAAGCCAACCTCATAGCTGGTTGTTGATTCACGATCAAACGTCACAGCGCCACCAGCGCTAACTGTTTCATTTGATTGCGGCACGCCATCAGTAATCACATTAAGAGATTTGCCAATGTGCGGCAAGCCACTGCCAACACCACCAGCTGATGCGCCAATAAATGCGCAGTCTGTGTACAAGTCGTCTTTAAACTGCTCAATAAAGTACCTTGTCGTTCCATTAAATACGCGTTTAGTAACTGCATAAATTTGTGTCACATCTACGCCAACATCAATAAACTCACCATCTGTCGTGAACTCACTTGGTGATGTAATTTGCTGGCTACGCATAATTGAAAATACAGCCATGCTGCCATCGCTGGTGTTTGTCATCAGCAAAAGATCTGATTCATCTGTGCTTGATGATTTACGCAATGCAATGCGCTGTGGGCTTTTAAGTAAATGCCCAGCCAGCAAAGATATACGCTGCGTAATATAGGTGAGCTGTG
>Ga0247723_1001702_pt1 | contig 12510 bp, 24 predicted proteins | sample MSEWelMarce5H_FC_FD_189079 | JGI IMG/M metagenome (GOLD analysis project Ga0247723, IMG submission 189079) | Subsurface sediment microbial communities from gas well in West Virginia, United States - MSEEL Well Study Marcellus 5H_FC | ecosystem: Environmental > Terrestrial > Deep subsurface >...
AGTTTGAAGTGTTGTCTTGTTTCTTATTTCTAGTGTTCCACTAAATCCCTCGGTACCAGGAGAGGAATTGAAAAACGCCGCTTCTATCCAGAATTCGCTGTCAACATCAATAGTATACCACTCAGTAAATCCGGTGGCGGCGATGCGACCCTGAGGCTGATTGTATGCATCAAAATCGACTGGCAATCCTGTAACATTGAGTCTATATTCAAAACCAGCGCCGGCATTTGTAGTTATTGGATTTAAATATGCAGTTGGTCCAAATGTAGCTTGGCCAGCTTCACTACTAGTTATTGAAATGCTTCCATTACTTCGAAGTGTTATACTAGCTATAACAAATTCGTCCCCTCCTGCAAAAGTGGAGAAAATATCAGCATTATTAAATTGCAAAGCAACGGCACTTTTACCACGCAAATTTTGCATTGCAATGGTAGTACCACTACCACCCACACCTGCGAGTGTACGAACTTCACTATCATTCAAATTAATTAATGCTGTTGCACTTCGGCTAAGTTCCGTGTTTACTTGACTCATTGCTATTGAGTTGGGTGATGATGGAAGTGTCATAGTTTATTCCGTATTCAATTTGGTTCTGTGGGCCAAACAATGCTTGAAGGAAAACCACTTTGTTCCGATAGGTCTCTCAATAGTTGCCTATAAATCCTATACTGCTCTTTCTTATCCTCATCTACTATTGAATCCTGTAAAAACATCCAATCTGTTTTTCTGAGTAAACCATTTCTTCGAATTCTTACACGGTGTTCTTCTGTATAACTATTATTTTCTGTTGGTACCTGATTAGTTTCTGGTGGTGTAAATGTGGCGGTTTCTGTCGATCCAACAAGATTTTTGGCCGCAACTATTTCTTGAATTTGATATCTGTAAAAAGGAAAACCTGCAATAACGGCATCTTTTATGTCTTGCTCAGTCATTTCTGGATTTATCGATACCCAATTACCCCAAGGAGGTGAAGAAGTGTCGCTTGGAGTGTAAACAACAAAAAGTCTATTTTCAGACTCTATATAGTTTTTAATATTGTATGTAAATTCCATTTATATTTTATCCCATTGAGTTACGGTAGAACTCTATATGTTCCACCAGGTTATTTATGTGATCTTCTGTTTTCTCGACAAAAATTAACGGAGCTTCATTTTCAACTGCCATGATGATAACAATCTGTTCAATACCAACACCCACGTGTTCCTCATACATACCGGAATATGCAGTACATTGTGCAAAATAGTCTTGGATATCTTCAGCCTTCTTTATCTTCTTAGATGTTTTAAAGTCAATAACAGAAAGCACACCGTCCCATTCAGCAATCAAATCGACTCGCCCAGCAAGCCCAATCTTTTCCGACCACAGTGATTGTTCAATATAATGAATATTGTTAATTCTCTGTATCGGTGCTATCAATGAACGAAACATCTCTACAGCATCTGGCATTTCACGAACCCAATCAATTCGTTCGTTTTTCAAATACCGTTCTGCCAAGTCATGCACACGATTGCCTCGACCCGTGGCTAATTTAGATATCTTGTTGGCTTCAACTTCACCAACACGATTCCGCCATTCCATAATGGCTTGCTTTTTCATTGCACCAACAACGGTCGTAACTGAGGGTAAACGCTTACCACTAGGTGTGGTGTAATATCGTTTACCGTCTGAGTGTGTTTCCGATTTTAGGTTAGGAAGGACCATTGGTGGGCAATGTATATACATATTATTCTAATTCAACTTCAGTTTGTTTGAAACGTTTTTCCTGGATCGTTTCTTCTTTCCAGATTTTCCTTGGATTTCCACACATCGTACAACCTGGACGGCCACAATCAAGAGCATGGTGCTTGGCATATTTATGTGGCTCTTTTACTTCAATGCCATGTGACTTTGCAATTTCAACTTGTTTTTTAATTGCAGTCTCTCTAGCATGAATACGTTTGCTGTGTTTCAGTTTATGTTCTTCTGTACTCATTCTGCGTCCTCATATTTAAGTTTACATTTTTCTCCGTGATATCTTGCAAAGTTTCCATAGTCTATATATTTTTTGCAATACACACATTCTTTGTTTTTCTTTTTTTTACCGGTATTCGGATGAACATATTTTGGATCAGAAAAAGTTTTTAGTAATGAGTCTTTATGATTCTTTCTATGTTCTTCCGTATGTTTTTTACCTTTTAATAATTTACTAACGGTTTCTTTTTGATGTTCCGTTTGCTTTTTACCATACATGCCAACCTTTTTTAGTTTATGAAGTTCTCTCACACACTCAGAATTTTGTGCCGAATTCTTGAGTTTAGTTTCTGAAATTTTTTTACAAGTTTCTTCATATAATGGGTGTTCTTTCTTTAAAACTATCACACCACCCTGGCCACCATAAGCTAAATTATAATACATGGAGTTATTTACTATACCATCATTGATAATTTGAATTTCTTTGGTGTTCATTTCTTCTTCGGAAGCACATTCAAACAATATTTTTTTTGAAAAATTTTCTTTTCCATATTTACGCACGGCTCTTTGTAGATAAATGCCACTTCCCAAATAATCATCATCAATTTTGTCGGTGGTGTGTTTTCCAATATATTTTTTTCCGTCAACTAAGTTTGTTGTTTCATAAATTAAATAGTGCATACTTTACTCCAAAGTTAAATTATACACATATTTATTAAAATATGACTTTAGACAATCTCATAGATTTCGTTTGTCATCATGCTCCATTGTTGCTATGATCCATTCTCGGACAATACTACTTCTAACGATATCGTCAACAGTAAATTCTATTCTTGTATGAGACTTCATCAAACTGGCAACATTCAAAAACTTTATCAATCCAGACATATCAGTTTTCTTTTTGTCGATATCCGTTTGTCTATAATCACCACACCACATAATTTTTGAACGATAACCAACACGTGTCATAACAGTGTGTATTTCTTCCCAAGTAAGATTTTGGCACTCATCTACAATGATAATTGCATCATCAAATGACATACCACGAATGAATGAGGTTGAAATGAATTCTATATGATTCTGTTCAACAAGTCTAGTGTATGCATCTTTTCTACCAAAAAGAGTGTCACATATTTGCACATATGGTTGTTGATAAATTTCCATCTTCTCTGTTACATCACCGGGTAGATGCCCAATCTCTCTACCTTGCACAGCAGAACGTACAATAATTATTTTATGGAATGGATTATTTTTATCAAGAACTTCTTCTAATGCTTTATATAATGCACAGAATGTTTTACCTGTGCCAGCAACACCGTGTAATGCTACAAAATAATCACCTCTCTTGTATGCATCGAAAAATGTTTTCTGATTTTCGGTTAGAGGATCGAAAGTTTTTAAGTGATCTAGTTTTATTCGCAGAGCATTATTCATTACAGGTTGATGTGAATATTTCTCATCTTCTGCATTACAATTATCGGCTCTTTTTTGAACTGGTGTTTTTCTACTTGCCATTAAGACCCCTTATGGTTGTTAAAATTCTTTTGGTATTTTAGTTTTGTGACTCTTAGCTAAATTATTTCCAGGAACGGACTCCTTGATTCTGTTGATAACATATTTTTCGAATGTTGAATCTGCTCTACCAACACCGGGTGTATTCATACGAGCACCATCACCGAAGCCGGGTAGATTTTCAACGGAGAAATATCTTACAAGGTGTGTATTATCTTCTTGAAATTTATCATAATCAGATAACTTGACAATGTGTTCTTCAATTTCTTCGGTGTTTGAATTTTTGAATGTGTAGGTAGGCATATTATAGATTGAAAACAATTGAAATTCGTGGGTCTGTAGACTGATTTGGCATTACTTCGTGGTACAACCATGCTGGCCACATCATTAGTAGCCCTGGGTATGGCTTATAATCGAAGTGTTTAAATGCAAACCAGTTTGTCGGATCTTTTACATGAAACATGTAATCGAAAAAGTCTCTGAACGGTTGATTCGGTGAAAATCTAATGTCAGATGAGCCAGGTGGTGTTTGTAGGTAGAAAATACCTGAGATAGTACACTGTGAGTGTACGTGTTTTGGATGTGCAGAACCCTCTTTGAAGTAATTCAAAAAGAAATACGGATTAAATCTAACTGGATTCGGATCATAACCCTGAATTTCTAGAAACTGCCGACCCTTACTCATAATGAATTTACAAAACTCGGAATAATCCGGATGATTAGGTAAATCAAGGTTCATATTATGCGTAGTTTTACCATTCGCATAAAAATCTGGATTGGATGGTTGTGTCTCGAAATAGTTTTTAACTTTAGGTAGCAGAGTATCAACCCATTCGAAATGTTCCTCACGTGCAACAACCGATGGGAAAAAATTATCAAGAATCATATGGTAGGAATACCTCAAGTTTTTTAAGTTTAGCCGCAATGGCAATTTCTAAATCATACTCAGTGATATTTATATCTGTTTCTTCCATCAATACTTTAATAATTGCTAAAACATCACCAATCTCTGTAACAAGTGATTGTCTATTCGTGATGCCTTGCCATTCACCGTGCATACCAAAACGATTGATTTTAGATACGGCTTGAATTACTTCTGCACATTCTTCCTGTAATACTGCCATTACCGTTTGTGTATTACGCTTCATTCAATAAATCCTTCTTCAGTTTGTGCTGGTGTTTGTGGTTCAGCATCAGAGTGTCGCCAAACATATTGTGGTTTTTCTGGTACAACATATGGGAAAGTTACAGGCACACGTGAATCTCGGCAGGTGTAATGTGACTTATGAATGCCGCTTGGTTTACCTTCATCATCATATGACCTTGCCCATTCCCAAAATACGATGCCATCAATATCATAGCATTCACCATTATAATCTTTGAACACATGTGATGCACGAATGTTTTGATAACTGTGACCTGTATCATGCCATTCCCAATCTTCACCAGTAAGTGGTGCAATCGGTTCAAACTTAGCCAATCTAGAGAACATATTGATAGCATATGGTGCAGATGAACCAGAATGCCCTTCTTCAGCAAACACATCAATCAACTTTAGAACATGCTTGCATATTACTTCTTGCATTTCATCAATGTAGTTACCGTTGTCATCGAGCCACTTGGCGGCTTTGAATTCCATCAAAGCGTGTTTGTGTAAATTACTCATTACTTTTTGTCCCTTTACCAAATTCATTCGTTTCTACTGCCCAATGTATTACACACCAATCATCTATACAATTTTCTCTGGAAATATCATCACCTTTTCCTGCTTGAATCATTTTAGTTGACCAGTAAGTGTAGTATGATTCAATGATCTGGTCTTCACTCCATGTTTCTCGTACTGTTTGGCTAAATTCACCGGGAAAAACTATTGTCCAATATTTCATACTGTGTACCATGTTGGAGTTGGGCGAGAATTGATTTTGCCTTGCCATGATGCAAAGCCACGTTTTGAAATATTGTAGTAGTTGTGGTAAGACGCCAACGAATTACCTGGAATTTTTATATCATCTGGCATTGCTGGTGTTGGTGGAAAGAATTCACCTATTGCAATTTTGGTTGGTGAGAAACGGAGAGTTTCTTTTAGCCTTGCACACGCATGAATTTTACCATAACGATATGTATACTCATCAAGCAGGTGTACCCACATATTGTAAAGCCAAAGATAGTTTGATAAGTTTTTACGGCACCAGATAGCAGAAGGATGATTGATATGTGATGCCTTCATCAGAGACTGTTCACGTTCATCGCCAAGGCGCCAACGTTTAATGCGGCGGCCATTTGTAGTGAGTTCGGTGTATTCTGTACCGTCAATCACACGGTGCGCTGTGGACATGAGTTGGCAATATTCAATAATCATTTTTATTGTATGCTTGTTGTTGTGCATTTGAGCACATTTTTGTGGATCGAAATCCAAGAAAAAAATATTCAATTTTGTTTCTCCTTCAAGTTTTGGTAAAATTTACCCATCATAATCAATTCATTTAATGTTGCATCATTTTTCAACATATTCAGACGATTTGAAACAATCATTATATTCTCTTTAGTGTAACCTTTGCTGTTGTCTATCCTATCAATGCTCGGTGCATTTCCGTGTTTTTTTCTATCACCAACATCCAATTTTGTACCAAGAACTGGACAATAATCCGGAATTATAATATCATCAATTGTTATTGTGTGTTCTAGACCTGCTTTTTTTGCTCTTTGCCTTGAATTACTCAACATTGCTACGGTTGGTTGATATTTCCAATTATTTTTCCTACGTTCTCTTTCTTTAGCCGCTTTTTTGGCAGAACAGGATTTACACCTGTCGCGGATACCTTGTGAAGGATCTTCTTTGATTATATACGAAAACAAGTTTTGTGGCAAGAGTTGTTTACATCCGACACAAACAACTTTCGGCCTAGGTTCACCGAAACCATTTTTACCATCTCTTGCCATTTGTGGCATTTTTTTTGTCATAATTGCTCCTGTGCGTATTCTACAGGATTATTTATCAAAAATAGAGTTTACACAATTTAAGGTTTGTTCTCATCTACAATGTACCCCTTTTCTTTAAGGTTATACACATCCATTTCAAAATATGGATACACTATTGTAGCAGGAACAACAGGTGTTGTCAAGACCATTTCTTGAATATTTTCAGGCCACTTACCTTCCATTTCAACGAATCTCCATTTGTATAGGAAATTAGCCCAGGAAAGCCCTCGGAATTTATGCGAACGATTTTGTTCTTCATATCTTTCCAATTCCGGTTCTGGGCGTTTAGCCAAGTGCAGAGTTTCATTCCATACTCTTCCGTGTGCAACATCATTGATTGATGATTTCTCCGGTAGATACTTGATTGCTCTAAGGAAGTAATCACCTTCACCAAAACCGTAGTGAAAACGTTCATCCCATAAACCAATAGCTTTTACCGATTTTGCTGTGTATGCACACACCATATCACCTGCGTCATCAGCATAGAAATCATACGTTTGCATTATCTTCAATAACTGTGGAATCCAATCGTAGTTCCACACCGTATCATCTTGTGCAGTAACAACAATATCAGCATCAGGTTCATTTAGATTTTTAAATCCATGAATAAGTGCAGTATTCCACATACGCGCAAGCATTGCAGTTGCAAAGTCCGGAGTTCCACGATTGTGTATCACATTTACATGCGGTATCAATACAGAATCAAGTTTAAAATTTGTGTGATTATTGATAACGTTAACATGAATATTAACTCCGTTAGGAATAAGGCTAAAACCTGCAAACAAAGAGTGTAGATTTTTATTCAGTGCAACAGAATCTTGCCAAGTTACAATAAAAACTTTAATTTTCACATTAGCATCCTAAACAAACCGACCATGTCAATAGTTACAAGCAAAAGATAATTAGCGAGCATTCCGAAAGATTTACGAGTGTAAGCAGCCCAAGCATACAAAGCGCAGCCACTAATCCAAATAGGATATAGAACAAGTAATGGGGGATTGGGTACAGTAACAGCCATGGCAATCGCACAACCGATACTAATAGCCCAAGCAACAAGCTCAACGATAAACCTAACGCGGTGAGAACGCCAATCATCTTTAATCCAATCAAATGCAGTGATTAAAAAATTGTTTAACATCGACCGTCCAAATCCACATCAGAATTGCGGTACTCTTTCGACAAATCACTTGGAGTGGGTTCTTCTACAACATATGGATATGGTTGTTCTTGAAACGCTTCATTTTCATCAATAATATCAAGTACGCCATCAAAAACAAAACCACAACCTTTTAGAAAGTTCTGTATTTTATCTAGTGTATCAGCAAGAAGGATGTTGTCAAATTCGTGGGTGACTTTATAGCCTTCATCATGTTCGCAAATTAAAGTGAATTTCATTTTTGTTCTCCGTATGTTGTACCATCAAAACTAACACCTTTACCTTCTTCTTGCGGTTTAATAATTGCACCATCTTTTTTCACTTTAGGAAAACGTTTTGCAATATCTTCAGAAGATACTTGTTGCATTGCAAATTGCAAGAAAGTTTTGTAATCGTCTGCTACTGTCATAGTACGTGGGCTACCAGACTCTGGTGTAGAAAAATACAATACGCAACCTCCAAGCACCAATGGAGCAATCTCAATTACACCATCTAAGTTAATAATGAGTTTGCAATTTTTTGGTGTGACCGAATTGACTTCGATAAATGTAGACATAATAATCCTTTAATGAAAAATAAAAAAACCAACAAAAAGTATAAACAAAAAAACGCCGAACATCAAGGCATAAAACCTCTTTCTTCGGCGTTCTTCCATTTCACGATATATCTTCACCTGCTCCAGGAATAAATCAAAATTGTCCATAATAAAACTAGAATTGTTTAAGATGAATTATTTAGCGTTCATATTATCGATTTGATTCTTTAAAATCTCAATTTGAGCGGTTAAATCTTCATTGACACGTATACTTTTCACATTCAAAGCCTGAACAGTTTTTTCCAGTTCTTTGAGTTCTCCTAGCATACTTTCAATTTCTTTTTCGACAATATGATTCATTTTAATACATCCCGTTGTTTTTTCCACTCTTACGATATTCTTGTATGAAATCGAAAAGTGAGTTAAGTGTACTATATAGTGCAGACATAATCAAGAAGTCTTTCCTGCTTTTTGTACTGCGTTTGTAGCTTCTTCAGAAATGTGTTTAGAAATTTCAGTGAATGAAGTTACAATTTGTTTTGTAAAGATTGTTTGTGCATCGACAAATGCGTTAAGTGACTTACGTACTTTTTCATCGGTGATAAATGAAGATACGAAATACTTTTTAGAACCTTGTACGGTGTCGATAAATGTGTCTGTTGCGAACATAGCTTTCTCCTAGTTTAAGCGAGTTGTTGAAAAATAGTAACCTGTATTAGCGTTACTACTTATATTATATAGGTTTCTATGATGCACTGCAACATAAAATGATGACACTAGATAAGCATATACCTGTTTTCCAGGTGACGTTTAGCCTCATTCATCGAATGACATTTATGTTCATTGATATAGATGACTTTAGGTGAATATATTTTAACTTCACCTACTATCATTTTAAGTCGATAGTAGGATTTACCCTTACTATCGACTTCTTTGCTTTTCATGCCTTTGTAGTTTAGCGATAGGCCAGACCACATAAGAGTTTCACACATTTCATCGGTGACCAATTTTCGAAAATAATTTGCATTCATAACAACAGTATAGCACAACCAAGGGAAAAAGGCAAGCGATTTCTTTACCTGATGCTAGTGATTATTTCCGAAAAACGTTTCCATTCATCTGGATTAAGGAAAAACTCCACCTTGGACTGGATGGCATCTGGAAACTTTGCGCCTTGATATTTAATTGACAGTTCTACGTGTTTCAATTCACGAATATCATTTACTTCTAAAAAGTATTGATATTGTTGAAACTTATCTGAAATCTCATACTTCATACAAAACCTAACTTTCGATCAATATTATGTATTTTTTTACTAGATGAACTGAACTGATTAAATACCTCAGCGATAGTCCACTTACTACGTTTTTCAACCAACTCAATATCAACTTTCTTGGCAAGAATTTCCGCTTGCTCTTGAGTTAGCATATCGAATGTGACCACATCATAGCAACGACCTGGTCGCACTAATGCGGGATCAATATCTTTAATCGACGGCAAATTAGTTGAGAATATGATTTTCTTGCCGCGAGTGGTAACCAAGCCATCACCAACGTTCAAGAATTTGTGCATCATAGTTCCACCCTCTTTACGAGATTTTAGGAATGTATCAGCATCTTCCATCACCATCACAGATTTTTCACCTTCAATAAAGTTGGCGAAAACATAATCTTTTTCAAGGATGGTTGCATCATAAGTAACGATAGCTGATGAACTTGTATGCTGTAGCAAACCACGGATGAATGTAGTCTTACCAGTGCCTGGAGGTCCAATCAGCAATAGAATAGACGCATTAGACTTCATGAAGTTATCATAGTATTCACTCAACTTAGTATCACCGAGGAAGGGATACATTTCGTCCAATGGCATACGGTCTGGTTGAAGCGGCACTTCAACAGATGATCCGTCTGTACTATACATCCATTCAATTTGATTTGTTACAAGATCAAAATCCATATTCAATAATTCTTTGAATTCTCGAATAAAGTCTTCATCTCCAATCAACTCAACAGATACGTGTGTTGAGTGTATACTGTAGTACACATAGTTAAGACGGGCATCATCGAAGAAATATCCACTACCGTTTTGAAATTGAAAACGAGACAGATAAACAACTTCGTCTAGGTATTTGTACCACTGCTTTCGAGTTGAATGCAGGTCTAATTTATCATGAAAGGTTTCAATCTTTTGTTCGAAACGATTTTTCAACAGTTGGCTCAGAAAAAGCTCTGCAACATCATTTGCGCCGAGAAAAATATCATTGGCTGAATTTTTATTCTTATTCATATTTAAATTTTCCATTGTTCTTATACCTTGATTAATTGCGTTATTTCTGGCGTAAATGGGTCTTCTTCTAGTCAGAAGCTCTCTGATGCTTTTCGCAATACTACGCCTCATCTTTAATCGTGAACGTGCCATGTGTCCCAATTTTCTCTAACAATTTTTTTGAAATCAATATCATTGTGCCTGCAATAAGCCCATGCATCAAGATAAAAACTAAAATACAACATTTCAGACGCCCTTTGCTCGGTATTCATATTTCCAATAACCTTCACCTAAGTAATTATACTCTAAATTGGCTCGCCTGTCAACAGTTTCAAGCCATCGACAGTCGTTTTCCGCCACACTTACCGGGAACCACGCGAACCAATCATGCCATACGATTTTGTAATCTCTTGATGCACAATTAAACTTCATGTTGGTGTATAACCCATTTTACTTTGGCATCATGAGAGCATTGAAGTTACTAGGAACAACAATGGTTTGCACCTTACCTGCTTTGATACCTTCTGAGATATTCAACATTGCTTGTGCTTGCATGAATGCAATCGAAGCACCAGAGTTATTAGCGAGTGCTGCCATACGGCGAGATTCAGCTTCAGCAGTTTTAACTTCAACTTCTTTCTGTTTCAGTTCATTCTTAGAACGAACCAAATCATTTGCAGATGCAACAACCGAATCGGCTGGAACTACGTTACGCACCATTACTTGACTAATAGTAATCGAACCGTCCAACTTTTCCTCAGCAAGGTTTCGAGTGACTTCTTCCTTGATAAAGTTTTCCATGTTATCTCGGTTGTCTGCCATATCAAGTGCCTCATACTTACGTGCGGCTTTGTAGATAGCATTACGAGCGTTCTGTACGATGTAGTTGTACATCACATAGGTATCACCCTTCATCTCGGCGTGGAAGCTCTTGTTTTTGGTACTGTACAGTTCAGAAACTTGCTGTGGGTTAATGTTATAAACAACCACTGCATCGAAGTCCTTCATGGTGGAATTGTCTTTAGCCACTGGAGTCATATTCTCCAGAACCACATTAACGTCCTTGACAGGAAAGGTCAGCACATTACCAATCAAGGTCTGATTGAAAGAACCTGGTAGCAACTCACCTGGTTGCACCTGTTTATCAAACCCAACACGGACACCAACCTCACCAGTTTCGATACGGGAGCAACCAGTAGCCAGAACAGCAGCAGCGGCAATGAGAGAAATTTTCAAAAAGCTAGACATAATAATCCTTTAAAACAAAACAACAAAAGTAACGATACAGAACGTGGCAATTATAGCACAAACCGCACTATATGCAAGCAATTTCAGCAAAGTTGAACGATCTTTATCATTCAACATGATGAAATTTTTGATGGAAAAAAAGACCACCAAAAAAACAAAAACAAAAAACAAAATCATTTGAATCATTTAAATCTCCATCCTCTATCAGTATATTTTTCAACTCTTTTCTGTGAAAGAGGGTTTGCATGGCCATGGCCATTCTTTATTAGCCTCTTATGTATAATCGCATCATATTGTTTATATGAAATATGAAGTTTATTCAGCCCAATATCATACCATGGCATACAATGCACAAAATCAAAAGTGTTTCTTGCATTCGATGCATGTAAGGTAATAACTTGAATTCCATTCTTAAATGTTGTTGCATTTGCAGTTACCATTTTACCTGGAATCTTTCCAGAGTCATAATATTTTTCGTTTGCATCTTTAATGAGGTCTTTATGAGCAGTATTAGCCATCTCCGAAACATATTGATTGAAAAACGTGATAAGATTATTATCTTTCAAGTATAAGTCATAATCATTTGGACGTTCATCATGCACCAAAGATGCAATGGCACCTCCAGACAATATCGAACTATCAAATAAAAAGTTACATAGAGCCATTGGTAAATCCAGCAAAAGTTTACCCAAAGATTTTTCAACTTTTTCTTTCACATTTTTGATACGTATCTCATCGATTTTGTTGAAGGTCATAATGTGTCCTTAAAATTTTAACTTGGTCATTTGGTGCAAGATAACACCGAGCCTTCACAGTTGAATCTAATGTTTTAAAATCTCTCTTTTGTGTGAATTCAATAAGCCCA
>Ga0247723_1001703_pt1 | contig 12509 bp, 27 predicted proteins | sample MSEWelMarce5H_FC_FD_189079 | JGI IMG/M metagenome (GOLD analysis project Ga0247723, IMG submission 189079) | Subsurface sediment microbial communities from gas well in West Virginia, United States - MSEEL Well Study Marcellus 5H_FC | ecosystem: Environmental > Terrestrial > Deep subsurface >...
ACCCATACCTACGGTGCGCACCACCGTCAGCGTTCAACGGAATACCGGGCATATAGCGCGGCTCCATAGTCATCTGAGCCAAGACCCAAGTCTTAGCTTCCTCAACCTCTGCCTCGGGTACAACAACGATCTGCTCGTCATGCACCGTTCCCGCCACAAAGTACCTCTTTGCAGTTCGTAGCATCCCATCCGTCATCACAATACGCGCAGTGCCTTGCACCACATTGTTCGTGATCTTGCCTGCGTAAAGTTTGGTAGCGTCTGGCCCGTATATCCACTGGCTCCTACCTTTCTCGTCCTTCTCTTGGCGCAGGTCTGGGTAGAGCAAACTCATGCCGTTTGGCAGAACTATCTCACCCTTCTTGAAGGTAATACATTTATACACGAACTCTTTGCCGTCTGCAAGCGATGTTTGTATGAGGCCAGAGCACATGTCCCAAAAGCTCACAACGGGGTGCGCTGTAGCCCTGTACTTGTCGATAATCTTCTTGGCCGCTACGCAGTGAATGAGTAGCTCCTGATCGGTACAGGTGTGGGGTATCTCCATCATCTTGGTGTAGTTTTCATCCCACTCAAGGAACTTGTCGATGTACTTGCCATCCACACCTAGCGTCTTTGCAAAGTCTTTCTCGTACCTAACGGGCGGTGCACCAAGAAATCCGACAAGGAGTTGCGACGCAAATGCCGCCCAACCAAGGCCATACCCGCAGCCAAGCAACGCGCTCTTTGCAGACTGCCGTAGGTCTGGGTGCGAATCCTTACTAAGTCCGGGTATGTTAAACATCTGTGCACCGAACGCGGCATAAGGGTCACCGCCTGCCCTGAAGATTGTGAGCATATCTTGGTAATCCGATAGCCACGCGAGTACTCGCGGTTCAATCTGCGAGAGATCACCCACGACAAGCTGATAGCCTTCGGGAGCCATAATCGCCTTGCGTAAGAATGACTTTCGCTTGAGGTTCTGCATGTTGATGGCCGAGCCTTTGGCCGCCGTCCACCTACCCGTCTGCGCCCCATAGTAGGAGAGAGGTACGGGTAGTGCACCGCGTTGGCTGATGTCGAGGAATCTCTGAGCCCTAGTGCGTTCTGTGGTTGACTTAACCCGAAGACGCGCTTCACAAAGTAGGGCAACGTCTTCACGTTCACCGTTAAGGAGCGTTTGAAATAAGGCATCGTTTTTAGCGAGTGCAAGCGCTTGCTTGCCAGTCGTCTTGCTGACCTTGGTTGGCGGAACCACATCGAGTTTCTCAAGTAGTGCAGCAAACTTCGGGTTCGATGCCAGCGCAGTCTCTTCCACGCCGAGTTTCTGTAGTAGTGCGTCACGATCTTCTTTTTCCTTTTCGATTGCGTTATGTAGCATGAGGGCGTCAAGCTGCAACACTGGGCGTGTGTACATCTTGAGTGTCATGTCGATGAGTCTGAGTTCACTGGACGGGTAGCCCTTGGCCAAGCGTTTGAATATCTCCTCGCACAAGTACACATCGTGTGCGCAGTAGTCGGCCAACTCTTTCTCCATAGAAGGCGTGAGTTCCGTGTAGCCGTTGGTGTTGTACACAGCAGTGCCCTTGGGCGGTAAGCCGAAGGCATCGGCCAGCTTCATCAATGAGTTTCCCACCTCGACACCCCGTAGAGCACGAGCCATAGAAAGAGAATCAAAAATGAAGCATGGGTGCCAGTCATATACCCATTCCAATATAGACACATCGAACTGAGCGTTATGAGCCAGAACAGCAGTGGTCTTAGGATCATAGCAACCCAAGATGCGCGGGAGTTCGTCTCCTCTGTACCACTGGGTTGGTTTGTCTGATCCGTACTCATGGATGCAGGCTCCGAAGGCTTTGAATCTTGGGTCACGTATGTACTCCTCTGTTGTCATCTTACTGAGCGTGTAACCTTCCTTGGTGTCCCAGTAGGTTTCTAGGTCAACTGTAATAATTTGTTTGTATGGTTTGGTCAACTGTTCTTCTCCTTTGTGTAAAGCGGGATTGGTTTGTACGTGCTAGGCGGTTTCTTCCATCTGAAGTACTTGTGTCCCACGGCGTTCTCACAAAGGTAGCCAACGGGCACAGGCGTAGTTATTGAAATCGTGCCCGACTGTTTAGGTTCAGGTGTTTCCAAATACTTTGCATATACATGGTCGGCAACAAGTGCGGCAAAGTGTTCAATGTCACCATGCAGGGTTAGGCCGTTGGCCTCAATCAGTTTATAAATTTCATCTTGTGTCATATCAATCTACTCCAAAACAATGGTTACATTTTTTACAGTGAACAAGCGAGCCTTTAACAACGGTTTCTTCATGTCCGCATTGCGCTAAGGCCATACCACCAACAACATCAATCAACCGCTTAATCTCAGCCACCAGCGCGGCTGTCGTTTCAACGTCCACCGGAACCACGGATCCGCGTAATAACCATTCTTCTTTCATGTGTTCTTCTCCTTTGGTATGTCGTTTAATTGTTTGTAGGATTCCCATCCAGAATCGTGGCCGTCTTTGAATCCCGCAGTCCAAGCCCGATCCCATGCCTGACACCACAGTTCATAGTAGCCGCCATACAGCGGGAAGCCTTTGTCAAACACGCCATGCTCTACCAAGTGCCTCACGTCCTTGCGTTTGATAAACGCTTCCCATGCCTTGTCACGGTCTACGTTGTAGATGGGTATGTCGTCGAGTAGTCCTTTAGGCACTGTTCTTCTCCTTGAGTTTGGCTTCAATGGCGTGGGCAAACTTAATTGCTTGCGTGTCCTCTTCAACGATGAACTCAAAGCACTCTGCTATCTCCGCATCCGTCAGCCCTACCCACTCACGCTCAGGCAACGGATGCCCTGCTTGCTTGTAGGCTTCATCACGCCACAGTTGTGCTCGTTTCCTGTGGTATTCACAGTTTGGGCAGTCAGTCATGCTTGTCCCCTTGCTCGGATGACATCGGCAAAAAACTGTGCGCTTGATTTCGGCATTACTGGCGCATACCCCTCACACAACTTTGCACACGCCTCACGCTCTGCAAGTATGGCAGCCTTAATCATGTCAACTGCCACGATCTCACGCTTCTGTTGCACTTCCAACAGCTTCGCCATGTTGGTGATGATGGCGTCATATTCTTTCTTCATGCTTTCTCCATACTGGTAATGAATTCTTGCAGATGAATCAAGGCATGGTTATACCCAGTTTGATACATGGCGTTTGGGTCTTGTGAATCAAACAAGGCATCGATGGTGTCAAGCGTGGCTTTGCAATACTGCTGTGTAATTAGCTTGGCCAGTTGCTCAAACTTCTCAATGTCTTTGTCGCTGGCGTGCCTGACAAAGCCAAGCCCTACCTTGTCTGCAAGGCTGAATAGTTCTTCGTGTGTCATAAATTTCCCCCTGTTTCAGCCCACCGCATGGCTTTGTTTGCCAAGAACAATGCTTCCGCACAGGTCAATCTTGACGAGCGTACATACAACGACTCGTCGCGATACCCAATAATAAGTACATCAGTCAAATCGCCTTCCTCAGCGTCCACTAGTGCAGACGAAAGTGCTTGCTCAGCCGTCATGGTCACGCTTGGCGGAATCCGCAACAAATTACTCATACGTGCTCCTTAATTTTTGTTGCTAGCACGGCTAAATATTCGCGCGCTTGCTCGACCGGAACTTCGGCATGATAGAAAATTAAAGCCGCCTCAACTAGCTTGGGGTTTTGTTTTATTTTGTCAAAGACTGCCCACAAATACTCTCTTTTTGCACTCATTTGATAAGCCCTTTCGTAATCTCTTCTACCAACAGCTTTTCCATGTTGGTAATCTGGCGCATGTACGTTTGAGAGGCTTTGCTTTCACTCAAACCGCTTGCAACCAGTGACGCCGCTTGCATCCAACGCAAATCACTTAACATCTTTTTTATAGTTGACAACTCGTCTATGGTCATAGCCTTCTCCTTAATTAAATTGTTCTTTTGGTGGTGCGTCCATGAGATTTAAAAAGCCGAAAAAATCGTTTGCCGCCAACATGAGTTGCGACGCCTCCATCTCATCACAGTTTAGGGTAACGACTCCTGCGACATTATCCTCAGCGCGTCCAATGATGAACACGCCCTGTGCTTTACCTGTGCCATAACACATCACGATCTTGTGAATCAGTAATCTGAAATGGTGTTGCTCCTCATCCGACATGGCCTCGACCCTGCGTTCGAGTTCTTCCTCTGTCATTGAGTAATCACCGTCCACGTAACTCATTTTGTTTCTCCTTGAGTAGTAGTTTTAAATCTTCAAGGTTGTGCTCACGCGCAATGAATACTGTTCCGCCATGGTTGAGGATGGCGTTGAGTTCTCTGTCTTGAAGGGCTGTAGTTGTGCCTTTGCCTGCCTTGCACTCGATGGCAATGAAGTGTCCGTCCATGCAGCCAACGATGTCAGGTATACCCGCTCGGCCAAAACCATTAGCGGGGGGCATGAAGTGGTAGATGTCAAGGGAGTCAAGCAGTTTCCTTACGTTTTTTTTAACAGTGTTTTCGGGAGTAGTTGCCATGGTTTATCCTTTTCAAAAGTTTTCCAAGTACGCCAACGCCAGTACGCTAGCTCCTTACTCATTCCTAAATAAGTTGCGCACTCTACTAAAGTGCCAGTGAACTTTCCGTTGGTGTACCACTTAGTAGTGGTCTTGTTTTTCTGCTGTTCACTTCGTGTAGCCCAACAACAGTTGCTTGGTTTGTAGTCCGCATTGGTATTGCGTCTTTCCAAACTGTGGTCAGGGCTAGGTCGCTCCCCCATGTCAGCAATAAAAACCGCGTAGTCCTGCCAGCGTTTGCACACTTTAATCCCACGCCCACCATAGTAATTAAATGCGTTTGCGTTGGGGTTGTTACATCTTGCCAGCATCGTTCTCCAAACATAATGCTCGGGGCGTTCTTTTCCGCCCAAGTACCCACCGTGTTTGGTACGACTTGCCATCCAAATTTCTCGCTGTTCAGGGGTCATCTGCTTCTCCATGGTTCCGGAGTAACTACTTTACCACAGTTCAGGAGTCAGTGCCGTCTTCAAACGTCACGTCGCCATAGTAGTTCGCATTCATAAGTTCAGAGTAATCAAAGTGGTCGTCAAGACAGTCAACGATGTTGACGTCAGGGCCTTCGGTATCAAACACGGTGTCGTTGTAAACATACTTGTACTTGGGTACAAACAGTTGGTTGTATGCAAACTTCAAGCCTAAGTCCGTGGGTTTCCAAAGCCCTGCGCTTCTTGCTTTGCTGTTGACCACAGGCGCATCCAGTACCATGCCCCAGTGCCGCAACGTACCTATCTGCGGGGAGCGTAACAGCCAAGCAGGGGCGTTGTTCTGCACATCCACCCATCCGTCCTCACGGGGGTTTTGTTTGCACAACCATATCAACTGCCGTGCCATGTTTGCGCTGATGCCGCGCTTGTACAGCTTACCCCACCTGTTGCACACAGGGCAGTGACCGCCATCGCTTTTGATAACGCTGTGCCAGATGTGGCCAGCCTGCTCAAGCGTAGCGCCATCATAGAGGTTCGAATAGTTTGGCTCAGTGCCATCGTCAATCATTTCAATCATTTATTTCTCCTTGTTTACGTTTTAAAAATACAGCGTCAGCAGGGCTGTGCAAACGCTCGCGCGATCTCCTTCCAATGTTTTCTGGTCTTGGACAGTTTACAGGCACGTCAACGACGACCCAAATTGCCGCCAATGTATTGCGGAAGGTTGACTTCTCCCACCGATCGACGTACACACCAAACACGCTCTCCAATGATTTGTTGACAGAGCGATTGTCTATGCCAGTGAACTTGGCTATGTCGCTTGACTTCAAACCATCGGGGTGTCGTTTGAGTAGCTCACGAATGATGTTGTGATTACTCTTCACGTTTCAGTTTCCTTTCTTTTTGTTTGGCCGTGGCATGTTCAAGTACTCCTTCATGTTTGTTGGGTTGTCTTTCCTTGGCGCGGGTGTACACGCCAAATTGTTTGTAGCCCAAGCCTTCATCGCTTGAGATCGTGCCTGTCGGTTGCCTTGCACGAAACCGTACGTCCTCCATGAAGATGCTTGGGCGTGGGGCTTCCTTCCAACGGAAGGGGCTTAGGGGTGGTGTGGGTTTGTCTGATTTCAAAACAAAGCAGCCTTTCTCTGAGTCATATCTAATTAAATCCATCACTTTCATACCAGTACCCCAAGCTGTCCTAATGCTTTCTGCAAGCCTGCCAGCCCACCTACGCGTTGGTCATTGATAAATATCTGAGGCATCTGACGCGCATCAGGAAACTCTTTGAGGAAGTTGGCCATGCGATCGCCCACCTCGATGTCAACGTCCGCATACTTCAGCCCTGCGCTGTCCAGTATGAGCTTGGCTGTCACGCAGTTGGGGCAGTTGTCCTTTGTGTATATTGTGATGTTGATGTCTTTCATGATACTTTGTTCCAATCTGTTGCGTTATTACGTTCGCTAATCTTTCTTGCAACTATTCTTGTACGTGCCGTGTCTCGGTGAGATTGCAGTATTGCGTTAGCGCGTTCGTTGTCTCTGATGAAATCTTTTTCTGTGTCGTACTTGGATGTTTCCAACTTACGCAACAGCAGTATGTCCTTGGACGGAGCTTGATCCCATAAGCGGTTACTAATTTTGCTCAAGCGTGCGGCCACAAACCCGCGCACAGTGTGTTTCCATGGATACCCCGCAGGCGGGGTGCGCAACAGCCCCATATCAGGCCTGAACTCCTTACCCGACAAAGTATTAAACAGTTTTATGGTGTCCATCAGCAGGGCATCCGTACGCCACGTTTTTATGAGTGCGGCATCCCAGTTTTTTTGATCGCTCATTCCGCCCTCGCTTTCAGCATTGCGTCTGCCAGTTTGTATGCAATCTCTGCGTACCTCTCAGCAGAGCCCGCACCTTCGGTGCTGATTAAACCTTGCATAGCCTTAGCCGCAAAGTAATCGCGCAGTGTCATGCCACGATAGTCTGCATCTGGAAACGCGTTCATTCCATTTTCAAAATTAGTTCTTGTCATCTTAGCCTCCAAACATCTTCTTCAAGTAGTCGTACAACTCACGCGCTTGGAACACAGTCATGTCCTTCAGAATGTCATCGGGTGACTTGGTACGCACAAGGGTCACGAAGCGTTTGGGTGCGGGTGCTGGGGTAGGCTCGGGCTGTAGCGCAGCAATGCCTTGTGACTTTTTCTCATACTTGCGCTTGACCTCCACGGGTTTAGCCACCACCTTGACTTCTTTCTTCTTTGCTTTCAAAGGTCTGTACTCAGGCACGATGGTGATGTACCTGCCCCTGTCGTCTCTCTCGGCCAACCCTTGCTTGGCAAACTGTGCAAGGAGCGATCCCACCGAACTGGACTTGTACCCTAGACGCTCCATAGCCACACATATCTCAGCCGAGGTTTCGTTGGGGCGGTGCTTCACGTAGTCAAACGTGGCGCGGGTTACGTTGTTGGTGATGTCAAAGAACCTAGTGGACTTTGATTGTGTGTTTGTTTGTGTGGTTTGCATATCGTCTTTCTCCCAGTCGTTGATTGTGTTTTTAAGTTGGTTGTTAAGCGCATTGGATAGCGCGGTTTGAATGTCAGGCATCTGTGGTTCCTCCTGTTAATAGCATGACGATAACGATGAAAGCAATAAGTCCGATGGACTGTACTGTGGCGAGCATAAGCTCGTCCATCCCCTGCTTGTCGCCAAGCAAAACGCCCTGTATCCAATCAGATTCAGGCGTAGTTGGGGGTGGTGGGGGCGTATAAATCAAGCCAATCTTGACTTTGCCCGTGTCATATGGTGTGTGTTTTTGCATGATTTCTCCTTATTTTAACCATTATTTGTCTAGGCTTAGACAGAAGTCAAGGGGAATTCCCCTGCGTTTAGGGAATTCCCGCATGAAAAAGAGTTGTTGATAGTAGTCAGAAGGGTCGCCAGTATAAGAGGTCAAGGGCAAGCACCATGACCGCTAACAAAAGTATTACTCGCTCGAACTTCTCATAGGGTGTCATCATGCCTCGTCCTCCTCATCTGACTTCAGATCAGCAATCCACTCAGCGATCTCCTCTTCGGATGTCAACTCAAGAACCCAACTCACTAGTTCGTGTTTGGGGTTTTCTAGCATGTCGTCAAACAGACGCTCAAATGCTTCCTTGCCGTAGCGTGTTTGTATTTCTTCTGGTCTCATTTAAATGTCTCCTTGATGTAGTCGTTAGCTTCGCGCTCAGTATCGAACCCTCGATACTCGCCGTTCTCATCTATCCACTCGCCTGAGAAGTTTTTGCCGAAGATGACCCATATGTCACCTACCCTCTCAGGCTCCCAACAGTTGCGGTCATTGAACCCTTCCATGTACAACTCATGCACGATCTTCTTGCATGTCGTGTCGTCATACCCTGTCAGGCGTTCAAGTTCAGCGGGGTGATTCTCCTCCAGTAGCTCGATGATCTTCTCTTTCAGTCGTCCCATTTCTTCCTCCTTGTGTGCTTGCTCATCTATTGAGCGTTGGTGTTCGGCCAGTAGGCCATCGTAGTAAGCGTCTAGTCCTTGCATATCATTCCTCCATTAAAAAGATGCCCTTGTCTACACAAGAGGCGAACAGGTCTTCGTCTGGGATTTTATTGAACCCCTCAAACCCATGCAGTTGGATGTATCGGAACACCTCCCTCTGTTCCGCAGGTTCTCTATCAAAGAACCACTCCACCTCGTAGTCAGCGCAGGCGTTTACCATCTGCGTCTTTGTCATTGCAGTCATTTACTTTCTCCTTTGTTGTGTAGCTGTATAGCTGTGATAGATATAACCAAACTCAATCTTGCCCACTAAGGCCTCGGGTATCCAAGTTCTGCGTCCATCCTTGTACTGCCTGAAATGTCCGCGTCTCTTGTGTTGTCGTGGGCTGTTACGCCCATTGCCTGTCGCCACGATGTCGTGGTCTTCAGGTCTAGCAGTCACATCAATAACCTTCCACTCGAACAAGGGGTGCTTGCCTTTGCGGATACGCTTACTGTTGGACGGCGATGCGATGGGTTTGTACACACGGGTTCTCTCGTGCATATCCATAGCCCTACGCATGTACTCTGCGTAGAGGTGGCTGGCCATTGAACTCCATATCTGATACATATAGCGCTCAGGAGTAAGCCCTTCTTCGGAAGGATCCATCCCTTTATCTCGCAACGCTTGTATGTAACTCTCGGCGGTTTGGTTCGGTGGCATAGAAAGAAACTGCTCTTTGCCTGTACTGCGTATTGCCCCTACGTCACCATTCCTACCACGCAAGCGCACAGTCAACGCACCATCACCACGCTCAATGGTTATGCTAAGCGGTGCGGGTTGCTTGTCTTGATACCGAACGATACCCATCTGTTCAAAGGGTAGCATCAGATCAGCAGGGTCAGACGCAAACAGATCAGGGATGGCGTCCATCGTCTTATCGTACACATCGTCATCCATCGTAGAAAAGTCACCGAGGTCAACCCATGTGTAGTCCATTGGGTCGCCTTCGGTATACACATTCTTGACCGCTTGCATTATGTTGGGGGTCATTGCTTTCTCCTTTTAAATGTGGGTCACAGTGACCCGTTTATGCTTCACAGTGAATGGCATCGAACAGCGTACATAACACAGTCGATGACTCGTAGGTGTGAGCCATTGTGATGGCCTCTTGTAGTAATTCTTTGGTGAGTAGCCTGCGGTTAAGAAACCGCACAGCTATCTTTGGATCTTCGGGATACACCGCCTCGCTGATAAGCTCAAGCAAGAAGTCATAGCGTTCATCAAGCGCATCATCAATGGCGTCAAGCAAGTCCTCCGTCTCCCAGTAGTCATCGTCTTGCCACTTGCCAAAGTATTTGCTATCGAGCCTTGTATTGTGTGCAGTGGCATCGTCATACACACTGTAGTTCGCCCACCATGCGGTGTCATACTTGGTTGTCTTGTACTCAGGCACAGTCGGGTCACGATCAGTAGGCAGCTTGTCCCATTGAACCTGGAGGACGGCCTGAGACAGTAGCTCGTAGTGATGGATGTTGAGACACTCTTGTTGACTGTGCTCATGGTCATACCCTACGCTGATGTTGGTACATTCGGGGATGATGTCGGTGAACTCAGCGGTGTCTGTGTATACCCCTGTGTCATCGGGTGAGTACATGAGGTTCTCATCGTAAGCGTTAAGCTCACCAGCCAACGCCTGACAGAATGTGTCAGACGCACAACGACCCCAACCCTGATGACTGATGACGCTATCAGTACCCCGCCTGTCAAACGCTATGGCTCTGTCGAACTGAGCAAGCAAGGGCGCATGATTCTTCTCCAAGAACTTAGCACCGATACCCCCGCACTCCTCGCCTTGACTGAAGATGTAGTAACCCTTGACCCCACTGTGCATCATGTGCATGAGCATGGCCACACCCGCACCATCGTCAGCACCAAGCGGAGCACCCTCTGCGTACCACATAGAGGCCGTCTTCCTGATCTTGTTAGCGCCTGTCTCTTTGTGTACTGTGTCAACGTGAGCGATGAACAGGGTACGACTGCCTGCTACGCGGTTGTCGATGTGTAGGTTACCCGCACCATCCACAGATGTGAATGACTTGAGTTCAGCAGGTAAGGCGTTGAATAGCCACTCAGTGAAGTCCGAGACGGCAGGGGTATTGTGCGGACGCTTGACAGACAACGCACGAGCTAGGGTTTTGTGTAGTATTGATTTGATTTTCATGTTCATTCTCCTTGTGTTTCTAAGTATTTGTTTGCGATCTCATTGGCTTGTGCCATGAGGTTGGTGCTGAGTTCGGTGCGTATCAGTTTGGTGAACGCCTCGTTGTCGATACCGCTAATGAACTCCAGTGTGAAGACACGCTCGGCATATAGCATACGGCCGTCAAGCGTGTAAGTCAGGCTGATCTTTACTCGGTCAACATAACAGGCGTAGTCCCATATCATCAGCACCTTGTCAAGCATATCCATCGTCAGCATGGTAGGCATACCCTCGTCCTCATCGATGCGCTTGTCAGCCGTAGCGTCAGCTATCTCTTGCGGTACGTAGTCATCGTGATAACGCTCGCCCTTGTACTCGGTGAACTTGTCGCAGTCGTCAGAGTACCAGTTGCATGACTGGGCACATTGCCATCCGTCCTCGGTCAAGCCGTACTCATCGGTGTCCTCGAACCTACAGATACGCTCATCTTCCATCAGGTACCAGTCACCATTGATCTCAACGGCCTCATCCATCGGGGCGTACTCGCCACACTCAAGCTCAATGATCTCGTTGTCATCGAGGTAGTCCACATCGTAGTACTCGCTCTGCGAGTCGACATACACAGTGTTGTCGTTGTGTACATAGTACTGATTGCCTCGTCTGCCGTACACATAGGTGTAGTCGTTGTTGAGACACGACTCACAGACACGGGTGTCCTCACCACGTCCGATCCAGTAGCCGTCATCGTCATCGGTGTCGTCACCACAGCAAGCGCACTCGAAACGATTCTCGTCATCCTCGTTGTTGGTAGCGTACCCGCCTGTGTTCTCACATATCCATGACCCATTGCAGTCGATCTCAAGCCAACGCTCACGCTCATTGACCGCAACGCATCGCTCACCGCCATCGAGGTAGGGTGCAAGGAAGTTGTCTCGTGCAGGATGGTACGCCAGCTTCTCACCCTCACGCCAGTAACCCTCCTTGGTATAGCCCTGCTCACGAAGCCACGTATCCATGCCGTCATCTGTCTGACTGTAGCTTGACTCGTTGGATGGGCGTAGGTAACTGCGAACGAAATACTTGACGCCATCCATGGGGCTGGTCATACACAGAGCACGACCCATCGTCACATCACCCTCGACACGCACCGCCATGTGCCAACCGAACTTCGGGTCATACGCCTCGTAGGGGTGACGGGTCACGCCATCATCGCACTTGATACCATGATCTGTACTCCACACCATGCACGACTTCGGCCCACGATGTAAGTGGTAGATCATCTCGGCGGTAGTGTGTACGAGTTGGAAGCGGGCTGATGAACCATGACGCGCAACGAGATCACGGATGATGTGATCGGGTAAGTCGAAGTGTCTGTTGAGATACTTACCCACTGATGTGACAGTCTGAATATCTTTCTGACCCTTGACCTCGTTCTGTGTGTAGGCAATCTTTGAGCGATCACCTTGGGATACGTGTGGCCACTCAAGGAACAACTGTTGCCAATCGTATGGGCGTGAGGCCATGACTGCTGCTTCAATCACAGGGTGCAGGGGGTAACGCTCAACCTCACGAACGACCCACTTACGTGCATCGTGCTTATCACTGAGGCGGACATACTCAGCATCGTCAGTGCACTGCGACCACTGCCGTCTGACGTTAGCGTGAACCAAGCGCACAGCGTAGCGTGCTTTGGCAAAGTTGTCCCACATAGTGATGGGGTCGTATGTATTGTTTGTTGTAGTCATTGCTTTCTCCTTTATAAAATCGGGTCACTGTGACCCGTTAGTTGGTTGCTTCACTTACAAAATAGTCGAACACCTGATACGCCAAGCCGTACGCCCCGATGG
>Ga0247723_1001704_pt1 | contig 12508 bp, 7 predicted proteins | sample MSEWelMarce5H_FC_FD_189079 | JGI IMG/M metagenome (GOLD analysis project Ga0247723, IMG submission 189079) | Subsurface sediment microbial communities from gas well in West Virginia, United States - MSEEL Well Study Marcellus 5H_FC | ecosystem: Environmental > Terrestrial > Deep subsurface > Rock...
GTGGTGGGGCGGTCGATACGACCAGACGGAACGACTAGGGAAACTGTTGGCGGGAGGGAGTCCACGCCATTTGTTGCAAACGCTGTTGATGGGGATGCCTTCATCACCTCCCCCGCCACCGAAGCCGCCCACCAATGGCAAGGCTGGGGAACCGCGCTAAAACCCGCGCTGGAGCCAATCACCGTAGCCCGCAAGCCTCTCGGTGAAAAGACGGTAGCTGCGAACGTGCTGGCGCATGGGACGGGGGCGATCAATGTGGATGGGTGCAGGGTGGCAACAGACCCAAGCGTAGATGACCCGCGACTTGGTGGAAATGGCGCATGGAAAACCGACAAGGCAGCACAGAACGTATACGAAGGCGGCTATGCAGGGCAAGAAATTGCCTCGTCATCACTTGGCCGCTGGCCCGCCAACCTAATCCACGATGGAAGCGACGAGGTGGTGGGGTTGTTTCCGGTAACAACGAGCGGAGGGGGCGACAAGCACGGACGGAAAAAATCTACATTTTGCGCTTCTACGGATTGGGAGGCATTTAAGGGAACAAGTAGTGGTGGCGACACCGGCTCCGCAGCCCGTTTCTTCTACTGCGCCAAGGCAAGCAAGAAGGATCGGGAAGGGTCAACTCATCCCACAATGAAACCCACCGCCCTCATGCGCTACCTATGCAGGCTTGTTACACCTCCTCAGGGTATCGTGCTTGACCCGTTCATGGGCAGCGGTAGCACGGGCAAAGCTGCAAACCTTGAAGGATTCGACTTCATCGGCATCGAGCGCGACCCCAATTACTTTGCAATTTGCGAAGCACGAATATCTGAAGCCGTCGTAAGGGGATTCGAAATATGAGTGAATCCACCATCCAACGCTCTATCCGCGCCAGACTCGGGAGTCTCCGGCTGCTGTTCCTCCGCTTTCAGTGCGGCACGTTCCTCACTCCCGAAGGTGGATTCGTCCACATTGGAGAGAAGGGAGTTTCCGACCTCATCGGCATGACCCCGCACACGATCACCCAGGAGGACGTGGGGCGCACGGTGGCAATCTTCACGGCTCTGGAGGTCAAAGCGTCCAAGGGCAGGCTGCGCACCGAGCAAGGGCCGTTCCTGCGCCGGGTGAATGAACTTGGGGGATTGGGGGCAGTCGTGCGCTCCCCAGAGGAAGCTGAACAAGTGACGACTGAGAAATGGAACTGTGAACTACTGGTGAAATGACAACCTACCGATGACTACTGAAGCAAAAATAATACGTGATCTGGAGGCAGGACAGTCTTCATTGGACTCCCTCGCCAAACGCATCGGTGTATCCGAGAAATCGTGCTTTGTGGTTCTCAGCCGTCTGGTGGCAGAGCGGAAGATCGTTACCTACGAGATCGACTGCGGGATTACTATTTACCGGATTCCGATAAGATGAGCGGACGAATAGGTTCATCCCACTGCCACCCGTGCGCGTCCACATCATGCTGGGTCAACGGGACTACGCTTTGCGAGGAATACATGTCGGGAGTCTGGTAGAGACGCTGATAGAAAGTTTCGGTGAGTGGTAGATGCAGGAACTTCTCGTTCATCATCCTGAACAGCGGAACCGTGAAGTGGTGGGAGACGTGATTGTTGGAGAAGAACATCCTCACCCGCCGCATGTTCGCCTCGAAGTAATCCGCGAACTCTGGGAAACTGGTCTTGGCGCACATCTCTTTGAAAGCGGTGATTGAGTCTGTCCCTACCTGCTTTGCCACATCAACCGAAGACCAGTAGCTCTTGATACTGGGAATGTGGTCAACGATCTCCTGAAACAAGATATATTTGTTGTGGAAATTCGGCAGGCAGATGTCCAATGGTGCTGCCATGCCATGATCGTAGATGTTCCCCGGCGCACTGCGGTCGGTGTTGAAACATCCGTAGTTCGCATAGTGCTCGTGAATGAAGATAGTCGCGCTGCGGAGAGCATCGGTGATCCGAGTGTCGCGTGATGCCCGGTCGATAGCGGTGTGAATGTCCACCAAGTTCTCGCCCTCGTCCCAGTGGAAATCGTGGGGATCGACGTAGTAGATTTTGAACCGCTGACCGAGGAGGCTGTTTGCTTCGTTCAGGAAGTTCAGGTGGGGGACTCCACGGCAGGAACCCATCATGAACACGACTTCCGCAGAATGGGGGTTCCCGCACTGGAACAGTCCATCGAACCTCTTTTTCTTAATGCGGTGTGTGGTAATCATGACAGTATGGATTGAATTTCAGCCAAGTTCTTTTCAACAGGATCGTGACTCCAGAACTGCCGGACGAACAACGGTGGAAGTTCATCGACCGAGGAATCGACCCAGTGGAATAGGTCACGGTGGTGGTTCCAGCAGTGGAAACCCAGCACGTTCCATTCTGAGAACGACTTGCTCTGCATGATGTAATCGGCAAGTGGTATTCCATGAGTCCGAAGGCAGAACTCCCGGAGAGAATGAAGCACCTCTCTCGGGAACATAAACGGTTGACGGCGCATGAACTCGCTTGGCGGCTCTTCTTTGGCGAAAGTGGTCATCACTCGTTTCCACGTCGATGTCCCTTGATGGGAAAGCATCTCCTCGGTCCAGGGGGTGTGAATCCAGATTGGTTTCCCGTCGTGCATAAAGGACTCCGGTGTCACAGGTTGATTGAACAACGTGTCCGAATCAGTCACAAGGATGAAATCCGCATCCGTGTGCTTGTCGGCATACATTTTTTCAACCTGCTGCCACATATAACCTTCTGGGTGTTCCCCGTGAATAGTCACCGTGTTTCGGAATCCAATGCAAAATTCGGCAATACTAGCGAGGCAATGCCCGAGATAGGAGGCATCGTGTTTGCAGGTTTTAATGAAGATGTCGGTGGTCATTTTGTTTGTTCTGTTTGAATTATTAAAAGCCCTCAACGCTTTTCTTTGCTTCGGATGCCGATTGCTCTTGGTTTTTCATTCTGGATTCTTGGTCTGTTAGGACTATCGTTTCTTCGTCCATTTGGTAAGCAAATAACGCATTTGGATTTTTGATATAAAAACTCTCATCTTTTACGTTGTCTTTCGTAATCTGCAAGATTTGCCGACCTCTTGCATTTGATTTTAAGATAGCGGAGATTTCGATTGAGTTAAATTTATCCTTCTTATCGACATGAGAAATCATCAGTATTGTCGCTTTGTCGTAAGCAAAAAGAATCCCAATCTTGAATCCATTTTTTATGTAAACGCAATTTCTTCCTTCTGATGCCACGGGTTTCCCATAGCGTTTCTCGCATTCATCTTTTGTTTCACCAAGCCGCCCGAATGCTGGAGCGCAAAGTAATGTGAAGATTAAGATTTGTTTAATGATGATGTTTGTTTTCATATTAGTAAGCCCATTTAGCGTCTCCAAGAATCTCTGTCGAGTCGGACCACCATTCGTCCCATTGCGCGTTAGTTGCAACGTCCCATGTGGGAATTGTGGTAGCGGCATCTTTACCCGTAAGCGAAACGGGAAGCCATTTTAGGCGGTTATTAGGGTATATGGCGATCTGCCCATTTTCGAGGCGGATCACGTTCCCTTCCTTGTGCTCTTCAAGGAGTTCCGAATCGCCTACGTCGAGGATTCCTTGCGCTTGGCCTTCGGGTAAATAGTCGATGGTGTACCAGTAGTGCCCGCCAATCGGTCTCATGTCACGACCGAGATTCACTAAAACTGGGACATCGTTGAGTTGATCCTTACGCCAAATCTCAATGCTACCAGACAAGCACTCCCACATTTGCACCTTGTGTAAGGGGAGTGCTGGGTGATCGTTCTCTGGCTCATACCAGTAGATGCACTGGGGCGGAATCTTGTCGTAGCAAGCTGCGTATTTCTCTATCCATGCTTGGAAGCAGAGGGGGCGATTACGCATCGCTCGCACAGACACTAGCCATGCTGGTTCAAACTCTGTGGGGGAACCTCCGAACGCATCGCAGCGAATGTAAATTTTAGCCTTGGGGCAGTTTACGTTTCTCATATTAAAATACTAAATTGCATGGCAATACGGCTACCTCAACCAGACCAACTGGTCAACAATTATTTTCCATTTCTCCAACAATTCTCCCAGTAGGCCGGACGCTCGTTGCCTTCGGTCTTGTCAAGAGTGGAATTGTCAAGAGCCACTTTCAGGGGAATAAAACACCCGCAAGCCCCGCACACGTCACGCTTGTAACCGTCGCCGTCCGTAGGGATCTCAATCGCTCCGTTCTTTGAAAGCAGCTTCTCCGCTTTTCCGAGCATGGTGTAGCATCCGGCACATCCTCCTGGCATTGTAGTTCGCAAAGGGCACAACAGGCATATTTCAACCCGGCGAAGTGCTTCCTCCCGCTTGACGAATTTCCGGTCAAGGATAGATTGCCACACGGTCTTTAAGAACTTCTCAATGTGGGAGAGCATAACGTGCTTGATTGGCCCCGCCGCAGTCCGCTTCCCCCGCCACCCGCCGCACTGAGAGCCGGGGGGATTTGTCTCTTGGCACGCGGCATCTTCAAGGAATGTCCGGTAGTCATCCGGGATCGGCAGGGAGTTCGCATTCCGGTGGGCAAGCACCCGTCGCCACAGCACCTCAAAGAAATCCCCGGTGATTAAAGCCCCGGTCTCGGGGACGGTGTATTTCCACCCACCGGGGGGTTTCTCAATGTCTCTGCGGACTGATCTCATTTGATATAGCGTTTCCTTTCTTCTGCTTCGCGTTCTGCTTTCTCTGCATTCGTCTCACGGATGGTGATGTTCTGACCGCTCATCAGCAGTCCAGCAAGGGCTGTTGCGGTGGCGGGGTCATGCTCCTCATAGATTTTCTGCATGTCTCTTACTGTCAAATTCATAACGACCTCATTGAGTAGTAAATCCGTTTGGTTCAGCCAATCCATCTTCCGTAGGTCTCCCCCAGTGCGGAATTGCTTCTGGATCATGAACTCATACCCCGTGCGAATGTTCGCTGTCAGTTGTTTGGCAAGGAAGTTCTTTTGGATGTCAGAGAAGTCGCGTGTTGTCTTGGTCTCTGGCACTTCAATTCCTTCTCGAAGGGCAGTACTGTTCAGTTTTGTATCGCTGAAGAACTTGGAGAAATCAGCAAACCAAATCTGCCATCCGGCGGCGAAGTCCACGTAGGTCTTGCCGACTTTTAGCTTCCCGAAGTTCGGATTGTTCGGGTTCATCACCACTCCGTATTTAGACTCCTCATCGTCGTCATCCCACACTCCAAAGATCGCGGCCCATGTCAGGATGCGTGCGGCATACCCGACATACATGTGGGAGAACAGCACTCCCAAGGCTTTGAAAGTATTCGTTTTGATTTTCCCTTCGTTCAGGGAGCCGAACGCAGCTTTCCAGATCGGTGTGCCAATGACGCTCTGGAAGTTCGTCCATTTGTATTGAGGGAACTGCACTGCCAGACCGATCTCATAGCTGTTGTTCTTTATCCACTTGTTCAGTCCTTTCTTACCTGCCACTTTCCCAGTCAAAGTCATCACTGCTTCTGTGATCTCTCGACCAGTAGTTGCGCTCTCCGATGGGTCAATGCTGCCAGGGATTAGTAATGCCGCTTCGAGAATGTTCCAGCGGGCGACATTGAGCATCGTCTGCTGTGCGGCTTCCACACGTCGTGCAAACGTCGCCCCACCTACCCCAAGACCTGCGGCAAACAGGGTCTCGCCAATGCCCTTGGTAATAGTCCCCCACACCGGGGCATTCGTAAACAATGCCAATTTCACTCCTGCCGCAACCTTTACGATGCCTCTTAGCATAAGCATCCCAGCTACGATCCTGTTGTCAAACAGTGCCATGGGATTCAGGCGGACCCGTCCGTCCGAGTTGATCTCAGCGGAAGTGTCATGCGGGGAAGTCAGGTCAAACCCATTGGCCTTGTGGAACGCATACCGTGGGTCGGTCGCCATTTCAGCATAAATACGTGCCTGCTCATCTGTGCTCATGAATGCCTTCAGTCCGGCTCCGATGGTCCTGCCAAGGATCGTGCCGTTTTTGATGTCCAACTTCTCCCCAGCTTTCGCCCGTGTGAGGACGGCTTTCACATCCTCCCAGATCATGTAGGAACGGAGTTTCCCGAGTTGGCGACCAAAGATACCGAAGTCCCCAGACAAGTTGAACATCTGTCGGGCGTGCCATGCTGCCATAACAAATTCCATTGTTTGCTGCGGCCACCCAAGGGTCTTGAATGCGGACCTCGCACGGTCTTCCTCGTATTTACGTCGAGCTTCGTCCAAGTCCAGTTCAAGCTGGGAAATCCGTGCGCTGGTGATCGGTGGGACCGTCTGCCGTTTGCTGAAATCCTGCACCGCCCGTTTGCGGCGGAGTTCGGCAATCCGAGCTTCGATAGATGCAACCCGCTTCGCTTCCCGAGCATCGCGGGAGAACACTCCCACTTCCGCTTCCCGTTGCATCTGAGTCAGTTGCTTGCGGAGCGCGGCGCTCTCCTCGCGGATGGCGCGGGTGCGGGCTTCCGCTGCCTTTGCCGTAGCCGGAGGGTTTAGAATGTCTCCATTCTGAATGCGGGTGCGCAGTGCCTCCCGAGTGGCAAGAGCCTGCTCGTAGGCACGATCCAGTTGTTTCTGTTGCTGCTCAGGTGTCAGCGGACGGTTTTTGCGAATTTCACGAATCAGCACGTCAAGGGCATCGGCGGCTTCCCACAGGGTCTGCAATGCGGCAGTGGGATTCACACCTTCCCCGCGCTGGCGGATTACGGCGGTCTCCTTTACCCCTTGGTCGAGGATCGCTTGACGGCGGTTCACCGCAGCTTCAGCCTCTTTCATCGCTTGGGCGAGAGAGCGTTCGCCGGGGTGCAGTAGATCGTAGGCAGCAAACTTCTGCTCGCGGAGTTGCTTCAGTGCCTCACGGCGGGCGGTGAGTTCTGGGGAGTCGAGGATGGGGAAAGCGGTAGTCGGGGCTTTCAGAATGCCCTTGTTGATGAGATCACGCTCTTTGGCAATGCGGCGGTCTAGGTCGGCCAGCATGAGGCGCATCCGTTCTTCCGGGGTGCGCTCGGTGCCGAAGATACTATCGTAGGTATCCCGCAAGGCAACGAGTTTCTCTTTCAGGACGTTCATGTCCTCGGTGTATTCCACACCGCGACGGACACGGATGCGACGTTCGCCCGAGTCAATGGCATTTTGCAATTCCTCCATCTCGTTGAGCATCCGTTTCTTCGCCGCGCCTTGGGCGGAGGAGAGTCCGGTCTCGGGGTCGGTAGGAACGTACCCAATTTGCTTGGCGAGGTCGTCCCGTTTCTTGCGAAGTTCGCGAAGTTTCAGAGATGGTTCGTCCTTCGCCAGTCCCGTGCGTTTCATCGCTCCGGTGCTTTCCAGGTCGTCAATCTGTTTCTGCACCAGTTCCAGGGACTTCGCGGCACGGAGGGCGACAGCTTCCTCGGTCGGGCTGAGTTTCGTCTGCTTCCCGTAGTTCGTGAAAAGCTGTGTCACGTCGTCCTTGGTCAATTCAGGGAAGATCGGCGACAGGTCGGCAAACACTAACTCCATGACTTCAAAGTCTCTCGCTCCCTCAAATACGTGGGCACGAGCAAGTTCATAGACATCCTGCCGTGTGAGTTCTACCTCTTCGCTGAGATCGCTGGTAACGTCGCCTGGGGACTTTACAGTTTTCCCGCCGATGTCCTCCAGAGTGGTTTTCAGGTAGTCTGAGGCATCCTTGCGGAGTGCGCCTGCAACACCCACATACGCATCACCGAACCAGTTCTTGACCAGATCGGCAAACCGTGCGGCGGACATCGTGGGATCGGCAACCAGTGGTTCTGCCATCACCAGCACTCGGTCATACCAACGCGGGTCGTTTTGGGCACTAGGAGCTTGGTAACGGATGGTCGGGTCTTCCTTGGCAATCTGGGAATCTGCTTTCAGGCGACCACGGGCTTCCGCTGCTGCTTTGCGAATCCTGTCCACCAGTAGTTTCTTGGTGGTGTCGGCGATGATGGATTTTTTGCCTGCGGCTTTCCGCTCGGCGATGAGTTCCGCAATCAACGCATCCTGCTCGGCGATCCGTTTCTGGTAGGCTTCTGGGTCGTTGGATGCTTGTGCCGCTCGGAGTCGTTCAATTTCGGCCTGCAACTCCCGTTGCTGTTCCGCATACTCCGAGATTGCCTTGCGTTCCGCTTCAGGAAGTTCGGTCATCGGCTCTTTGCCCCCCATAACCCTGATAGCGTTAAGGGTTGTCAGAGCACGGGATTGCAGAGTCGCATAGGAGAAGTCATTCCGCAGAGCATACTTCCACGCATTCAAGGATCGACCGGATGCCGTCCGTGCCTTTGCCGCGACGTTCTGGATTGCCTGATAGCGGGCCGTAGCGTCCCACAGAGCTTTCTGCCGTTCCTCAATGAGGTCTTTGCTTGAGTTGGCTTCTAGTGCTTTGGTGAGAGCTCGGTCTGCTCTGTCCACTGCATTCTTGCGGATCAGCCCTTCGTGGGTGAGCAGCGCAATCTCCGGGTCGGTGAGAACCCGGTTGGGGTCGCCGTCCATCACCAGTTTGTCGAGAAAGATTTCCCCGACTCCCGGTGGCTTGCTCATCACGTTATCCCACAGATCGCCAAACGTCCGTTTTGCTTGCTCCCACCCATCAATGTCCAAGTCGTATTGATCGGCCTCTCCCAAGGCGCGGCGTTCCTGCATGGAATACAGACCCTCGGGGTTCCATTCTTCCCTGTTCTCCATACCCCAGCGGATGCGCCCCGCCATTTCATCCTCTTCGGATGTGCCTGGAAGTGCCTCTGCTGTGGGGGCGATGGCGGGTGGCAGGGCGGAGCCGTCCTCGGTGAACATCTCCCCTCCGGTCGGAGTTACGATTGCCGCAGGATCGACCATGCGGGAAGCGAGTTTGTCGAAGATCGCACGGACTTCAGGGGAAATGTCGATGTCGATTTCCGAGCCTTTGATCTGCCCGTAAACGTCGAGCATCCACTTCGACATCTTATCGAACATGGCTTGGAGGTGTGCCAGTGGTGCGCGTCCCTCGGCGATGTAGCGTTCCCACCCTCGGGCGAACTTCTCAGACGCTTTCTCGTCCATCATGCTCCGGCCTGCGGTCTTTGCCCCCGCCCACGCTTTGAGGGTGGCGACTTCGGCATCGGTGAGATCACCATAGCCCGTCATTTCGAAAGCGTGTGCCATCTCATGAGTTGCCGTGGTGAACTCGGGGTTCTTCAGTCCTTTGAGCAGGGCTTTCCCTTCGGGGGTAAGCTGGGCCGATCCTTTGGCACCTTGGGGGCGACCCTTTTCCTGAAACCGCATGTCCCCCTCTCCCGCATTACCCCACTGGTCGGGCCCGATCTTGGGTCCGGGAGAGAGGGGGTCAGCGGATTTGATTTGGGTCTCATTCCCCGCGATCACCGCGATGACGTTGGTGGGTGCCTCGTAACTATCAAAAGCTGCTGCGGGGCCGGGGTCATGGGTATTTGCAAACACCACTCCATCCCTACCCTCCTTAATTGCTTGGTCGATCAGGTCGGAGAATGACTTCTCACGGTATGCTTTGCCCCCGAAGTCATACACCAAGGGATTTTTCAGGTTCACATATACTTCGTGCAGGACGTTTTCAATCGGTGAGGTGTCATAGGAGTCCAAGGACTCAAACAAGTAGAGAGCGGACTCTTCCACTTCAATATCGGGGATTTCGTCCAGAGTTCCCCCGTAATTTTGGCGCAGGTAATCCACCAATTCGGTTTTCTGCTCCCCCGTGAGTTTGAGGAATCCTTGGTGTTTGAGGTAGAGCGCATCATCCCCAAAGTATGTCTCAGCGACTTCAGGATTTCCTGCAAAGAAATGAGCTTTAGTTGCAGACGGCGCACCTGTGAGGGTTCCAAGTTTTTCTGCATCAAAAGTAGTCAGCCTCCCAAAAGGAGTTGCATGATATATCTTTGCGACAAAAGGTTCTCCCGACTTAAAAGCAGTCTCGGTTGCCTGTCCATCATACCTAGTTCTGATGGTCTGGTATTGTTTGATCTGCTTCTCGGCACTTTCGCGCTCCACTACAAAGGAACGCCGGACATCCGCTTCCGATCTTGCAGGAACGAGTCCACTCCTCAATGCGGATAGGAACTGTTCGGGGTTGGTAGTGTCTGGGTCAAAACCCCTCGACCTCCACTCTTCTCGGTCGGCTTCCGCACGTAAGACTGCCGCCTCTTCGAGTTCAGGCGTAAGCTCTTCCGACAACCGCTTTTGGTAATAACGGATATTCTTGTCGGTGTCAGCGGTTCCCCGTGCCGCTGTGGTTTGGACTTCGGCAGCATCCCGCAACGGCGCACCCATGGCACTCACGATTGCCCGCTCCCGCATCGCCGTAAGCTCGTTCCACTCCTCGGGATTGGCAGCTTTCCACGTTGCGATGTCCTCTGCGGTCATCTCATCGGGCAAGTCTTTGGTAAGTTCGTTAAATCGGGCGGTGTCAGGGTTGGTAGGTGCCTGATACCGGATGTCGTCGCTCCGGGTGTTGAAGCGTTGGCTGGGTGGGATGATGTTGCCGTTGTCGTCCCGGACTACGGGGTCAGCAGATTTGATCTGCTCTGGATTTTTCACCACATAATGCCCTTCGGAGTGCATGGAGTATGCGTCATCGAGGTCGCCGTAGCCAGTGATGTAATCAGGCTCCTGACCCTCGGGGGCATAGTAATAGTCGGTGTAGTTAGGGTCTTCAGGGCTTCTTTTCAAGAGGTAGTTCCCCTCTCTGATTTCTCCTGTTCGTTCAAACTCTGCTCGCTTTGCATCTGTCAAAACCCACGGTTTTACGAACTCAACCGAGTCAAACCCAGCGGGGAAAGAAGCCTCATCGCTTTCTGGATTTTCACGCAACTGACGCTTTACGGCTCTCTCGGCTTCCGCACGTCCTGCCATCCTGCCTAGTTTCAAATATACGTCGATAACTCGGGTTTTGCTCCGAGTCCGTGGTTTGTTGCTAGTTGGTGGGGAGACATACGCAGCTTGGACATTCGGGTCGGTTGAAAAATGGAAGCCCTTAATGTCGGTGTCTGGGTCATTGTATGCAATGAACTCTCGATCAAAAGTGTTGAACTCAAAAGGGGTAGCGTGCCCCGCCTTCACGTCATACCCAGCCTCCCGCGCTGCCTCATTCACCATCCGCTGCGCCGTCTCCATATCCCCCGCTTCTACGGCAGATAGGTATTCAGCGTCCCGCTTGTTGCTTGGCTGAAGACGAACGCTGCTATCTACCGCGAGCGGGTTGCTCAAACTCCGATCTGTATTCTTGACAAACTGGGCACGGACATCGCCGGATGATCCACCTTTTAGGGGTTGGACTGTGAACCCTTCTCCTAGCGTATTCTGAAGATACGCCACAAGTTCTGGCTGAGTGAATCCTTTTTGATAGGTGATACCTGACCCGCTCTTTTGCAGGCGGCTCATGTCACCAAAATCTTGAAGCGGCGTGGAGTTAAGGACATCCGTTCCTCTCGTAACTATGACGGCTCGCCCATTTTTTTCTAGGAGGTTGGCAATGTCTCGAACAACGAAACCGCGTGTCTGCGGGTCAACCACATTCAGCACAAAGGTATTCAGGATTGTCGCGTATTTTTTGCCAATCGGGCTACCCACGCCTGCTGACCTATCGCCTGCGTAATCGGGTTGAAATCCGGTAGGTGGGAAAGGCTCATACGATTCCGCTCCGAGGAACTCAGATGCAACACCTTTTCCGTCACCATAAACGAGTCCTTTTCCGTTTTCAAAATCCTCCGGCTGAATGACTCCCTGTTCTGTAAGTCTCTTGTGGATGGTCGTAGCTCTTTGAGTCAACTCAGGACGCACGTTGAGCGCGTCGAAGATACCTCTTGTCATCTCGACTTCGCCACTGTTCACCATCCGCTGCGCCGTCTCCATATCACCCGCTTCGACGGCGGCGAGATAGGCGGTGTCCTTGGATTCTCCTTTTGCCCGCGCCCTGCGGAGAGCCAACAAAGCAGCCAACGACAGCGGGTCCATACTCCCTTTCTTCGGTGTGCGTGGGGTTTCGGATTTAAGTTCTTGGAATCCTTCAAATACTTTTTTACCTTCCTCGGTCTCTGGGAGGACATACAGCACTCCTCCATCCGTGAACTGCGATGTAATGCTTTCGGCAAATTTCTCTGGGACGTTGATACACCCGTAAGAGATTCTATTGTCGATCCCAGTCTTGGTTTCTAACCTTTGTCGGCGGTATTCGGTGGTTTCATCCCCCAGATACACTTTATGAATTGCCGTGCGCGAGTATTTCCCTTCGGCAAACGGAACGACCCTACCATAAGTTTTGCTATCATCCGTTTTGGTTTCCCATCTCCCTGCGGGGGTGATCTTCTGAGAGGGGTTTTCTCCTATCTCATCTAACGTCATTGAACGGCGACGGTCACTGTGGAAGTCATATCGTGCCATCCCGAACAAAGCAGGACTCTTCTCAATGAGATACCCCGCAGCACCGAACATATAGATGCTGCCCTCGATCTTATCAGCGATGGCAAAGGGAAGTCCCTTCGCGTCCTGTTGCCCGACGACCCAATTCGCCATGATACGG
>Ga0247723_1001706_pt1 | contig 12505 bp, 11 predicted proteins | sample MSEWelMarce5H_FC_FD_189079 | JGI IMG/M metagenome (GOLD analysis project Ga0247723, IMG submission 189079) | Subsurface sediment microbial communities from gas well in West Virginia, United States - MSEEL Well Study Marcellus 5H_FC | ecosystem: Environmental > Terrestrial > Deep subsurface >...
GTATTATTATAGTTTGTCATGGAACAACAATCGATAATACAGTAAAAAAAGTTGAGTTTCAGTTTAAAAAGTTATGTTTTTTTGTTGAAAAAGGGGAAAAACTTAGAAACCAGTGTATTGTTTCGCGGTCTGTTGAAGAACTTGTATGCGCGGGAAATTATGATAGAAATTTAAAATGTTCAGAATCTGATGACAATATTATTACTGTTGATAATATGATTTTTAATTTTGAAAACAGAACATTGCTTGATAAAAATAATGAAACAACCGGTTTTTATATTTGTGAAAACAACAAAGTTGTAAAAATAAATATTCTGGGAATTGAAGAAACTGAATATTATACAATGGAACAAATAATTGGTATCTGTTATAAAATATGCAAACAATCAAAAATAAATTATGACAATGTCAATTTATTGTTTTTTGCTTGTCGCGGAACGAATGTTGTGAACACTGTAGTTCCTGAACCTACTTTGTCAACACATAATCCGTAATATTTCCTTCTACTATTTTTTTATATTTTGCGGATTTTGTTTCCAGAGAGAACAATGCAGGTTCATATGCAAATTCGCGTTCTACCACCAATCGGCATTTTTTCAAGTGGACAATGAAATCGTGCATTTCAGTGTCGGCTGTGTATTGATAACCCAAATAATTTTCCTTGTTTTCAATCACATACTGTTTAAACTTTGTATACGCATCAAAGAACTTGACTTGGCCGTCACATTCGCAAACATACAAATATTTTTTCCCAATGAAGTGGAGGGCCTCCTCGGTGTCCGCAATTTCTTGTTCGTCTTTTTTGTTATCCATTTTTTATTTTATTTGAAGCCAGTATTTTCAAATAAAAAAATTCAATTTTTAGGGGAACCAAAGGTTTCTCTTAGACTCTCCCATTAAATGTAAATGGTTCACTTACTCTGTCAGCAATCTTGGAACACAATTGATTGTCTGCAACTCGTGCGCCATCAGCTTGAACGCATACGGTATCTCAACATATGAAAAGTCGGTCGTATTGTCGCACATACTGCATTTGTGCACTGTGAAGCTGAACTTGGACATCATTCCATTCGCCGAACCATCATTGTATTGCGCAATCATTCCGCATTTCTTGCAAACGTGAACACTATATTTGTCCGAAACATCATACAATCTTTCTCTGCAGAATCTGCTCATTCCGTGTGCAAGCATAACGTCACGCTCCATCTCGCCAATGCGGAAACCGCCATCACGACTACGGCCTTCGGCCGGTTGTCTCGTGAGATTCACCATGGGTCCAATTGACCTGCTGTGTTGTTTGTCATTCACCATGTGCTTCAGGCGCTGGTAAAACACGGGTCCGATAAAGATACTCGTGTCGAACTGTTCGCCGGTCAATCCGTCATACATTACCTCGTTTCCATAACTTTCGTATCCCAGTTTCTGGAGCTCGGATGCAATCGTCTTTACGTCCAAGTCGCCAAAACTGGTTCCGTCTCCAAACATGCCCAGATGCACCAGGACTTTTCCTAACAATGTTTCTTTCAGCTGTCCAATCGTCATTCGTGACGGAATTGCGTGCGGATTGATGATAATGTCGGGCTTCAATCCGTTTCGGGTATATGGCATGTCGCACTCGGGGATGATTAAACCAACAGTGCCTTTTTGTCCTATAAGATAGTTAATAAATAATACAGATACAATATATAAATGGATAAGTATAAATGTTTTGTATAATAGTAATATGAATATGAATAATATGAATAATATGAATAATAATATATTTTTTTGACTTACCATGCCTACTCGAATTTCCAATAATTAAACAGGGGCTTGTTTGCGATTCTCTCATATAATATGTATGAGAGCTTGGGACCTCAATGCAATAAACTTTTCCAGAATAGTCTATTGTTTTTTCTTCATTTGACTCGTTAACCTTTTTATTAACCCAGGGTTGGTTTTGTTTTCGTATAATACTAACTTTGTAATATACATGTTTTTGTGTAACGTTAACCGTTGTCCCTATTCTGGAACCCATTGTTCTTGTTCCTGTTCTCTCTATTCCATTTGGAATATCCGCAATTTTTACAATTCCAGACCAACCACAATGCAATGCTAATCTTGTTATATCATCCGCTAATTGTTTACTAATTGTTCCATATCTACTGAATGATTTTTCATCTTTGTATTCATATGTATGTCCATCACCTTCCAATAATGATTCCATCAAAATTCGTGATTGTGATTCTGATAAATTCCATACATATTCAGGTAATCTCTTGTTTAATGCACCTACACTCAACCGATTAAATTCATTATATAATAATGGCTCATTTGACTTACATATGCGTATACCATTTATGCTTTTGATATACTTAATATTCAACTCATTTAATGCGGATTCAATAAATGTTTGTTTTCTCTCTTTAATACACGAAAACGAAACATTTGAAGAATCACAACTTCCGTCTGCAATAAACATTCCAAGCAATTTCAGAAAATTATTTGTATTGTATTTTTTATTTTCGAATACAATATGTTCAACATCATTGAATGCATTTTTCATTGTTTTTTGCATTTGTGTCATTTTTCCCATTACATTTTGGGCTTCAATTAGTTGGTATGATTTTGAACCACGAAGCTTAGTATATAGTTTATGGTTTAATGTGCAAACAATATGAACTTGCTTATTTTTGACAAAATACATTTTATCATTATGGTCATATTCATATTTTGCAGTAGGATATTCATACGTCATATTGCTATTTGCATCTAATGTTACAACTTGGTGTTTTTGAATATCAATATCTTTAATTTCAATCCAGCCTTGGTTTGTTAGAACTTGTTGTGTTGGCAATGCACAGAATTTATCCCCGATGCACGGTTTTCTGAACGTGCGCATCCTGACTTTGGCGCAAGGATATCCATCGCCATTCCTGCATGTCACATTTTCGTCAATGTGGATTTCCTCACCCGCAGTTCGCACGCTTTTACTTTGGTCCTCGAACTTAATTGGTTTTGTCGGGTCATTGCGATTCTCCTTGATGTGGACCACCTTCGCCATAATGATATCGCGGTCATCCAACTTTGTATTTTTGGGGATGAATCCACTCGTGTCAATCTTGTCGTAATTGCCATACTTGATACCCTTGGTTTTGGTGGGGTCCGGTTTGCAACGGCTCACGAAACGGGTGATATTTTTGTCCTCGTCCTTTTCCGTGTGGTAAATTGTAGTGGAAAACATTCCGCGGTCAATGGAGCCCTTGTTTATCAACACACTGTCTTCCTGGTTATAGCCGGTATATGACATGATGGCTACATGGATGACTTGGCCGGATGGAATCTTGACTAAGTCGAGCCAGTTCATAATACGCGTGTCCACCAGGGGTCTTGACGGGGTTGTCAATATGTATGCAGTCTTGTCAAAACGCTTGTCGTAATTGGTTGCGTAGATGCCCATTGCCTGCTTACTCTGCGCACACTGATAAGTGTTCCTCGGTGCCTGATTGTGTTCAGGAAAGGGAATGCACGACGCGAGGACTCCAAATATCGTGGACGGGTGGATTTCGCAATGTGTGTAATTGATTTGCGTGTCTTTCAAAATATACGAATTTTTCGCCCTCAGTGCAATCATCGCAAGGTTCTGCTCCTCCGGGTCAATGTATTCAATCACCGAAGAATCCAACTTGCAATTGGTGAGCAAATCGTTCCACCCCAGTTCGCCACTTGATAACCGATTGATAATATCCATCGTGATAAGCGCCTGTCGGTCTTTCACACGCAACAAGGGTCGCACCATTCTGCCAGCATCATTGCAAATGCGGATTTCCATCATCTTGTAATCAAACACAATCGACGTGTAAATATTCACAATGCCCTTGTATTTCTTCTCCTTCATTTCGGTGTATAATTCCATTGGATTCTCAGTTACTCCCACCCAGCAACCGTTGACAAATACCTTGACTTTTTCGAATAATTCTTTCGGCGAAGCTGTGTTCAACGAGCGAATGAATGGTTCGACGTATGTATACAAGGATGAACTGTTGGTAGTAATTGTGAGGTGGGTCAAAACACTGATGCTTTTGACAACACCAATCGACTGACCCTCCGGAGTTTCTGCGCAGCATAAATAACCCCACGTCGTCCCGTGCAACTTTCTCGGTTCAATTAACTCGCCCGATTTGTCAATGGGCGTATTGATGCGTCGCATATGACTCAGCGTCGCCGCCGTCGTCAAACGATTCACCACCTGAGCAACGCCCACTTTACTGCTGTTGCTCTGCTTGATACTGAAATCGCCCGTCGCTAACGCGCGATTAATACCGGTCTCTATTGTGGTTGATTTCACCATTTTGCAAATGTTCCCGGGATTAATAATGTTTTGATAGTCCTCATTGGACCGCCACGAACCAGCATTGATTTCCTTGACAATATGTTTCTGCATCTCCTTCACCAACTTGTTGAAATAGTTTCTGAACAAATTGTTCAACAGTGTTCCAGTCATGTCAATTCGCTTGTTCACATAGGAATCTCGGTCCGATGGTTTTACCCAACCAAGCGCGGTTTGAATCAGACGATTCACCATATAACCCAGGAAATATATCTTTTGTTGAGGTGTTTTGCAGTGGGGGAACAAGTCGTTGTTTAAAACATCCATTGTGAAATCACGCTTCTTCTTGGACCCTTGTTCCTTGTCCATATTTATCGGCGTGAATGCAACATACGATGTAATGCGTTTTAGCGCATCCTCTTTGGTCATGCACGAATTCGACTCGATGATGGACGCATTTAAGAATTCCAATATTTCGGTGTGCGATTCGCTGTCTATATTTAACAAAATGTGTTCGCAGATTTCTTTGTCCGATGTCACGCCAAGCGCGCGAAACACTACAAATAAATCAATGGATTCACGCACACGCGGAATTACAACCTTCAATGGATAACCATAGCCATTGTTCTTGCTCGCCACCTCAATCTCAACCTGTTTGGGTGATATGCACTTGTAGTCGGGCACAGATTTGATTTCTGCATACCAACTGCATTTGGATGTGTTTTTGCCGTCATAACAGTAAACGGTGTTTTGCGCCGCGCGCTCCTGTTGCAGAACGGTTTTCTCCGAACCTTTGATGATAAAGTATCCGCCGTGGTCAAATGCGCATTCGCCAACCGAAACTGGGTTGATATGGTTGTTTTGGGTAAGAACGCAAATCGCGGATTTCACCATAATGGGGAATTTTCCAATGCTAATTTTCGGAATAACACTGGTTACCGTGCGCGGCTTATCGATGTCTTCGCTGTCTCGAATATGGTAAGTGATGTTTATGTCAATTGTCATATTGGATGCGTAAGTGACATTTCTTAACTTGGCTTCGTTCGGCATCATCAATTTGGTTGCACCGTTGTTCTCGTATATCTGCGGAGGATACAGTTTCAAATTGGTAAATGTGATTTCAACCTCGAGTGAATATTTGTCAGAATTTGGCAACACGTCTTTGTCCGAACGAACCCAAACAGGATTAAACATCTGGATTGTTTGCGGGATTTGACGATGAATGCAGTCGTTATAAGATTCCAACTGGTGGCGAACAAGACATGAGGAGTGATTGCCGTTGAAATAAGATTCGATGATTTTGAAAGGTTCTTCAATATATTGTCCCAAATGTGCCAAAACCTCGTTGTCTGGGTTTTTCATATTTTCGTCCACCATTTTCTTGATTTCCTCTTCCGCTTTCATTTCACCCATGATGATTTCCTCCAATTGCTTTGTTGTGTCCACTTTGGTGGTCTTTGACTGTCTCTTGGTTTTTAATTTGGGTTGGTCGTCCACGACGTCGGGGTCCACGACCTTCTTCTTGTAAGTTCTCTTTGGTTTAATAGTTTGTTCTTGAGTCGACATTTTTAATTCCATTTTTATTCTTTCGTCTACTAACAATATAAAAAGTTCAATTTTTATATTATTTCGATTTATACAATCCGATTTTTTCAGACATTTCGCACATTTCGGCGCTTCCACTATAATCAAATATTTTTATGGCTTCGCAGCGGACCTGGTTGAAAAACAAGGTGTCGCGTTCGGAATGCGTGTTTGTCCATTTGCCATTGTATTTCATAACAACCAAATCTACTGGTTTCCCCAATGCCTCTTTTAATTCGCAAGACATCTTGTAAAACCGTGCAAACCGGTTTTCTTCGGTTTCCTTGTGTGGGAATTTGGACCTCTTGAAAAACACCATGATATCATAATCACTGGATGGTTTATAAGAACCGGTCGCACGAGACCCGTAGAGAACCGCCTGCAGAGGGTCGTATTTAGCAAGAACTTCGCGAATTACAGACAAGTTAAATAATCTATATTTTTAATTATGGTTTTTATTTTTATATAGTTAAAGATTATTTATTTTTACTATCAATAAAATGATTGGAACACCCAAATGCATTGAGTTTAATAAATTCATGAATTACTACAAGAAAAAAACGCATCTTTCCTTCTATGATTACCACAACTTTTTGTATGCCACTTCCGCGAAAATTTTATATACTCAACCAAAAGTAAATATTTCGCATTTATATGAAGATTGGCAGAAGGAACACGAAGTTGTTCATATGGATGTTGAAGATAGAAAATATGTGCACCTCGATTTCTCTCTGAATTCCATCGCGGACCTGATTAAAATTGCGGACCAAAATCCCATCCAAGAAAACGTGGATTACAACATTAATTTAAAAATTATACACACCATTCACAGAGAACTTTGCGAACTGGATGCAATGGTCGGAATGCAAAGCTTGAAAAAAAACGTGTTGGACCAGCTTCTCTATTATTTGCAGGGGTTCCATAACGGCGTCGACGATTATAAACACACCGTCATCATGGGCCCTCCCGGAACTGGCAAAACGGAAGTTGCCAAAATACTTGGAACCATATACTCCAAGATGGGGGTGATTTCTAAACCGCAAGATGCCAGTGGAACAATCCCGTTCAAAAAGGCAACACGGTCCGATATGATTGCAGGATACTTGGGTCAGACGGCTATCAAAACCAAAGCGGTTGTAAACCAATGTTTAGGCGGCGTTTTATTTATTGATGAGGCATATTCTCTCGGGGACGACAATTTTTCCAAAGAGTGTGTTGACACTTTGTGCGAGGCATTGAGCGACCAAAAGGATAATATTATGGTGATTATTGCTGGATACGAGAATGAACTGAATGCGCAGTTTTTCTCTCTCAATTCCGGTTTGGATTCCAGATTTGTTTGGCGGTTTAAAATTGACAACTATGTTGCAAAAGACCTTTGGGAAATTTTCAAGAAAAAGGTGGACGATTGTAAATGGAAAATTGGAAACGTAGATGGAGAGAAATGGTTCCAGAAAAATTATGACAGTTTTAGTGGTTTTGGGAGAGACGTGGAATCCCTCCTGTTCAAGGTCAAGATTGCACATAGCAAACGGGTCTATGGAAAAGCCGAGTGTGAAAAAAGAGTAATTGAACTCGCCGATTTGAATGGCGGATATGAAATCTTCATGAAAAATAAAGAAAACACGAGAGAATATTCTTTGAAAAAATCGCAGAAAGTATTGTCCTCCATGTTTATGTAAGCGTCAGTTTAACCTAATATAATATATATAATATTGTATTATGAGTAACAGTAATATTCGAGTTGTAAAATATAATGAAGATTTATTTAAAGTCCCTTCCAAAACACAAAAACGGAAAAAACCGGACAAACCTATTAAAATAAAAAGTGAAAAAAAAACTTCAAATAAATCAATTCGAAATAATGTTTTGAAAGAAATTCGCAAACATCAAGAGAAAAAATACAGCGAATTATTGGAAGACAGCACGAAAGTTACAAATCTGGCAGACAAGTTTGAAGACGATTTCAAGGATTCTCTCGAGTTTATGGAAAAAATTGCAAAAAAACACAAGGAAACGAAATTAAATGAAACTATTAAAAACCATAATGCTTCCGTTGAAAATAGTTTTTACACACAAGATAACACCGATTTAATACCGGTTAATATTGACGAACATGGAGAGAAAATGTCGGTTCTTATGCATACGAATAGTCCTGAGCCAACGCCTATAACTACATCTTCTGAACCAATACAAAAACCAGTTATTGCACCCTCACCAAGTTTTGGTTGTTTGAAAAATGGCTCTTTACCAACCTATCGGGCATATCACAATAAAACTGTAAAAGCGGCGCCTCAAGAACCACCTGCAGTTGTTGCCGAACGTATTAAAAGCCCCACCGAACTTATGCTAATCGAAAAACTGAAGCAAAAAGAAATCGAAGCAAAATGTAAAAATCTGGTAAAAAAACAAAAAAAATATAAAAAACTTTTGCGAAGAACTTACCGGGTCGGTAGAGACAAATACAGACCCAAAGTTGGGGTTCTTCTCCCCAATAAAACGATTCGCACAAATGTCACTACAAAATCTTATTTATTAAAACAAACACCCATTGATGAAATCCGAAAAACCCTTGTTAAAAAGGGGTTCATCAAATCTGGGTCAAGTGCACCCAACGACGTTTTAAGAAAAATATATGAATCCATTCAACTAATTGACGGAGATGTCAATAATCACAACCCAGACTATTTGCTTCACAACTTTTTCAATGAAAACAAACATTCATAAAATTGAATAAAATTTTTTTGTTATGCTGTTATGCACAAAATAACAAAAATGGAAAAGAAATTAAATTCGAAATCAGAGGAATTCATTACTAGATTCAAGGACAGCATTCGCACCAAGGCAATTGACCTAAAATTCGACGACAAATCGAAAATTAATGAACTACTTGAATATGTTTATGATTACGAACGCCTTCTATTTAGCAAAGACGATTTGTCAAAACGAAAGCGCATCCAGAATTCCATTCCCACTCAAAATCGTTGCAATGCCAAACGCGCCGACAACAAACAATGCACCCGCAAACGCAAAGATGGATTTGAGTTTTGCGGAACCCATTCGAAAGGTGCTCCACACGGTTTAGCCGATGATGTATGTGGAGTTTGCACCAAAAAAATTGACGTGGTTGCCACCAATATTATGGGAATTGTTTACTACATTGACAAATTCAACAATGTGTATAAGACGGAGGATATTTTAGAAGGAAAAGTGGACCCGGCTATCATCGCTAAAGCCAAACAGGTAAATGGAAAAACTTGCATCCCTGAACTGGGCTTGGTTTAGGTCGACTACTCCGTCTTTAAGTTGACTCGTCTTTAAGTTGACTCGTCTTTAAGTTGACTCGTCTTTAAGTTGACTCGTCTTTAAGTTGACTCGTCTTTATCAATCGACCGTTTTATTGTTTCCTTCACAACTTCTTCGCGATTATCCATAATAAACTTATTCATTTCGAGCGCCTGCGAAATATCACCTTCGTAATATTTTGATAATATGGTTACCAGGTTTTTTTTGGTGATTGGTTTCTTCACCTTGGTTTGCGAATAAACCAGTTTACCACCTTTTATGTCAAACTCATCAATTTCATTTTCTTTCATTGTTTTCATCAAATTTTGCGATATTTTTTTTAATTTGTCTTTGCGTGTCCTCAGTTCTTTGTTTATGTTTCGGATTTCATTATCAATTGTTATCCATTCTTTGATGGCTTTAATCAATTCGGCTTGGGACGACATTTATATTATTTGGTTTTATATTTTTATTTTGTTTTTATTTATTATTCGGTATTGACGCAAAAGCTTTTTCTTTTAAAATATATATATTTATTTTAATAATGATGTTTAGTCTCGCTCGCAGAAAAACTACACAACATCAACAACCTTCTCCCCAAATGCAATTCGGATTCCGACAAATACCGACACACGTGGTTAATAAACCAATTCCCACAGTTCAACAGCAGGACAATTTGCCAAAAATGAAATGGGGTGCACCCATTTGGATTTTTTTCCACGTCATGGCACAAAAAGTGAAACCCGAGTATTTTAATTTAGTTATAAAGGATTTTTTGAAAAATGTATTGCTGGTTTGCGGAACTTTACCTTGTCCAATTTGCTCCGAGCACGCATCTGAATATATGCGCGGCATCAACATAAATAACATACGCACCAAAGACGACTTGATAAATTTGTTCTTCAATTTCCACAATGTTGTAAATCAGCGAAAAGGATACGCTGTTTTACAAAAAGACCAAATCCCCAATTATGAAAGTGCGAACACAATAGCCGCTATAAAGGGGTTTGTTCGCGCATTCGAAGACAAGTCGCGGTCATTGAAATTGATGGCTGACGACATTGCTCGTGCACGAATTTCGAGTCAGTTTAAATTCTGGATTAATTCAAATATTCAGTATTTTGAGCCTTAAGCGGACACAACTTGTCCGGTTCTCTTAATCTTGCACTTGTATAAACCCTTGGTCATACCGCATTTGGATGCTTTGTCCTCTTGCGGTATCATTTGGTTACCCTTTCCAATCATAACTGCCCATATCACGCCACTAAATACACCAATGATTAGGGGTATTAATACAAGCTCTTTTGCACAATAGTTGAAATTATATAAGACATCGACTACCAAAAGGGCCGTAATCATCGCAATCAAAAGTGCATTCTTTAAAACAACATTGTTCTTAACAATTATGTAAATAAAGTATCCAAAAATAAAGGCAAATGTGTGTGTGCTCAATGGTAAAGTTGATAACAATGTATTATTGATTGTTATGATACTGCACTCGTTTAGATTTTGCTTATAGCTCTCGTCGGTAAACTGCACTTGAGATATTCCGATTGTGATTAATGATGACAACATAATTCCCACAAGAACCAAAAAACCGGAAATTTCACCGGAAAATAGTGATGATATTACTAAAAAAGCCACTATTATAAACGGCATCATCCGGTAAATTAAAATCAATAATTCTTTAAAATCCATTATATTATACTGTGGGATAAAAGGTTTTGCAAAAAGGTATAAACATATTTTTGTTTATTATGTAAACAATGGGAATTCCATCTTATTTCTCTTATATTATCCGAAATCATATGAAGGTTTTGCAAAAATTCAATGCGCAAACTCATAAATTTCATAACTTATATTTGGATTCAAATTCAATTATCTACGATTCGGTGAGAGAAATTGAAAAGGCGGGCAAAATGAACCCAGTTCCTGCCGAAAATTTTCAAACTATTTCGGCCGCTGTATGTAGTAAAATACAGAAATACATTGACGAAATACGCCCATCAAACACTGTTTATATAGCGTTTGATGGTGTTGCACCTTTTGCTAAAATTGAACAGCAAAGGACGCGAAGATTCCGCACAGCATATATGGAATATCACGGAATTATTCCCAAACCCTTGTTCAGCACAATGCAAATTACACCTGGCACCGATTTTATGATTTTTTTATCAGCGTATGTAAATAAACATTTTGCGAAAAAGGCCAATATTATTGTATCGGCATCCGACAAACCGGGTGAAGGTGAGCATAAATTGTTCCAGTATATTCGCGATAATCCGGAAAAACACAAAAATGAAAATACGGTAATCTATGGTTTAGATGCGGACCTGTTGATGTTGTCTATTTTTCACCATGAGATGTCAAATCTGTTTGTTTACAGAGAAGCACCCGATTTTGCAAAAAGTTTGAATGCGGATTTGGAAAATGGGGAGTCCTATATACTGGACATAACCAAATTGTGTTCGTCAATATTAATCGAAATGGGTTGTTTGCAACATGCGCGCATTTATGATTATGCGTTTCTCTGCTTTATGTTGGGGAATGATTTTTTGCCCCATTTGCCTGCATTAAATATACGAACAAATGGAATCAAACATTTGCTGGATGCATACAAGGCAACAATTGGACTGAGTCAAAATTACTTTATTATTAAGAATAAAAAAATACAATGGGAACAATTTGATAAGGTGCTTCGGTGGATGGCCGTGAGAGAAGAAAAGTGGATACAAGAAGAATATTTGAAACGTAACAAAATACGAATCGATATGAATGCGGACAAAGAAACATTATTTAACAATGCACCGCTTATTTACAGGGAGAAAGAACATTACATAAACCCAATGGAACCCGGTTGGGAAAAGAGGGGTGTGGGAGTGTGGGGAGTGGGAGGTGTATATAAGGAAGGACTGAGGTGGGTGTATAGATATTATAGTGGGGAGTGTGTAGATATGAAATGGAAGTGTGAAAAGGGAGGAATAATGTTGGGAGGAATAAAGTTGGGGAGTGTGTGTGGGGAGTGTGTGTGTGTGGGGAGTGTGTGTGTGTGTGTGGGAGGTGAAGAAGTAGATGTAAAAAAACAACTGGAATATGTAATACCAAAAGAAGAAGAAATAAAAAAAATAAAATTTGAATGGACATTCTGCAGATATGCGTGGGAAGGATATATTGTATTGGATGATGTATAATACAAAAATCTTTAATACCAGTGATGAATAAATATTCTTGAAGAGAACCCTTCCAAAAAGTTTCTCTCCATGTCCCTTTAAAAACAAACATAAAATATATGGAATAAATAATTTTGAAAAGTTGAAAATATTAATA
>Ga0247723_1001707_pt1 | contig 12501 bp, 15 predicted proteins | sample MSEWelMarce5H_FC_FD_189079 | JGI IMG/M metagenome (GOLD analysis project Ga0247723, IMG submission 189079) | Subsurface sediment microbial communities from gas well in West Virginia, United States - MSEEL Well Study Marcellus 5H_FC | ecosystem: Environmental > Terrestrial > Deep subsurface >...
ATTCAACACAATATATAATCAAAATGTTGAATCTGATTTTCATATTTCAAGTCTTAAGGAGTTAAAACTAAAAATACAAGAAATAACATGATACAAGTATTAGGGGAAAATTATTTTATCGACTTAGATGAAATTGAAATTTATCTTGATATGAATCAGAATGATGACTCAGATGATTCAGAATCAGGATTTACGGAAACAAAAATTAACATTATTAAATACGAAATGGTGAAAATGTTATTAGATACAGTTCTCACTGAACAAGAAATCGTGGATGAAAAACTAGGAATGAAGGGAACTTCAAACGTTAGTATTCCATTCAGAATCGCATTTAATAGTTTATTAAATAAAAAACTTATCAATCATTATTAATATGGAAAACCAACTTCAAGAAAAAGTAAAACAGTCCATTAAGATATTAAGAGAAAAACAAGCCAGAATATATTTTTTAGTTCAAGATACTAAAGGTAACGCAAAGGCATCAGTGAGACTCATATATCAAATGGCAAAAACATTAAAAGATAATGGGTTCAACCCAATTATACTTCACGAAAAATCTGATTATGCGGGTGTTGTTGCATGGTTAGACGAAGAATACATGACATTACCTCATAAAGCAATTGAAGGTCAAAATTTAGAAATATCTCCTGAAGATTTCTTAGTTATTCCTGAAGTATTCGGATTTATTATGGAACAAGTAAAACAACTTCCATGTGCTAAAATTGTTCTTACTCAACAATACGCACATATGTTAGAAACTTTACAACCAGGTCAAACATGGAATCAATTTGGATTCTTGAAATGTATCACAACTTCAAGTAAGCAAAAAGAATACATTGAGAGAGTTATGAGACAAATTTCATTTGATATTATTGACCCATTAATCGGTGAAGAATTTACACCTAAGTCAACACCAGCAATGCCAATAATTGGGGTTCATTCTAAAGACCAAAGTGACGCAATTAACCTAATCAAAACATTTTATCTGAAGTTTCCTCAATACAGATGGTTCACTTTCAGAGATTTGAGAGGACTGTCAGAAAAAGAATTTGCTAATTCTTTGAGAGATTGTTTTCTAAGTGTTTGGATAGATGACCACAGTGCCTTTGGAACTTTCCCGCTAGAATCTATGAAATCAAATGTTCCAGTTATAGGTAAAGTTCCAAACTTGTCTCCTGATTGGATGAGTGAAGAAAATGGTATTTGGGTTACAGACCAAACTTTATTACCTGATTTGGTTGCGGACTACGCACAAAATTGGTTAGAAGATAATATTGACCCACAAATATTTGAAAAAATGAAGGAGACCGTTAAGAGATATACGGATAAACAAAAGTTTGAATCATCTATAGTTTCATTATTTGACGGTTATTTGTCAAATAGAGCGGACGCCTTTGAAAATCAAATTTCCAAAACAGAAGAATAACATGAACAATACATTATCACTATCAGTAATACTTCCTATCAAATCTTCCAAAGCGAAAGATTTTGATGAATACTTTGAAAAAGCAATAACTTCTCTAAAAAATCAAACAGTTGGTTTTGAAGAATTAGTTATAGTACACACACAAGAGCAATCTTTGATTGACCATTTGAATTCTTATGATTTTGGTGATTTGAATGTCACAAAATTATTGTGGGATAAAGACCCGAGTTATGCTAACCAAGTAAACTTCGGAATAAAAAACGCTAAAGGAACATGGGTATCTCTTTTTGAATTCGACGACGAATATTCCTCTATTTGGTTCAAAAATGTAAAACAATATGTTGAATCATTTCCTGATGTTCAAATGTTTTTACCCGTAGTCGTTGAGACAGATGAAAAGGGTTTGTTCGCAGGGTTTACAAATGAAGCAACATTCGCCGCTAATTTCTCACAAGAAATGGGGATTTTGACTAATGATACATTACAAGAATATCAAAATTTTCAAACCGCTGGTTCTGTATTCAAAAAAACAATCGTAGAAGATTTTGGTGGTTTCAAACCATCTATAAAATTAACTTTTATTTATGAATTTCTTTTAAGATTAACTTATAACTCAGTATCAATAATGACAATTCCAAGATTAGGTTACAAACACGTAAATCTAAGAGAAGGTTCTGTTTTCTGGAACTACAAGTTTGGTGATAGTAAAATGGTTGAAGATGAGGTTAAGTTTTGGATTCAAACCGCCAAAAGAGAATATTTTTTCACGGACGACAGATCCATAAAATATCAATCTGATAATGTTTAATGCTAGATTCACTCTCTGCTACCACAGAGGATGTTTTATCTAAAAAAAGAGGTAGAAAAGCGGTTAAAGAAAATTATTTTGATGTAAGAGAAGAAGAGGCAGTTAGAAAATTTCTAATTGCCGAATCTTCATACGAAAAGAATAAAATATATAATCAATTTTTAAGGTTACCTTTAGATAAAATGATTTCCTCAATCATACGACGATACAAGTTATATCGTAAAGATATGGATTTTGAGGAAATTCATACAGATACTCATTCATTTCTGATGACTAAAGTCGACAAGTTTAAGCCTGATAAAAACAAAAAGGCTTATTCTTATTTTGGTACTATCTGTAAAAATTATCTTATGGGTCAAATTATCAAAGACCAAAAAGAAACTAATAGAAAAATTTCATATGAAGACATTTCATCAAGTCTTGAAGAAAGACCGGATATGTCTTATAGAATAGATGAAGATGTCATTGAGACTGATTATGTCATCAATGAATACTTGGCAGAGTTAAAAGATTACATTGAATCTGAACAACTAAACGATAATGAAAAGAAGTTAGGTTATGCACTAATTGATTTATTTGACAACTATGAAACAATTTTTTCTGGTGCGGATAATAATAAATTCAACAAAAACGTAATACTATTATCCTTAAGAGAAATGACCAACTTGAGTACCAAAGAAATACGTAGTTCTATTAAAAGATTCAAAAAATTATATATAGTAATTCAGTCAAAAATTAAAAACTGATAAAAAAGTATTTATAGATATGCCGAGACCTCAAAGAAAAGAAATCAATTTCACTAAAGATTCTATATTATCACTCATGCAAGAAATCTATAATGAACTTGTTGAGCAAAGACAGACTGCCATTAGAATTCAAAATAAAATGTTGGCTCTATTGAAAGATCCTTCCGACATGACTACTATTGGTCCTGTAATCGAAAAACAACAAAAAATTGTAAACGATTGTGTAGAGAAAAAAATCAGTTTATCAAAACTACAGTCAAGTATTTGGGAGAAATCAAATAACAACAAAGAGGAATCATTCTCTCTTGCGGACTTAGACGATGATTTAATACAGAATCTCATTGAAAAAGATGTTTCCAAAGATGAGGAATCATACAAAATGAGATAAACTATGCCATTAGATATAAATTCAACTCAACAATCAATTCAAAGCAAAATTGATGCCTATAAAACCTATAGAGAGGTATCTACTTCTGAGAAAGGTTTACTAGGTAAATTGGGGAATTCTGCGTCTGAGGCAACTTCTCAAATTTCGAGTCAACTCGACAAAGTAAGTGAATTCCAAAAACGATTCCAAAGAAACCCACCAAATTCTATGGATCAACTATTGGGATTTTTAGGGCAAACTCAAGGGAATGGAAATGCCACACTAAGATATCTTAGAACAAAAATATTAGAGGCCGCAGCTAAAATAGAACCAAAAGTTTCAGGTATTCTTAAAACAGAAACAATCAAAGCTCTTGGATGCTCTATTGAACAAACTTATAATGGAGTATCTTCGGAAAGTTTATCATTACAACCAATCCCTTTAAGACCACAACAAGAAGGAATATATATACCAGTCAATTCTTTAGATTTTTTTTCTAATTTGAAGCAGTCACCAGAAAGTAATTTTGGTAAAATATATTATGAAAAACCAGACCCGTCTGCCGATCCAATATTTCGGCCGTATGGCGGACCTGAACCATTCCCAATGAATAAACAATTATTCAATATGATGACTTCCGATAATGCTGGAAGGTCGTTTAATCAAATAAATGGGAAAAATTATTTAGGGAAATCAGGACAAGACCTTTTTGATTTGCAATATACTAACACCAATAGTTTTGGTGTAACTGGTGATTATTACAGAGTATTTTTAATTGATAGAGAAGATAATTCTGGAAATATAACAAATAATGTTGGAGAGTTTATTTCCGATTATTACAGCACAATTAAATTGGTGGATTCGGTTGATATTGGTGCTCAAATTGTCAATATTATTTCGGGTGCAATTAACTATAACGCCCAAGTTGGATTTGGAGAAATAAATAACCAATCCAGATTTTCTCTAATAGTACAGAGAATTTTAGGGTTATGTTTTGATGACAGAAGGGAAATAGATGTTAGTGGAGTTGCCAAAGTCGCCGAATTAGATGGAGTTGATGATTCATTTTTTGAACTTAATGAAATTGATTTAAGAAATATCGACGTTGAAATTTCAAATGTTCAGAATGGAATAATGGAATTTGAAGATTGTGATAATATAAAACTTCCTGTAAATTCTCAAGTATTAATTGATGAACTAATTAATTTTAGAGACACACTAAGTGGGGATACTGTTGAGAATCAGGTTGAAACTCTTGGAAGAATTATCGATTCAATTTCAGACAATCCTGATTGGGCTATAACGGCACCCGCAAATCTCAATGTAAAAGTTTCAATAGATAAAAGTGTAATAAAAAAAATACCTTTAGCAGTTGCAGCTTCAGTATTAACTCCTAAGAATTTATTACCACTTTATACGCTTTTGGCGGTAGTTCAATCTGGTGCGACATTCTCTTATAATCAAGCAGTCACAGAGACTAACACAACTACAAATCAAATAACATCATTTGGAAATCAAGGTGCCGATATTGGTACTTCAGGAAGTAATATTGTTAACAGTGGTGAGGATTTTTTGAAAAAATATAAGACTTTTGCGATTCAAGTTATTTCTCAAATAAATGCCGAATTTTTACAAGTTCTTTATGAAATACTTAAAAAGGACATAGTGAATTTAGTTTCAATTATTATTGGAGATATTTCTAGATCTAAATTATTAAAAAAATACGCAATAATTTTAAGATTAGCACAACTTGTATTAATAGTATCTCAATTAATAAATGATTATCGAAGATGTAAAAGTCTTTTAGATAATATATTGTTACTTCTAAATTTGGTTGGCCAATTAGGTAGACCAGGTCGAACTGAAATACCATTACCTCTATTGGCCCTATCTAGTATATTACCTGGATTCTCACCTGAAAGAGCAACTATAAACGCAATTGAGTTGTTACAAGGTTTAGGGGTGCCAACAGGTACCCTACCTGACGGTTCTCCGAATTTAATGTTATTATATAATTTGGCAACAAATAAAGCGAATGACAAAGAACAAACAGAGAATGGAAAAGTTGAGGTAGTTACCGCAGCAGGTCCAGGATTTGGAAAATCATTATAAATATGAAAGACGAAAAATTTAAGGAAATATTGGATAGTCAATCAAGCCTAAAAGATTTACCAAACACAAAATTGGTGGAATATTTAGATTTGTTATCTTCAGATTTTGATTCTACAAAAGAATCTATAATTAAAAGTACTTTCTATTTAGATAGTGTTGAAGAATTGTATAATAAAGTATTAAAAGTTTATCAAGATAGAAATGAAAGATAACTCAATATTTTTTCAGTGTAGAGTATTAAATACTGAAGACCCTATGATGTTGGGACGTATCAGAGGTATTAGACTTATTGACAACTATGATGACATATTGAAAAGTGTTTCTGATCCACCATGGAACGAAGAAAAAGATATATGGACATCAAGAGATCCTTTAGTATTTAATGCTTTATTACCATACTTTGTATATTCAGTTCCAAAAGTTAACGAATTAGTCCAAGTAATTTATGTAAACAAAGATTTCCAATACCAAAACCAGTATTACGTTCAAAATACGTTTTCAAGCCCAACCGCGACCTTCAACGAATATTATTTCGGAGGAAATAAATTCACAGGTACAGGTATGCAAATCAAAAACCCTAAGCCATTAAAAAATCAAGATGGAACATTTACTGACCAGTCAGTTCATAAAGGTGTGTTTCCACAACCAGGGGACAACGCTCTTTTGGGTCGGGGAAGTGCTGACGTAATTGTTAAACAAGATGAAATTTTAATCAGAGCCGGTAAATTCAAAGGGGAACAATTACAGCCAAATGTAATACCTGTTGCAAATCAACAAAGAGGGTTTTTACAACTTTCAAAGTTTCAAAGTACCTTACAAAATTTAGAGCCGAAAGTTTATTTTGAATTACAAGAAGATGTTTTATTAACCAAATATTTAATTGAATGGGTAGTTACAAACCCAGAGAACACTCAGGACAAATTTTCAGGTTCGGTTTATTTATATCAATTAAAACCAAACCCTTTAGTCAATACCAAATTTATTTCAGTAGACAGTGAAATTTCAGAAAACCTCAAAAAATTGGTTGCTATCGAATCATTTGCAATGTTGTCCAGAACAGAAACTATTAAATTTATTAATAACTTTATAAAAACTTGTAATGAAACCGATGTTACCAAAAGTGGTGTAAGGTTATTCAACGATAACAACGCTGATAATAAATTTCCAATTTTTTACAGACCAAGTCCACTTATGTATTCAAAGTTGAACCCATCTACACCGTTAGGTTCATCTGCAACACCAATAGAAGTTAGTAACATTAGTGACATTTACAAAGGAGTTAAATTAGACCCCGCTTTAAGAGGTGGATATGGTTTAATCTATACAAAAGGAAAAGTTGGAACTCCGAGAACTCCGAAAAAATTTGTGGTTCCTCAACAAAAGTATATTCAACAAGAAGCCTCATATGGAGCATTAGGAAGTGATATATTATTTCTAGTATCTCACAACTCACAAATTCCTGGTAAAGGTAAGATTAACTTTGATGATACTTTATATGGTATAACCCCTGAAAAGTTTACAAAAGAATTATTACCAAAAACCTCAAGTATGGTTAGGGGAGAGGAACTTTTGGAATTAATTAATTTAATTGTAAAATTTTTGGTAACTCACACTCACGCATATCCAGGTCTTCCACCAGTGCCTGTAACTCAAGAAGGTACAAACACACAAACAATTCTAACCGAACTCAATAATGCGGTTAACAAAATTCTAAGTAAAAATATTAGACTTAATTGATATTTATTAGTTAAAAGATAAATGTCAATCTTAAGGTCTTACATAAATAAAAACAATACCATCATTTCGAACTCATACGTAAATACGGGTAGAAACCCTGTAATTGAGTTGAATTTTGGTGCTTCGGATTTAATTGTCCCAAACTTTGGTTACACAAGATTTATCTTTGATTTAGATTTATCTTTATTAGAAGAAAACATAAGTTCAGGTGTTATATCTACAGGGTGTACTTCAGCAATGACACACACTCTCCAAATGACAAACACGTCATCATTTGATAATGAATTATTAAATTCATTCATGTCAAACGAAAGAAGAAGAGCAACCTCGTTCGACTTAATATTATGGAGAATTCCTAAATTTTCAGGGGCAACAGGTAATCCACAATTGTGGGATGAAGGTGTAGGGTATGACTACAATGACTTCAACATTGCTCAAAATAGTGCGAATGGTGGAATTTCCCCTTTAACGTACGTTGACAGTCGAGCATATTCTACACGACCGTCTAACTGGTATCAAACGACAACTCTCTCTGGATGGTCTCAAAATGGTATATACAACAATAAGAATGAAGGGGTTGTAAACTATTCAGGTTTGACCATCGTAGCAAGGCAACATTTCGAACTCGGAAACGAAGATTTGAATATGGATATGACCGATGAAATCAATGGTATTCTGAATGGTTCAATTACTGGAGTCACAGGTTGGGGTATATCATATCTTCCCCAAATAGAAAACATCACGGGTCTAACAGAAAGTTATAGTGTAGCATTCTTTTCAAGACACACTCAAACATTCTATCAGCCATATCTATTGACAAACTACAATGACTTAATTACTGATGATAGAAATCTATTCTTAAAAAATCAGCAAAATAAGTTATTCTTATATGTTTACCAAAATGGTGATTTTGCGAATCTCGATTCAGACCCTTTAGTAAGAATTGAAGATAGAAATGGCACCGCAGTGACAGGTATGGGATCCTTAACAACTTGTCTAAAAACCAAAGGTGTTTATGAAGTAACCGTTCCAAATGGGTTTTCCAACTATCCAACACCATGTATTTTTTATGATGTATGGTCAGGTCTAACAATTAATGGACAATCTATCCCTAATGTGACTAATCAATTTACATTACAACCATATACCTCAGGCATCCAAATCGGGTCAGTATCTAAAGATCCTGAAATATTTGGATTTGATTTCTATGGCATCTTACAAAACGAAAAGATACTTAATACTGATATTAGAAAAGTTGGGGTGACAATCAAAAAGGCTTACACAGGACAAGTACTTCTATTGGATGTTTCAGGATTCTACAGAGTTTATGTAATGGAAGGAACAACTGAAGTATTGGTACAAGATTGGACTCCATTGAACCGAACACCAAATGAGTATTACTTCATATTTGATATGAGAGACAAAATCCCGAATCAATATTTTGTTGATATTCAAGTGAACACTTCAGGAGAAAAAGATACTTATAAAAGACAATTAACATTTTCAATCGTAAATACAAAACAATCATGAGTAAGATAGTCAAATTAACAGAAAAGGATTTATCACATTTAGTTAAAAGAGTTTTGAGTGAGCAACAAGAATCCGAAAATTATATGTTCTTCAGTAATCTAAAACAAATTGCAAGACAGTGTAAAATGTTATTAGAAATGGATGAAGAGATGATTGACCAAATTCTACAAGATGGACATGACTGGGCTGACGACCACGTTTCAGAAGCAAAGACAAACATGGACCAAGTTTTTGATTTCATGATGAATGAGAAAAGAAAAATGGAACAATATGTTGATTATGAAGAAATGACTGAAGGAAGAAAGAAAACTGGAACCAAACTTTGTGCTAGAGGTAAAGCCGCCGCTAAATCTAAGTTCAAGGTCTATCCTTCAGCATACGCTAATGGATACGCCGTTCAAGTGTGTAAAGGTAAGATGCCAGGGTTAGATGGAAAGAAACATTGCTCGGGGGCATATTGTTAAAAATATAAAAGAGAACTTTAGGGTTCTCTTTTTTTTTGTAGAAGAATTTTATTATCTTTGTAAGGTTATCAAATCACACCCATCACATGAAAAAATTTTTCAAAAAAATTTTGACCAGGCTTTTTATTAGATTCAAAAGAAACCTTATACCACAAGTAGAACTTGATGAGAATGAAAAAACTGCGTCGTCAATTTGCCGTAAGTTAATCAATCATGAAAGTTCTAAATTTTTAATCGCACCTCTTTCACAAAAAAGATACATAAGAAATGAGTTTCTAAAAATGTTTGTGGTTATTCATGAAAACAAGATTAATATAACAAATCACGTATACAACTACGACATTGTGGTTTCTGATTTGATGTCTGAGAAATTAAACAGAATGTTTGACAATAAAGTCGAAGATGCGAGAATGAAATTTGAAAAAGAAATGCATAGTCAGATACAACATTCTCTCAAAAAAATTTTGGAGAAACTTATCTAATACTTTCTTTCAAAATTTTAACAATTAAATCCCTTAATGATTCATTTTGGGATTTTTTTGGTTTATAAGATGTCATAGTTGGTTTGTTTCCAGTTCCAACTTTGGGGTCTGATTTTTCTGCTCTTCTTTTTTGTTGGCAAGCGGCTTTCTTTTGAGCATCTGTCATTTTGGACGCGACTCCTGCGGCTCTACATTTAGGATATCCCTTACTATCTGCTTCAGGTCTACCACATGGTGGATGACCTCCACCTTCTTTTTTTCTGCAAATATTTACCCAAGGCCCCTTAGGTTGTTTCGATCCTTTAGGTTTTTTCTTAGTACCAAACCAAACCGCCAAATCTTCTTTCAATAAAGATTCTTTCAATGGGTCACCACTCATAGTTGGGTTAAGTGCCGACCCTTCTTCGTCATTTTGCCCTGTATAATTTTTCTTTTTTTTCATGTTGATTTTACTCATCATTTTAGTTCTTCTTTCAAGTTTTTCTCTTTGTTCAGGGGATTCAATAAAATCTCCATCAGCCTCTTGATAGGCAAGTTGAGCATTTGTATATTTGTAAACTGGTTCAGTAAATGGTCCTAATTGGTGTTTCCCCCAAATTTGTGGAGTCAAAACTATTGGCCCATTGAAAACACCAGCATTACTTGCTCCTGTAGATTCTTTTACTATATTTGTATTCGAATTTCTCACTATAATAAATATACCGTCAATTCAAAATAATGGAACAAAAACAACCAATAGGATTACTATTCGATAGTATCGCATATTACACTCCAAATGATGTAAACACCCTGTGTGATGATATGAATTTGGAACAGGCATATTACATGATTATCAAAGCATTAGAATACTCCCACAATTCAAGAATATTCTCATTACAAGAATCTGAAATTGTGTCCAAGTCATTAAGAATAATGAATAACCACTTTACTGAAGAAAAATGAAAAAGTTACTAACACTACTTTGTTTACAATTTTTATTTTGTATCAACTCATATTCACAAGTTAAAGGAATTCCATTAAATGTTATTAGTTTAGGAAATGACATTGAATTGTTTGAATCGAAATTAACTCCGTCGGCAAAAAAAATGTACGATGAAGTTATTTCAAAATATCTTGGAGATATTCAATCTTATGAAATTGAAGTCCCCGATTCATTTTATGACTTTACAGTTGGACTAAAACCAAGGAAGTATTTATACGTGTCAAAAGAGAAACACAAAGATTCACCCGAAAAAACAGATATTTACGAAAAGGTGGATACATCTGAAACAAAATACAAAAAAATTACCCTCTTCTATTTCACAAATGAAAATGAAAAATATGAATGTTTAGAATTTTTCTTATTTCCTCATTGAAATTTCAGGTAATTTGATTATCAGTCTTCTGTTTGGAGCAGTCTTACTGCTGTCTTTTACTTCAGGCCACTTCAAATCAGGTGCAAACTTATCAGTTTGTCCTATCGGATTTGGTATAAACTTCAATGTCGTATTACCAGTTTCTCTTTTCAATCTGTCAATAATTGCTTGCGCTCTACGTTTAGACAATTCCATGTTATATTGTTCTTTTGTGGCCGGATCACTATCAATTGATGCCGAGGTTGTCACTGTAACATCTCCACTTACATTACTATAGAACTTTTTAATGTTTTCAATGAATTCTTTGAAACTTGTTTCAGCATCAGGTGTCAAATCTGTTTTGTCAAACTCAAACGGACTTTCAATGTCAAAGGTTTTAGTAATGTTTTCTGGGTCAATATTTTCCGGTTCTGGTTCTCTTCCAGGAGTACCTGCTTGAATATCTCTTAATTCAATAATAAAATTATCTGTATAATTTTTCATAAATGTGACAACATTTCCCTCTCTTTCTTTTATTTCCACTTGATCTGGAAATATCATACCACCACCATAAAAAGAACCATAAAAAGTTATTGCAGCATAGACAGGAATATTTTCTCCTGTATTAAAGTAACAAAATGGAATTGGAGTTGTAACCTGTTCGATAGGGCCAATCGGATTATATCTTGCTATTCTTCGTCCTACGTCAATACCATTTTGAGTAAGTTCTGTAGGTACAATTTTGAATTTACCACTTGGGCTTGGATTGTTCTTTTTTTGAATTACTCCGCTAATTTCTAAGTCAGTAGGAATTTGGATTAAGTCCTCTGGAGTAACTCTTGCAAAATATTTATCACCTTGTTTTAGAATATAATTTACAAAGCCTAAGTTCCAAACTTCTACATTAGTTTGTTCAGAAACTAAATAAAAATTCTTTGTTGCGGATTCGTGAAGTGAAATAATTCTATTTCGTTCTTCTTGTGATATTTCCCAAGTTTGCTTAATCATAATATACAATTTATTATAAATATCAGAATATAAAAAAAGGGACTATTCAGTCCCCATTACCTTATTTGATTTACGAATATTATCCGTCCCCCACATTGGTTGAAGATTATCTAAAGACCAACATCTCATAAACTCCTCATCACCCATTTCTTGTATATTGAAGGATGTAATTGGCAATTTATGGTCAACGTGCCACTCCCCATAATTTTCCCAATTCATGTTCTCATCAAATTGAGATTCCAAATGGTTAATCAATGATTCAGGTGTATATTGTAATATATCAAAGTAATGTTTATTTTTCTCAACATTACTTTCTTTCAACACCTGATAAATCGCAGTTCTGAAATTAGATATTAGTTTATAGAGGGGGTCATTCGCTTTACGATTTCTTTCATAGTTACGTTTAACTTCACGAATTTTATTTATATTTTTTTCTCGGTATTCTTTAAGATATTCTTTACGATGATTTTTATTTTGGCCATTCCAT
>Ga0247723_1001708_pt1 | contig 12496 bp, 32 predicted proteins | sample MSEWelMarce5H_FC_FD_189079 | JGI IMG/M metagenome (GOLD analysis project Ga0247723, IMG submission 189079) | Subsurface sediment microbial communities from gas well in West Virginia, United States - MSEEL Well Study Marcellus 5H_FC | ecosystem: Environmental > Terrestrial > Deep subsurface >...
ACGCGCCCGAAAACGCGCTGAATACCTCAAACGACCCTGTGTCCCCTCCCCTCAACGCAGTACAAACTGTGGCCTGATCTATCCGCCCTTCCGTTGATCCGCCTCCAGGAATCTAGCCCAATACGCTGCTTGCTTTTTGGGTCAAAGCGCTGCTTGTTTTGTCATTACAACGCCCTAAAAATATTTTCAAATAAAACATGAAAAGTATTGCAATGGAGTCAACACATGATATAGTGCAGGCGTTATTCATGTGTTAGTCCCTGTAACCCACTAAGGAGAGTCCCTATGAAAATTGTCTATAACAAATTGCTAAACGGATGGTACATCGTCCGTGGAGCACATCACACGCCCATCAGTGGCCGATTCGAAACCAAGGCGCAAGCCTTGGAACACCTCAACAAGCGCAACAGTTAAGGATCATCATGTCTAAACTAATCCTCAAGAAAAACGGCTACGAGATTTGGGCAAAGTTTGACGAGTCTGCACAAGTTTATGAACTGTTCTTTGAACAAGAGTGCGAGTCCTACACTGGATGGGCAGTTGATTCCCTCGCGGACGCTGAGTCGGCCTCGCGCTACATCCTCGAAGAACAAATGGCTGAACAAGCTGATTGGGATCAACGCAGACAAAACCTGCTTGACGATGCCTGAGTAATGCTTGAAGCCTCGCGAGTCGGGGCTTTGAGGATTACCCACCAACCCAAAGGAGAACTATGCAAATCACGATTGAACTCAAATGGCAATACGGAAACTGTGCCTTCTATCCCCTGTGCGAAACCAGTAAGAGATTCGCGCAAATTGCAGGCACAAAGACCCTGACCCAAGACGCCCTCCGCATCATCAAATCGATGGGCTACACGATTAACCAAACCACCAAGGAGATTGCACTATGACACGCGAATACACCACCAAATTGTTAGAGATGGTAGAGGAGGGAATCCTCGACCGCGACAACGTCATCATGGCCTGTGTTAAGTACATGAGCGAAGACGATGTGCGCGACATGATGGAGTGCAACGAATTTATCAACGAAGAAGAGGAGTCCGAAGAATGAAATACTACCGCCACATATCCACCATGCGCGAAGAACTGTTAGCGCAACGCAGGCGCGACCGCATCCAAGCAGGCTTTGACATTGTTGTAGTCGTGCTTGTGCCTGTCGCTATTTTCCTAATTACTGTGATTGCATTCCAATGACCGAGTCAGAACTCATCACACTGGGATACAGATACGAGCGCGCCAATGGTGCTAGGGCGCAAGCCCTGCGCCAGTGCTTTAACACCGCGCTCAATCAGACCAAAGCGCCTGAAGTGCGCGAACACTACATCTATTCATTTAACCAAGGCCGACACGAAGCCCGCATGCAAGTTGGACGCCAAGAAATAAGGGGAGCACGATGAAAGCCGAAAGAATTCCTTACACAATCGGAACTCAATTCACTACTTATGTCGCTTATGGCGAACATGACAACCTGACCGACCAAGAGAAACGCCTCTTTGATGAACTGGAGCAGTCCTCACGCCTTGACGCGCCAGACGGCTACAAATTTTCCCACTGGGCAATACAGGCAGACGAATACGATGAATTTACTCGATGTGAAGTCACTGGCTTGATGGGATCTTGCTACCAGTTTGATGCAGTCTATTTTGAAACACGGAAGGAGACAACAGAATGATCACGCCTAAAACAATGGGACAGACAAAAACAATGGGACAACTCGAAGCCGAAAATGCTGATGGGTTTCGCAACCCAACACGCACAGAGGCAGAGCAAGCCGAGATTGACAGGCGCACAAAAGCCATGCGCGAGCACGACCTCAAACACACCGCCACAGAAAGCGAAGAGCCCGAGGACGATGACCACGATTACGGAGATTACCACCCTTACGGAGATCCACAGATATGAACCTCAACCTCAATGACGCATCATCCGCCCTGTGCGACATCTACGACATCAAACGCGCCCTGTCAAAGAAGATCAAAAGCCAACCGAAGGACAACGAAGGCACGGACATCACCATTGGTGACTGTATTGACGATTTAGTGCTTTTCCTCGAAGGCATCTACGAGCAAGGCCACGAAGACCAAAACCAACAGTCCGCGCGAGAGCAGAACGTTTACCTCAGATCTGCGCTGAAGAACCTTGTTTTGTCTGCTGACCGCTACATCGAAGACGGATCATGGATTGAGCATTTATCACTGGACATTGAATTCGCAAAAGGCATTCTTAAAGCCACCAAACCAAAGAAGGAAACCACGCAATGAAAAAATTTAAAGTCCCATACGTTCGTATTGAACATCAAGTCTATATTTTCGAAGTGGAAGCCGAAGACCAAGAGCAAGCCGAAAACATGGCGCGAGAACTTTACAACGGCAGTGAAAATTATGATGTAGTTTACGCTGAAGAATTTATCCAAGACGTTGAGGAGATCGAATGAACCACGCAGAACTAAAAGCCAAGATTGTCGAGCTACTGGAGGACAACCACCCGAACGACATGGCGCATTTTCTAAACATTGACCACCGCGAAGCTTTAAAAATAGTGCATGAAATTTACAGGGACGGAGGTTTGATGGAGCCCAAATATTGGGAGTCCGAGCATGTAGGAACCAACACAGGCGAAGATTTGTGGGGAATTTACGGCAAGGACAGAGCAGGCGAATACATAGATGCCAATGGCGATTATCTTGGATTCGACACAGAGGAAGAAGCAAACAAATACATACAGGAAGAAATCAAATGAAAGTATCAGAACTAATCGCAGAACTGCAGTGCTATGACGAGGACGCTGAAGTCCACATGGCCTATGGAGCAGGAGACTACTGGAAGTCAACGCTCGCACCAAAGATCAGGACAGTGTTCAACGGCACAGTCCAGTATGCGACCTACCACCAATCCGACAAGCTGGTCAACGCAGACGACATAGAAGAATCGGAAGATGGCGAAGAAGAAGAATTCCCTGTACGTAAAGTTGTAATCATTGAATAAAGGAGAGCTGCATATGAAAGTATTTGAACTAATCCAACAACTCAGCCAGTTGCCACAAGACCTCGATGTTTTGATCTGGGACGCAGGCAATCGCATGAACATTGCAATGGTAGATGACGCATTCATCCATGACGAGCAGTACCCTTTTGTAGAACTCAACACAGACACGGACGACTAATATGAAATCAATGACTAAAACAGAGATGGTGGACGCCTGTGTTGACTACGAGGTAGATTGGTTTTTTGACAGAGAACCCGCAGAACAAAGGGAAGTGTTCCGCCACATCATGATGCACGGCATTCGTGGATACAAGAACTACCCTGACGATAGCTTGTTTACAGTTTGTGTAGACAAGGGTGTTTTTTTAATGGAGGAATAAAATGAAATACACAGTGACCGCATCATACATAACTAACTGCGTTGCAGAAGTTACCGCCAATAACGCTGATGAAGCCTACCAAATTGCCAAAGACATGGACGGAGGCGAATTCACACAGACCAAGCAAGACGACTGGAAGATTCAAGAAATCACATTGTCTGAAAACAATTTCACAGAAGAGCAATTAGCCTTCATCAAAGCTTACTCTACCAATGTTGCAGTTGCTGATGATGACGTAGTCAAGGCTTTCGTTCTGATAGATGACCATGACGAATTCTACAAAGACCATTCAGACACTTACTCAGGACTAGCCGATGCCCGAGGAGTCTGGGAAGACGCCAAACGTTTTTTTACAAAGGAGAAATGAAAATGAACTGCCAACACACACGCGAAGATTCTTGGTGGGAATACGATGGACAGGGCATTCCACTTGCCCGAGTCTGCTACAAATGCGTTGAATACGTATTGTCTAAGTATGACCCAAAGGTACTAGGCCACTACACCCAAGCTGATATTGATGAACCGATTAACGAGGAATGAAATGATTGTTTTAGATAACCCAACCCAGATCGAAGTTGCACGGATGTTAACTCTACGCAAAGGCCTACAACTCGAGATCAAGGGAATGCGACATTCGGGACGCAGTTGCTACCAAATTATCAAAAGAGACTTCGGCCTGACAGGTACACGCGCCAGAGTCCTCGAGCAATTTGAACAACTGATCCCAAATTTCGCTGAAATAACCAGACGCGACTAAATGAACCCACGCAGGGATTCGGCAACCTTCACAGTGCCGAGTCTCTGCTCACTGTCGTTGAAGTCCTCGTTAGCCTCGCCTACCCAGTAGCGTGAGGCTATTTTTTTTGCAGTAGCCACGCCCATAGCATCGTTATCGGCAATCACCAGTGGGTCACGCACAGTCTTCGCAATCTCAAGCATATTCCCCGCAGAAAAACACACATGGATTGTGTACCTCTCCCTGAGATGCTTCATCGCTCTGCGAACCGACATCCCAGTTGCGAACCCCTCACACAAGATATTGCGACCTTTTGCGTCAATGACGAGGCTCGCGCCCTTCGTTACTTGGCCTGACAGGAAGCGTTTTGTGCCGTCTTCTTGGATGATTTGGCAACCCACGAGATGATCCCCGACTCGCATTGGTAAAATCAGGAGGCCATTCCACACCAATCCCTTATCCACGAACCCCTTGCGAATCAAGTAGGGATGTTGCTCTTTAACACTGTTATTGAGGATGAACGTAGCTTTGCCAGCCGCTTTTTTCTGGCGTTGCTCGCGCTCTTTCTCAGCAGCCAACCTCTTTGCTTGGGCATTTGGGTCTGGGATGAACGGCTCTTCTGACTTGTAGCGTATATGCCTATCATGTACTGCAAAGTTAATGATTGCACCTTCACGGCCATCAAAGATATACGCGCCATTCTGCTTTCGGGGATGGTCTTCCGTCCCAACTCTGACCCACCTGTCTAAGATTAGTTCTTTGATCAGGAGGCCATGATCTCTTGCAAACTCTTCAAACCTCATCATCCGAACCTTCTCTTTGAATTAGCCCACGCAATGTTGCGCGATTGAATCCACGAACTGGTCTTCTGCGATGTAGGCTCTGGCTCTGCACTCAGCCCACGGGGAAATGTTCCATACTTTTCCTTGTACTTATGCGCTGCCCAACCTTCCTTGTATCCACGCATGCGGGCAAAGTAGATCAACTCAGAGTAAAACTTCTGATTCTCCGACAGAACCTCGCGCTTGGTGAACTCCAACTCTGTTAGAGTACCCGGCACATTTAAGATCTGCTTCATCTCCTTTTCGTAACCGCACTCCCCACACTCGCGACCCGACCAGACCCACAAAGCACCACAAGCAGGACACTTAGCTTCCTTCTTTTCCTTTTCATCAGGCTCTTTCTTCGCAGTTTCGGTGCCGTTATGTAGCTCCGTCACACCTTCCTCAAACAAAGTGTCCCACTCCTTGCGGAATCTCAAGTAGTTACCTGAATGGTCAAGCCAAAGGCCATAATCTTTGCCATCGTAAGGACGCATGATCCGCCCCATTTGCTGAACGTGACTGCTAAACGACTTGGAAAACGGCCTTGCACTCACTCCAATCATCACATCAGGGACGTCAAAACCTCTAGTCAGTATGTCTGTGGCCACCAGACCATTGATTAGCGTATCTGGACGCGAGAAATCCTCGATGGTTTGAGCTTTGAACTCATCATCTTCCAAATAACTGATCGAAACAAAGTTATAGCCTGCCTCATTGAACTGCCTAACCAAGTCCCTGCCATGCTCAACTCCCGAGCAGAACACGACTGTCTTCCTCGGCTTACCAAACACCTGCATAGTTTTGTCGATCCACTCTTGGACAATGTCGCCAGTGATTTGCATACCGCGCTTGGTAGTCTCATCTTGCGACCACTCACCAGCCACCTTCTTCGCGCCACTCATGTCGATCTCTTTGGCAATATAAATCTTCAGCGGGGTCAGCCACTTGTTCTCGATCAACTCACCAGTAGGCTTCGCGCCCACCACATTGGTATAGGTGTCACCCAACCCATTGGTGAAAGGCGTAGCCGTAAGGCCAATCACTTTCATCTCTGGGCGGTCTTTGATGAACTGGATGATCTGCCTGCGTTGCACATGGCACTCGTCAATGATCAGCAGAGAGACTTCGGGAAAGTTATCCCGACTCTCCAAAGTCTGTGCGCTGCAGACCTGAATCTTTTCATAAGGCCGATAACGCCAATGATCAGCTTGCATGACGCCATGGTTGATGTTGTAGTTGCCAAGGCGCGTACTGGTCTGGTTGACCAACACAATCCTATCTAACACCATGGCCACGTTCTTAAGTTGCTTGGCCTCCTCGAGCATGACGGCCATTGCAACCTCCGTCTTACCAAACCCTGTGGGTGCGTAGAGGAGCTGGCTTCTGTGGCCATCCTTAAAGCCTTGGGCGAGCTTCTCCACGACTTCCGCTTGATGCGGTCTTAATTTGAGCATGTGATTCTCCTGCTGGGATACGCCCAGCTTCGGGTTTATTTAGTTTTCTCTGCCTTTTCAGCGCGCTTCTTCCAGTAGGCCATCTGCTTGATCATCTCAGCATTCTTGCTCTGGAACTCGTTGCGTGACTGGGTCATTGTCCTAAGTTGGAACTCAAGATCTTTGACTTGTGTACGTAGCGACTCAATCGTTTCTTCGATCTCCTGCTTGGCTGTTTGTGATACAGGCAAGGACTTAATCGCCAACTGGTCTTTGAGCTTTGCGTTCTCTTCCGCAATGATGGTATGCTCTTTGGCCATCTCTTCCATCTTGTCTGCCTCTGTGTACTCAGGAGCAGCAGGCCAGAATGGCACTTCTTCTTTCTTGCGACCGATCTTAGTTACGTCAACCTTACGTCCTCTTTTGTCAACTCGAACCTGTTTCTCAAGACCCAAAGCCTTGCGGACACGGCCAACTGTCATTGATGAAACATCGCAGATTACGGCGATCTCTACGTCAGTCTTCTCGCCCAACTCAATATCCTCAAGCGCCATCTGAACCACATAACGGCGCTCATCTGGTGTGCGTGGTTTGCCATGCTTACCATTTGCTTTTAAGCAGGCCAAGAACGCATCGCGCTTTGTGCCCTGATTAACAATAGCCTCAATGTCCAAGAACCCTGCGCGCTTGTGTGCGTGGAATCTGTGAAAGCCATCGCTAGGCCAGTAGGCTTTGCCATCGAACCAGAGATCAATGGGAGGGAACTTATCTTTGCCCTCGAGCAGTATCTCTGTGTAGTGTTGGACCAAGGGCTCGTCAATCTCCTTGCGAGGCTGGGTGCCGCCATCGAGGCGGATCTTTTGTAGTTTGATTCTTTCAGTCATTGTTTTACCTTTGTTGATCTTCTTGATGCACGACCTGCCCAGCAGGAGGCGCAGTGCCATTTGGCGTTGTTAAGTTGGATGCCACCCTCTGGTGGTTTCATTTCATTGCAGTTATTGCACTCCTTGTGTTGATGTACCGGCTGCTTACTTCCGATTGATAGCTGTTGTTTTGCAAACCCATTCACTTCTTCATGCTCCTTACGTATATGGCAAACCCTGCCGTTGTGTCTCCGCCGTTCTTCATCTTGTCAAACTCCTTTGCTACCTCCTCTAAAGTATTGTTTCTGATCTGGTTAGAGATTGGGTCAAGCTGGCGTTGAATCATCTGCCGCTTGCGCCAACCCAACGCTCTCTCCCACATGTTCAAATCCAACTCGGACATGGAATTCCTCTCAGTTCTGGGAATGACTTATCCAACATTGCATTGATGCGATCATTCCTTTCTTTTATCTTTGCCGACCTTGCTAGGATCGGGGCGATCTTCCAGAGGGAAGCCCTGTTGTGACTGAGCCTGCCAAGCACACGCTTGCGGTTAGTCCTTATCTTCATAGTTCTTCTCCTTCAGCTTGGCTTCAATGACTCGATAAACTTCTAGGTTTGTTGCAACGGCATCAAACGTTTGAAGTCTGATCTCTGTGATCTCCTCTTCCGTCAAACCTTCCCACTCGCGGTCATTGAGCTGCTCTACCATGTCACACAGGCCGGCAAAGCAGGTAGGACAGAAGGCCACTGGCAGGATGCCAAGGTATCCCTGCACTCCGCCTTCGTCATCTGTGAAGTCACACTGGCAGACATTGCACTTGTGGTCAGTCCCAACGTGGTTAAAGCCTTCGATCATGAGTTCTTCTCCTTGAGTTTGGCTTCAATGGCTCGGTAAAAACTACCCCAACCATCCATCGACTCAATCCATTGCCTCCACAATTGATGTTGCTCCTCATCCGTCAGCCCCTTCCAAGGGCGAACGTATTCTTGGATGTCATCGTCATCAGTCATATTTCTTCTCCCTTTCTTTCATCATGGCATCTGCCAAAGAGTAAGCGTCACTAGCAGTCATGTCATAGGCAAGTTGAGTCGATGCAACGCAAAAACCTTCAATGGCCTTGGCTGCAAAGTAATCCCGCAGATCCATACCGCCTTCACCGCCTACAGCTGTGACACGCGCCTCATCATTGATGCTGAATGTGGGTGTTGGGAATGCTTTCATGCTATCTCCTCAGTGTGAGGGTTCTTCAACGCCCTTGCATAAAAGTGTGCGCGTTCGTAAGCGTTGTCGCCATGAAATGAGTCTTCAATTTTCCAAAAGAAGTTATACCAAGGCTTGGTTTCTACAACCCAATACTCACGAGCGTCAAATCGTAGTCGTACTCTCATGCTTGTCCCCTTGCTCGGATAGCGTGTGTTATTACTTCTGCCTGTCGCATTTCAGCAAAATCAAAACCAAATCGTGATGGATGGAATGGCTCAAGTGTTGCCCTTTCATGCGCCTCTTTTGTCTCTCGATAGGTGCGAGGCAGTCTGTCGGCAATGTCTGCACACGCCTCACGCTCATGCTCAATGGCTAACTTGACCAAGGCAACTAAGTGCGGGGTTGATACAGTCCACGTTGTGTAATGCTTGTTCTCTTGCACCACTTTGTACAGTGCATCTAGGATTTCATCTTGGGTCATGCTTTGCTCCAGAACAAAACGATCCCAGCAATGATCACGATGAAGAAGATCACATACACCGGCCAGAACGGCTGCTTACCATATGGCCCACTGATGGGATCACTATCGCAGTTAAACGCTTCGTGCATCGTGCGTGGGAAACGCTTTGTTGTATCATTTTCCATAATACCTCCTGTGTTAAGAATATAACTCATGAATTACTCATGTGTCAACTGTTATGTTACAAGTCAAAAGCCCTCTTACCCGTTGACCCTCCCTCCCCCAGACAGGCGGACAGAAGGACCAACGACTCATTATCAAGGAGCTTTGCCCAGTTGTTAAGTGAGCTACCGGCCAGCCAAGCCGCCCTCCCCTGAGATCCCGATAAGGTCAGTTTGCACCATCCTTAACGATCAACTCCCAGCGTACTAGGGTATGTGTCTGTTACGACATCCTTGTTTATTCCGTTCGATTGCTCTACTTGGAGGTGCGGGTCACACCGAGGTTCTGTGTTTCTTGAGTTCAGCCCATACAGGCCATTAGCTAACGCGCTCTGACGGCTGCGTAGGAGAGACTGAGACTGCTCACATGTAGCAGTGTTTTCAAAACATTTACCGTCCAGTGGCGCTAACCCACTGACAGTCTCAGTCTCAAAAACAAAAAGGCCGCTTACAACTGCGCTCGGTAGGAACCTTGCCTAATGTCTCTCGCCACGAAAGCATTAGGTAAAGCGGAACGCATGTGTAAACGGCCTCAAAGTCATTGCTTCCTACGGCAACAACCCGTTTATATCAGATTATTTCAACTGATGTCAACAAGTTTAAAAATAAAGTTGGTGGGCACATAAAGCAGTGTTTTTGTAAAAACCGAACCTAAGGAAACACAAGCGGCGCTAACCCGCTTACCACCAACACAAATGAGGACTGGCATCAATCCCCATGCGTGTTGACATTAACATTGTTAATGTGAAAAAAAACTCCCGAGTGATTAGTTCGGGAGTAAAGGACAACCCAACAAAGGAGGCAACTGCATGTTACCGGAATTTATTCTACATCAATCTCCATAAAGTGCAATGAATGCCGCATCAGCATAAGCTTGGCCGACACCCTTCTTATCAAGCTCACGCCAGTAAGGCCACATCTGGATGGCCAATGTCCTTGACGCATCTTTGTCTTTACCCACTAACCCCGCGCGCTTCTTCCATGATTGGGGCGTAACCATCACCACAGAGATCTCAAACGCACCAAGCACACCTTGGATCACACCAGCAGAATGGCCAAACGAGAACATCGAGGCCACGCCTTGGCCGGGCATACTACCCACCAGCTCGACATACGCCCTGATGTCATCATCACCATACATGCGCGCTTTAATAATTCTTGCAAGCGCTGCCGCATTAACTCTGTTAGACGCGCCAATCTTCATTGTCGGCATCTTGTGCCACTCAACAGGAGATTCATCACGCGAAAAAACTATGGCGCCAGACAGTCCGGGGTCTATTCCAATCTTTAACATAAAATTCTTTCAAAAGGTATTGCAAGACATGAATTGTTGTGGGTATAATGTGTTGCCGATTATACATCAAGGAGCAAAATTGTGATCATCACAAACAAATACAACTTACCACAGACCTTCGTGAACATCATGAAGCGTCCTACCTACTCTAAGGGTAAGGCCAACATCTCTGCAACAGAGCTGATCAACTCACCACGCATTGTGCAACTACGCAAACTGCATGAGGACAAAATCGAGACAGACGTCACAGAGATGGTCTGGTCTATCTTTGGTACGGCTATCCACGGCGTCCTCGAGCATGGCAAAGACGAGAACCACCTGATCGAAGAGCGCCTTCACACAAGCATTGACGGCTGGTCTATCTCTGGTGCGATTGATTTACAGATTGTTAATGAGGACGGCACAGTCACCATCAACGATTACAAAACCACAGGCGCTTGGTCTGTCATGAACGAGAAGGTTGATTGGGAGTACCAGCTTAACATCTACGCATGGTTGGTAGAGCGCGTTAAGAAGGTCGAGGTTTCCAAGCTTGAGATCGTGGCTATCATCAGAGACTGGTCACGCAGAGATGCAGCCCTCAAGCCCGGCTACCCAGAAGCCCCTATCAAAGTGATCCCAGTGTCGTTATGGTCGATGGAACGGCGCGAAGCCTTCATTCTGGGAAAGATTAAAGAACACTCCAACGCATTGTTTGACTTGGAGACAGGAGATGAACTGCCATTTTGTACGCCCGACCAGACTTGGGAGAAGCCTACAACATACGCAGTGAAAAAGATTGGTAATGTCAAAGCACGTAATGTTTGCAATACCGATGAAGAAGCTCAGGCCAAGGTGGCCGAGTATGGGAAAGAGTACGAGATAGAGGTACGTCAGGGTGAAAGGACGCGATGCGCGAACTTCTGCTCTGTGAGTGGCTTCTGTAACCAGTACAAAGACTATTTATCAACAAAGGAGTAAAAAATGAAACGCAATTCAACAGATTCTGCACCGTTAGTGGCGCAGTTAACCTACAAGCTGGGGGAGATCACGTATGTCCCGCACTTTCGCAACAGCAGTGTGTATGTGGGCCCCGGCTATCCAAGGGCAACGCAAAAGCGCTACAGCGCAGAACAGTTGGTTTTAGCAGGCGCTACGGCTGTAAATAATCTTCTGTGGATACGCGCCAACCACGGCATTGTTAGTGACGGAAACCCATAAAGGAATAATCATGTTTATATCATCAACAGAAAAAACCAACATCCAAAACGCTATTGAAAGTCTGCGGTTTGGCCTTGCTAGCGCAACTACAGATATTTTGACCTTGAAAGCCAAGATCAAAGTCTTGGAAGAAAAAGCAGTCAAGCCAGTTAAGGTCAAGAAACCTAAGAAGGTTATGACGCCCGAGCAGAAAGCCAAGCAACGCGAGTACCAGAGAATGTACAAAGCGCGCAAGAAAGAAGAAGCAGATGCTTGGGTATTGGCGCAACAATTAGCAAAAGAAGGAACACCTAATGTCAGTGCATAAGAAACTCATGGCCGCCCGAGTCATGCTTCAGTCTGTAGAGATGAAGAAGTCGGGCAAGAATGCCTACCAAGGTTATTCTTACTTTGAGTTGGGGGACTTCATTCCCCACATTCAGACCATCTTTCATGAGGTTGGTTTGTGTGGAGTTGTCTCCTTTAACACTGAGTATGCCCAGCTCTGCATTACCGATGTTGATGACGGCACAGTCATTGTGATCAGTAGCCCAATGGCCGAGGCATCTCTCAAGGGTGCCCAGCCTATTCAACTTATGGGTAGCATACAGACTTATCAACGCCGTTACCTCTGGATGGCAGCCATGGAGCTGACCGAGCATGATTCGATTGATTCTGCACCACCCGTAGAGGCCGTCAAGGAGGCTCCAAAGCCTGCGCCTAAGCCAAGCCCTGTCCAAGAGCTGAAAGCGCCTACAAAGCCCGTTAAAGGCAAAGTAGACCCTATTCCACCACAGTATGTGGAGACAAAGCCTGAGTGGACGATCATCATTGATGCCCCTGAAAGTTCAGAAGCATGGGTTGACATGATGGTAGACATGAACAATCTGAAGATCAGCATGGCCACCGATGC
>Ga0247723_1001709_pt1 | contig 12493 bp, 40 predicted proteins | sample MSEWelMarce5H_FC_FD_189079 | JGI IMG/M metagenome (GOLD analysis project Ga0247723, IMG submission 189079) | Subsurface sediment microbial communities from gas well in West Virginia, United States - MSEEL Well Study Marcellus 5H_FC | ecosystem: Environmental > Terrestrial > Deep subsurface >...
TAACGGTTATGCTTGTGCTAGTCATTATGCATACCAAGAACTTTCAGATGCATTAGAGTCATTACCTAAACTAAACAAGGTTTGTGCATTATGCAAGAAAGATGTAACAAATGGCGTCTAATCAATTACTTTATGAGGCTAATAAACTACTAAAAGAGTTTAAAAATCTCAACTCTACTCCTAACTTTGAGCCACCTTCTATTCGTGAAGAACGGCTATATTTTGTTAGTGATCGTATTATGAACTTAGCAATAAGTGAGATTGACAAGAAACGTAGAAAAGAGATTGAAGCAAGAGGTCGTAGATTTTATTACAGCGATGGTTATAACCCACGTTGGGTTACAAAAAACCGTGTCAGAAACTTTTTAATAACTGAGTTACACAATGAACCAATTAGCAAAGATAACGTTGGAGTTGATGGAAGAGTATGCACAACTGAACAAAGTTAACAACTTTAATCTAGACGCTGCATCTGATCCATTATATACTGCTATAAGACTACTTAGAAATAGCCATATATTGTTTAATCGAAATGACTATACTTGGGATGATACAAGGGCATTACAAAATGCATTAGATATTTTATCTGATGGGCCTGTACCAAGAGTGCAATATGAGTTATTTGTAAAGATATTAAGCAGAACAAATGCCACGGCCTAAAAAGATAACAATTACTAAAACTATTTGTTCACTTGAACTTGTAGAATTAGTAAGAAGACGAAGAGCACAAATGTTAATACATTCGTGTATCTACTATGAGTTAAATGAAAGTATAATCTCTGATCATCAGTGGCAAGCATGGGCTGATGAGCTACAACAACTACAAGAAGAACACCCAGATTGTTTAAAGATTGACTTTTACGACTGGGAATTTAGAGATTGGGATGGTGCTACTGGGGCACACCTACCACATAGGAACCCCTGGGTTTTCCAAAAAGCAAATTATATTTTAAATCTTTCGAGAGATACTAAATGATCAAAATTGAAGAATTGCAAACTAAATTTCCTGTAGTACTTGAGCTTCTCCGCTTGTCAAGAGATTGGCATTCACGAGAGCAAAGAACCTACAAGTTCCACCCTATAATTGAAGAGATCATGAAGAGCCATGTTCCCTATGATTATAGACTGTTAGCATTAGAGTACCCTCATCAATCGATTAGGGATGCTAGTAATGTTGCGTATACTCGTGATGAACGCTCAGGTGTAAATGATCGTCAAACTGTTACTACCTTTGGTCGCTATATCCGTAGAATGTTTCCTCAGTTGAAGGATCATGAAATTCGTGATTACGCTACTAAGTGCCGTAATGATCTATATGAGATCTGGGATACACAAGAGGGTATTGTTAAGAGTGTGCAGTTAGGCCCACGCTCTTGTATGACTTGGGATTCTAGTTATACTCCTGGTCATGAGTACTATGACGAGAGTTTGAAGCATCCTTATATGGTCTATGCTGCTGAATTAGGTTGGAAAGCTGCAGTTAGACTTGACCCAGACACACGTGCAGTTAATGGTCGTGGCTTAGTGTGGCACTCTGAAGATGACAAAGAGAAATACTTTGTTCGTACTTATAAGCGAGGTACTGACTATAGCTATGCTGATGAGGCATTAGAGTACTGGCTAAAAGAGTCTGGATATAAGCATGTAGATGGGTGGCCTTACAAAACGCCATTGAAACTAATTTCGTATGGTCATGACTTCTTAGCACCTTACATTGATGGCGAAGTACAACGAGTAAGTAAAACTAGTTCGCAGACATACAAAGACAAAACTTATAACCTTCACATTGTAGATGATGGTGACTTTATGTGTACAAACACTGATGGTGAACCTGAAAACAATGAGACAGAGTATTGTCATTGCTGTGATGAGCATTATAGCTCAGATGATATGTGTACAGTTTATGATGAAGATGATGTCTGTGAAGGTTGTGCGGATAGTTATTATGTTCAAGCATATATTGATGATACTCGATTTACAGAAAGGGTTCATCAGGATAATACTATTGAATACAAAGGAGATTACTATCATCAAGATTATTTAGATCATCATGATTTAGTTGAAGTAATTGGAGGTGATTACGCTAAAGAGGCGGACACATACGAAACAAATAGTGGAGAGTATATTTTAAAGTCTGACATTGGTGGTATATTCTCAGACTGGGTTTTAATTGTAGATATTGCATATCCAAAAGAAGAAACATTTTACTGTAGTGGATCAAGTAATTGGTACTTGATTGATGATGTAGAACCAGTAGAGCTTGATGGTTTAACTTATCACCCTGAATTTGCTCCTGTAGCATTGAAAGAATCAGAATGAAAACTCAATTAATTAAAGACTTAGAATTTGCATTGTCCCTGAAGAGACCACATGGTGGCACAGGCGTAACAATGCTTTGTAACTATATTGTAGAACGTATTGGTGAAGGAGATTTATCCGTAGACTTTTGTGGCAATATCCATGTAGACATGCGTGATGACTCATCTAATGAGACATTATTTACTGCCCACGTAGATACTGTACATCGTGAAGATGGCGATAATCTATTCAAATATGAAGGTCAATATCTGTTAGCTGACGGAGGTAAACCTCTCGGTGCTGACGATGGTGCTGGCGTTGCTCTGCTCTTACATATGATTGACAATAGAATTCCTGGCTACTATATCTTCTTCCAAGGCGAAGAAAAAGGTGGCATCGGTTCTAGTTGGCTTGCTCTAAATGATCCAGGACTAGTTGGACAATTTAAACGAGCTATTACATTTGATCGTAAAGGTATTCATAGTATTATCACTCATCAAATGTGTGGTCGTACTTGTTCCGATGAGTTTGCTTATGCATTGTCAGACGCCCTGAATGAGAATTGTGTAGACTTCATGTTTGTACCAGATGATACAGGCGTATATACTGACACTGCTGAGTTCGCTGATACTATCCCTGAGTGTACTAATATTAGTGCAGGTTACTACTCTGAGCATACAGCAAACGAGAAACTTGATTTATATCACTTAGAGGATTTAGCCAACGCAGTGTTAAAAATCAACTGGGATTCTCTTGAAGCTGTACGTGACCCTAGTGTACCTGATCCTGATGAACTTAAGTCTAGTTATAATAACTACACATCTTTCCCTACATACAACAAAGATGCTTATGGTTACAGTAATAAATATGACTATGAATACGACTATGAAAATGATCCCGTAGGCCCAACAACTTATACTGAAGAAGCTGCTACATTAATTGATTGTTTAGCAGACGCTAAGTTTGGTTTGAAGACAGAGTTACTAGATATGGTAGCTAACTTTGTGCATCCTGAACATCCAGAAACAGCAATTAAGTTCTTAAATCGAAATGCATTGACAGAAGAAGTTATTCTTGATGCAGAAGATATGCTTCGGGTAGGTTATGAAGAGCATCAAGTAATTGAATATTTGTTTGATATACTTTACAAGGAGTGAATATGAAACTAGTTTATGAGCAAACAGGTCGTTGTGTAAAAGAAGGCGACACAGTTAAAACCTTTAGAGGTGATGATTGTGAAATCGTTAGCTTTGTAAAGCCACATAAATCTAGTTCAACTGGCTTAGTATATGTAAAGAAAAATAATTCAGTAATGGGATTTTATCCCTCAGTATTAGGAGCAACTTGGATTGAATAAAGTAGTATATAAGCTAATAAGAGAGCAGGACAAACTTGTTAAACGTTTCTTGCTACTAAGTTTAATTCAAATTTCAGGAGAAGCAACACTTGATACTTTAGATGAATTAGCAACACTAAGGAAAGAACTTTCTAGGATAATTGAAAATGACCGCCAACAAGAACGTTAAGCTAGATAACATTATTATTGCATATAATCGTTTCAAGCCAGAGAAAGATGGGACGATTAAAGTCCAATTGTTAGATAAAAATACTCGACAAATACTAGGTCAAATTTATGTTAAAAGAATTTTGCTATCTAAGACATTTGAAGAACTTCAGGTGTTTATGAGATTCAAATTTAAGAAAGACTTTAATTTTATCTTGCCTAAAACATGGACATTTCTAGGACACACAGTATGAAGATAGTTTATACTCTTGAAGATTTATTTGGATACCCAATTGGAGATGTTAGTGAAAATACAACTGATGGAACATTCAGTGCATATCACTATGATTCAGACAATATCTATGGTCCATTTAAAACTAAAGAAGAAGCTGAAGTATTTTTAAATAAGGTTGAATATGATCTCAAATGAAGAACACGCAAAGGTAGTTGAGTTAGTTTATGCGCATGACTACTATCTGCATATCTTTAATGCACTTAGGAGACAGTACGCTGAAAAGAATATGAAGACTAATACTCCATATTTTTGGAATGATTTCTGGATTGAGCTACCTGATACTCCAGCAATCCGTAGAGCACCTTTCTTTCAAATTTGTGATTTAGCAGAAAGAATTTATGACACTGAGCGAGATATGTGAAAAGCATAAAGCAGAGTTGCCTGAATTCTTAGAGACTTGGGAGATGTCTGACAACCTCTTCCAAGATCTTTACGATTACTACTTTGATCAAATGCCTTACGGAACTAGAAAAGCCAGAGACGCTGACCCATATGAATGGGTTGCTGAAAAATTTAGTGAAGATGTTTATTGTGAAATGGACTTTAAAATATGAGTGATGTAGAAAAGTTTTATGAGGCAGCTAGAGCTAAATTTCCTGGTTCTAGACCTTGGCATCAATTAGATCCAATGGAACAAATGCATATTGTGCAAGCAATTAATATTATTCTTGGAGCGTTATCACGATGATTGAAACCTTTACATATAATGTCTATTACAAGACAAACTATAAGCCTCTTTATTTAGAGGTAGAGGTAGAATATTTACCAGAAGAAAAAGGTGCTCTTGAATGGGGTACTGGATTAAAGTTAGATCCAGACTATGCAGAGTCTGTTTGTGTACTAAGTGCTACACTTAAAGGAGTTGATATTGTAGACATTCTTGTTGACAATATTATTGATGAGATTAAAGAGTATTATTTGGCAGAACTGAAAGAAAGAAACAATGACACAGCCTACTTTGACTAGAAAACATTATCAGCGTTTAGAAAAGATTGTTGCAGAACAAATTACTTTTGCTGAGGAGTTTGTTAATGTAATAAAGGGATCTGAAGCTTTTTATTATGAAAAAGCAGATAAGGATGACTCTAGCGGTGAAAGCCAGCATGCATTTATAATGCTAAATCATGCAAAGAGTAATCGTAGAATCTTTAAAAAGAAACTTAAGACACTAGTTGATTTACAAACAATTATTAAGGGCCAATTGAAATGAAAAATTTTAAGCTATTAGACTGTATGAGGGCAGACTGCAGATTTACCATTACTAACACATTCAGGACTGCAGGTTATACCGCTCCTGTTTATGATAAGAATGGAAATAATATTGCAGTAGATTTAAGTATAACCACTGGTAATTTAAGTTGTTCTGCTTGTGACCGAAAATGGTCTTTTAAGGATACTTATAATGATACTATTTATGAGGAAATTAAATGAGTGGTTGGTTGATTGCACTTACAGGTGCTATCTATGCCTATGTAGCTGCTGAACAGTTTTACTTGGGTAATATGGGCATGACTATTGCATATGTTGGTTATGCTTTTGCTAATATTGGTTTATGGATGTTGGCATCATGAAATGGATGTGTAGGACCAAAGATAATTCTGACAAGAAATTTAAGACTCGCAAATCCGCTATTGAATGGGCTAAATTAAACGCCAATGGTATTTATATTGTATGGAAATTAAAAGATGAACGAACGAAAGCTATTAGCTAATGTTTTAAGGACACCTGACGGTACTGTACTTCAGTCATGTCATGTACACGACTATGCAGAGCATGTAGATGCTAATGGTCGATTGTATATGGTAGATGGGGGTGTGCAGTATATTAGGCGTACTTGGTATGAAGAAGGCAATGGTGAAGATCTTTCAGTCTATACTGATGATCCTCACTCAAAGATCCGTGATTGGTTCCGTTGGGGTACTTATGGTAAAGATGGTAAAGGGCCCCTTACATGGAAAAAGCTTAAGTTTTTATCTACAGATCATATCCAAAAGATTCTTGATGAAGGCTATGCTCGTGCACACTTGACAAAAGTCTTTCAAGACGAGTTAATATTCCGTAAAGGAAAACCTTTAGCTATTATAGTTAATGGGCTTGGAGGTGAGCTTTATAAGGCCTCCCATGATAGTTTTAATTATCACCTGAGAGGTATTTGTATTAGTCATGAAGGTAGGCCTGATCTGGTAAACCAATGGATTTTGTCAAGCTGCATTGTTGATAAGTTGTCTGATAATACTTATGAGACACTTAATACAGTTTACAATGTTATCTCATTAGAGGAGGCAGAAATTGAGTCGCTACAACCTAGACCTATCGACTAATAGGTTTAATATTCATATTGATACAAATGGTAAGTATGGTTGGTTTGAAGACAAGATCTATGGAGATGAAAACGGAGGTGGTCTTTGGTTTGATGAAGATATGAAACTAAAAGACTATGACGGTGTTTATTTCTTGCCTGATCATGTAAGAAACCAACTTATGAGAAACAATTTTATTACCCAGGAGTTTTATGAAAATTCATCCGCATCATGACTTAATTATTGCTTACCTTGAAGATAAGGTAATTCAGTATAAGAGCTTTACTGACTGGGTTGATATTCCTACATTGACTGCATTTGGGGGCTCATTGCCTCCTTTTCATCATAACACAGAATATCGATTGAAGCCAGTAGTTAAGCCTAGCGTTAAATTTAAATTAAAGGCAAGGATGGTTGGTAAAGACATTGTTGTTCGTACTTCAGAGCATTGGGAGAATGATAATGTTGAGTTTGAGTTTGATGGCAACACACAAGAATTAATTTTAGTAAATAAGCTATGAAAGTTTTAATTGGTGAATACCGTGATGACGATTTAGATCGAGAGATTGATGTAACAATTGATAATTACGATCTTTGGAGTTTAGATCACACACTAGCATATATTATTCACCCTGCATTAGTAAGGCTTCGTGAGTTTAAAAACGGAGCACCTAATGTAGATGATGAAGATGTACCTGATCATTTGAAGTCCACAAATGCTCCACCTAAGTTGCATAGTTGGGACACAGATGATAATTGGTTTAAAAGATGGGATTGGGTCATGGAACAAATGATCTGGTCATTCGCTCAGAAGCTAGATATTGATCATGATGCTCAATTCTATTCTGGAACGCATGATGTCCAATTTATTAAATCAAATGAATATCCCTTCCACTCTGAAATGGTAAGAGGGCCTAACGATACCTTCAAGATTGATATGGAAGGTTTAGAAAAACACGAAGCTAGAATCCAAAATGGATTTAGGCTATTTGGAAAATATTATCAAGGACTATGGGATTAAAATGAGTAAAGGATCTACGCCAAGGCCATTTAGCGTGGCTCAAGAGCAATACAATGAAAGATGGGATCTGATCTTTGGTCGTGATAAAGGTCAGAAAGAGCGTGATAAAGAGTTTGATAAAGCTCAAGATGCTTTAGAGAGAATGGCAGAGAATGCTAGGGAGTTAGGATTAGACTATGATGGAGATAAATAATGGGTTCAGGAAGTAAATTTCAGTTTGGTGTAGAAAAGGCTTTTGGTCTAAGTGTTCACTTTGATCGATTCCCTCATGAGTATTCTTTTAACTTATTGATTGGGTGTTTTACAATTTACATCGGAATTGGTAAGGGTTATGATGAATGAAATTGAAGTTACAGAGGGTTCTGCTTCACCGCCTGTTAAGGCATTAGTTCAGGAGGCTCAAGCAGGAGGTTGGATAGCTTGGTATAGGACAAGTCCTCAATCAAGTTGGAGTATGGTATATGATAACAACTGTGCTAATAGAATCAGAGATAGCTACCGATGCCCACACCCATTGTTTGCTACTAAGGAAGAAGCTATTGAGGCAGGTAGAGCTTGTTTCTATGGTGCAGGAGGCGAGTTAAGTTTAGTAAGAGTTATTGTATGACCGAGGTATATGAGTTCCATAAATCAGCTACAAACAGTATTGTATTCTTTAATGATTCTCCCTCAGTTGAGGCTTTAAGGATCAGTTCTACAGGCGTAACAGTTAATCCCGACTTGACTGTAGACGAAACCGCTAAGGCAGTACTCGATGCCCTAGATGAAAACATTAAACTTTTAGTTAAGACTGCAGTAGACAAAGAGCGTAAAGCTTGTAGAGATGCTGTTGAAAAGGCTCGTGCATACAATATTGTCTGGTATCCTAAAGGTTACACTATATCAGCAAATAGTATAAATGAGTTTTATCAGCATCAACACACTAAATGCTTGGAGGCTATTGATGGACGCTAAACTTATAAGTAGTTATGAGACATGGGTTGTTCAATGTCCTAAGCATGGTGAGCATCCACATGCCATTAGGAGTAACATCAAAGGGCATGAAGGAGTATGGTGTCAAATTTGTTGGACTGAAAGTTTAGGCGAACCAATGCCTGGAGAATTTAAAAGGATAGCTATAGAATGATACATACAGATGAAGATGATGAGTTTGCTCGTATTGAACGAGAGAACAATCTTAAAGGTCAACCATACCACTTTAAACTTAAATCAGAGTGGAATAGTTTAACTGAGAAAGAAGTTGTACGTAACTTTGGCAGGTACTATAATGGTGACACTTGGTTCTTTGCTAGAGATATTGAGGCTTACATTAGGAACAAAAATAAATGACTAAAGTTTTGTTATTGAGTTTAGTGCTATTATCAGGCTGCTCTAGATACAAATGCATTGATGGAAAGGTTTATTCATATCTAGATAATGACACTTGGATTGAAACTGGTATGTGGACAGGAACTAAGTGTATCACTGTGGAGAGTAAATGACCAAAGACGAAGCATTACGCCTTGCATTGGAGGCGTTGGGAAACATGGCAAACATACGAGATTGTCAACGAGAAAAAGGTTATCCGTTGAGTGATGCTGATAAGCGTATGCGTGAAGCCATCACCGCAGTTGAAGCCGCACTAGAAGCGAAGGATGAGCCTGTGGCGTTGAAGCCTTGCGGATACGAAAGCAAGGAAACAAAAATGTGCCGTAAATGTGGTCAAGTTCACGCAGAAGCAATTTGGAAGACCACCCTACCACAGCGCAAGCCGCTGACGGATGAGGAGATTTATCTTTGCACAAACCACATAGACCGAAATGCACGGGGATGGGCAAATGAGTTTGCCCGAGCCATTGAAGCCGCACACGACATTAAGGAGTAAAAATGAAACTAGCAGATAACTATATTGCAGTAGGTGCTTCTCAGGAAGAAGGTCATGAGCCATGTCTAGTGATCTCTATAAGTAATGTAGGTAGAATACTTATTCCTGAGCATACTGCACGTAAACTTGCTGATGATATTCTCCTTAACGCTAACTATCTATGGCCTACTGAGGAAAATAAATGACAAATGAAGAAGTTGAAAAGATTATTAAATCAAACATGATGCTGCAAATGAACTTTGCTGGCATTAGGGCAGACTTTGAGGAGGCATCAAAACGTAAATGGTCGGGTTTAACTAAGGAAGATAAGTCTCACTTTAGTTCATTGTTAGACCATAAGACAGATGATGACGTATTTACAGCTATTGATAATTTACTTGAGTATAGGAATACATGACACTAATAGACAAAGCATGTTGGGAACGAGGTTGTGCATGCTATGACAGCCGTTTTGAGAGTAGTTGTGAGGCAGTTGAGGTAGTAGCTAACAACCCTCTCTTAGTATTTGCAAAGGAATGTGTATTAGGCTGCTATTCAGAGAGCGAGATTGCAGACGCAGCGGAAAGAGCTATTAAGGCTTCACTTAACTTTAACAAAGGAACAAAATGATGACAATTACACTTTCAAATGAATCCTATGATAAGATGCTTAATAGTATCAAAACTTTAAAGGCTGAATCAGAGAAAGCAAAGAAGGATCTAGAGTTTTATAAGCTAATGTGTAAAGCATATATGGACAGCATTGAAAAGAATAACTATGTAATTTGTCAGGCTGATGATAAAGTTGGTGACTTAAAAGGACAAATTAATTGTCTTAATGATGAGATCAAGTTTCTACGTGAGTTAGTCAATAAGAGAGACCTTGAGGTTTATTCCTTAAAGGCACGGTTACAAGATATTGAAGAAATTGCAAAGGGATTCAAATGAAATTTAGAAAGAAACCAGTAGTCATTGATGCTGTTCAGTGGTCTCCAGATATTTTACATATTGCAGTACAGAAATGCTACAAGGCAGACACAGGTCAAATTATATGTGTTAACAAAGCAGACAATGGTAAAATTTTAAATGCTAAGGTGTTAGGTTACGACACTGAGGTGTATGCTATTCTTACACTTGAGGGCTGGCATGAAGTGACTCCAGGAGACTGGATCATTCAGGGTGTCAAGGGAGAGTTCTATCCTTGTAAGCCTGATATCTTTGAACTAACCTACGAGGCGGTATAATGGACCTTTGGTTTGGTACTATCATTGTTTGTTCAACAGCGATATTTGTGTCTGCAGCAGTGTATGCAGTAAGCTTTGTTTATTTATTCGTGAAGGAAGAGATCTTTAAATGACACCTAGATTGTTCTTTACTAAAACACACAAAGAGTCAGGTATTGACTTTGAAGACTATTTTGATAAAACCAATATGCCTGACTACTGGCAGACTCCTATTGGTGAAATAGAGAAAAAAGCAGTTGAGCGTGTTGAGTACTGGAATCGTCAACTTAACCCAGTGTGGGAATATAAAATTGTTGGTTGGAGGATTGTATAGTGAAGTTAATTAGGTATACCTTTAAAAGGTTAAACAAGCATGACTATCAGCATCTTAGTGGGGCTTCTCAATATTACTTTACTGAAGGTTATAGTGAGGCTGAGATGGTAGTTCGTATCAATGGTCGAGATCTGTATGCAAAGTCTCTAGACTATGAAGTTCCTGAAAAGTATATTCGTAGGAAGCTAGAGGATCAGATTATGTATGAAATTCGTAGGGAGTTATTTGGTAATGTATAAAGACTTTTTAATTTATTGGGTAGACAATGGTACATATAGGGTATCTAGGTTAAATACTAGTATCTACAGTTTAACTGGAATGTTGGGTAGCATAGGTATCTATAATGTTGACTCTATTATCAAGATTGAGGTGGTTCCACGTGAAAGTTAAAGAACTTATTAAACTCTTGAGTGATTTAGACCCTGAACACATTGTTGTAACTACTGGTTATGAGGGTGGCTGTAAGGAACTGGTTGGGGCAGGAGAGTGTACAATTGCTCTAAATGTTAATGATGAGTGGTACTATGGTCCTCATGAAGTGGTTTATCCATATGATGACCAATACAAAGTTTATAAACAACAAAAAGCAGTATTCGTAAGTTAAAGGATGAAATGAAACTATTAGTATTATTGGCTATGTTATGTGTAACTACAGTTCAGGCTGCTGAAGAGTATTCCACAAGAGCAGTTAAGGTGTACTGTGGTGACACTAAACAGGTCACAGATAAGGTTGGAGGGTCAGTAGACAGTTCATGGATAGATAGAGACGAGAATGTTTGGATTAACTTTAAGGATGATAGGGGAAGTGTAGCACTAACTATCATACCAAAGGATAATCGTAAGCAGATGTGTATAGTTAGCTATGGTACAGAGATTAGTACTGATATCAGGAAATATACCAGTTTTAACTAAAAAAGTACCAGGGGACGCTAAAGAATAAACAAGGATCAGTATGGCTAATCGAAAGATTATATCCCTACTCCTGGGTTTAGGTCTGTTGTTTGTTGTATATCAGCAAGAACCATTTACAGATGTGACAACTACTCAAGAGATAGACAATAGTGAAGTAGAATGTTTAGCTAGGAACATTTACTTTGAGGCTAGAAACCAACCAATAGAGGGTCAAGAGGCTGTAGCTCATGTAACCTTAAACCGACTGAAGTCAGGTAAACATGGAGACAGTATTTGTAAAGTAGTATACCAGCCATATGCATTCTCATGGACTCTTAAAGCTAAGACCAGAATGAATGAGATTAAGGCTGAGAATCTAGCAAGAGAAATCGCATTTAATACACTACTGGGTAAGACTAAAGACCCTACTAACGGAGCTACTCACTATCACGCTACCTATGTAACTCCATACTGGAGTAAGAAATTAGAGAAGAAGGTTAAGATCTCATCTCATGTATTTTATGAATAGAGGCTCTTAGGAGTCTCAAAAGATCCCCTCCAGGGTACTCTTTAGCTGATCTCTTCGGAGGTTGGTTAGAGGGTACTCTGGAGGGGTAATTCTTTTTTTTTTTGTCAAAACTACCAGCATCTGGGAGTAAAACGACCAGGGGACGCTAAAGAGAGAATCCTATCCAAACCCTGTAATATTACTATTAAAGTAGAAGAAGGGGTAGGGGTAGTAGAGGTAATATTAAAAGAGTAACTTAATAGCGGTAGCATTAAAG
>Ga0247723_1001710_pt1 | contig 12491 bp, 17 predicted proteins | sample MSEWelMarce5H_FC_FD_189079 | JGI IMG/M metagenome (GOLD analysis project Ga0247723, IMG submission 189079) | Subsurface sediment microbial communities from gas well in West Virginia, United States - MSEEL Well Study Marcellus 5H_FC | ecosystem: Environmental > Terrestrial > Deep subsurface >...
GAACGAGATAAGCACCGTGCCATGATGGAAAAACAATACGGATTCTGCCCTCCTGGCCCGCCGCTCACACTGTCTCGCATGCCAAATATGATGCGATGGGAAGTCACGGCGCGTGCGGCGGCGGCGGCAGAGACGGGCAGCCTGTTCTGCTATCTCACCCATCTCAACTTTCCCGACGAGACATTGGCGACCTCCTATGTGATTGTTCGCGTGGATCAACCCAATCGTTGGAAGCACTTTGAGATTGCCCATCGTACCACAGAGAATCTGTCATCCATTGTTCAGAAACACATTGACGGCCCATGCGGCGAGCTGATCCTTCCTCCCAAGGGACCGATTGTCGAGTTTGTCTGGAGACCGATCTCTAAAAAGTGGGGGCGCGCAATCTAAATTCAGAAATACAGAAATACAGAAATACAGAAATACAGAAATACAGAAAATTAAAAAGAAATGGCTATGAGATGCCATTTCTTTTTTAAAATTGAAATCATTTTCAATCCAATACAATCAATAAACTATGCTTTCTATCGAAACGGTCCATCTGCTTATCACATTCGCCCTTATCTTTGGCGGCGGCATCTTCTTCCTTCTTCATCACCATGCAAAGCCTGCAACAATCAAATCCACGCAAACGGAAGCTACGCAAACTACGCAATCCGAAATTAAAAGAACTGAAATCAAAGAAGCCTTGAAGAACGAAGCAGCAGCGATAGAGTATCAGAAAAATCGTGTGGCGCGTCGCAAGAAACTGGAGTCATGTGCAAACCGAACCATAGAAGAGGAAGAGGAGTTTATGATCTTACGCGAATTGGAGATCCACGAGAATATCCTCTGCTCTGAGTCAATTCCTACCATGGTCAGCATCCTTTCTCCCATGATGCAGACAGAGAAAGAGAAATATCAGGCAATGATGAAGAAGAAATATGGAATCTCCATTCCTGATGGCCCTAATACTCTTTCACGCACGCCCAACATGATGCGATGGGAACTTATGGCACGTGCGGCTGCAGCAGCAGAGATTGGTAGCCTGTTCTGCTATCTTACCAATCTGAGTTTTCCTGATGAGACCGAGGCAGTCTCTTATGTGATACTTCGTGCGGATCAACCCAATCGCTGGATGCATTTTGAGATCACCCATCGTGATATCGAAGATCTACCAACCATCGTGCGGCAACATATCGGCGGTCCATGCAGTGACCTGATTCTACCGCCAAAAGGGTCGATTGTGGATTTTATCTGGAAGCCAATCTCTACCATGTGGGAGCGCATCATCTAACACAGAAAATCATAAACAAAAAATTGAAACTGACATCTCCCTTTTCTTCATTAACCTTCCAAGCATGTACCAATCTCGTCCAACTTTTCAGCCCAGCCTATTTCCCATCATCGAACTGCGCAATGAAGATAACCTCAACGAAACGCCCAATCCCTTCTCCTTTCAATACAATGGTGTCTCGATCCAGTTTATGGAGAGTGGTGGATGGGCCGAGGAGCACTATGTACACTATCCACAAGACGGAAAACTGTACGCTCAATTAACAGTGCATGTGTCATTTGACGCCCATCCTCGATCCAAGTGCAGACATGCAGAGAAATGGATAGAAGTCCCATGGAAAATCCTTACCTTGTACTTCGAAGGGCTGGAGTTTATGGATCTTAATCGTCCTCTCTTGCAATCGTGGGAGGAAATCAATCCTGTTCATGCAGTATGCGGTGGTAAGATCTACTACTCCGTTCATAGCCTTTATAGTGAATATTATTCTGCCACATCTTGATCCTTTAGAAAAATTGAAAACCCGTGTCCTTGAAAAATAGTCAACCATGAACTTCTTCCCTGTTGAATTGACCGTCGATGAAATGATCTATATCGATGAGATCGTGGATGATATTCTACAAGACTCTAACCATCCATCTGATACTGTGATCTCCTTTCTTAGAAACCGTGTGAATTATCCCGTTCATACACATGTGAATACGAATGTGAATACGAATGTGAATACGAATGTGAGTACACAGCCTACTCTCCAAAAGTACAATCGCTTGTCCATTCCGTCTCTCCTTTTCCTTCATACATTTGTGTTGGAGTGATGTACTGTGTCAGGTTTGCAATAATCATAAAAATACTTTGAAAAAATTGAAAGTGCAGGCCGCTTTCTTTTTTTGGGCGTATCAGTAGATGAGCCATGTATCCTCCGTCTATAGTTATGATATAACGGATTCGCCACCCTATATATCCGTCTATCGTAATTTACCGGCTACGCTGGAAATACATGTACCGCCCATGCCCGAATCAACGCCCATTCAAGATGTCATTTGTGGATCTACCAAAATGATCGGCGGTTGTCTTGCCTTTCCCGTTTTATGTCCTCTACATCTGGCTGCGGGAACCGCTATGACTGTATATGGTTGTTTGTGTTGCCGCATATGCGACCGCACATTTGATAATCGGCGTAATGAATTCTGTCACCATTGTGGAGTAACTCCTGCGGCACGCATTTCTACTTCACTCATGACAACTGGACTACACGAGATTCGCCGCACATGTGTTACACAAGAAATGATTCGATAAAATTGAATTTGTGGACGGATGATAGGATGGCAACCATGGTTTATGAGGAATCATTTGTATCCCAAGAGAAATTGACAAAAATCATTGGATCCATGACGGCGTCAGGAATCATAAGCAAGATCCCGCAGATGGAATATTCGATGATCGAGCTCTCCGTGTTCAAGCGAATCAAACCTCCCGCCATCACGGCAAAATGTCTCGCTTGTTTGGCAGGAAATCATCCATAATATATAGACTATAAAAAATTGAAAATTGAATTTCCTATTTTTATATCATCCCTCCATTCCAATCATGTCGCAAACTTCGCAGACTTCGTACAAGATCATCTTCCATGGCAACTGCATTGACGGCTGGTTCGCCGCCTACTTCGCTCATCTTGCGCTGACTCGCCAGGATGTCACGGACATCAAAATGTATCCCACGGCACCCACAGGTGCGGGCCTGCCTGCCCTCAAAGAGATGGTGAACGCCCACATCCTACTGGTCGACATCAGCTTTGATGAGGCGGTGCGCGCGACCTGGGTCGGTGCTCTCTCCGTGAACTGCATCGATCACCACGCGACCTCCTGCAATCACTGGCCCGCAGGAACCATCCACACCGAGTGCTGTGCGGCCATGCTGACCTTTCGCCACTTCTTCCCGCAAGAGGAGGTACCCTACTGGCTTCACATCATCGATCGCGTCGATCGTTGGGACAGCCCAACCTATGAGGACCGCTGCATTCGTGAGGTCCTGACGGGCATCGCGCACAAGCCTATTCAGAACAAACGCAACATGAAGCCCGTGATCGAGGAGACGACTCAGTGGATTGCCGCCATGAGTACGCCCGCGGGATACCAGCAGATGGTGCTCCTGGGAAAGCCGATTCTCGATCTGAAGGATACGCACCTGTGCCAGATCCTTACCAAGGGCACCTTCCTGACCCTTGGATTCGATCATGTCTCACAATGGCAGCTGCCGAATGTCTGGCTCGGCCTCAACTGCTACATCATCGACAACACGACCATCACCTTTGACACCACGGAGGCCTCTCACATGGTCTTTACCAACTATCCTGGCGTCGATGTCTTCATCAACTACCGCAAGAAGACCTTCCTCACAAAGGGCGAGATGGAGACGGAGAAGTCCGTCATCGTCTATTCCGCGCGCACGCACGGATTCAATGTGACCGAGGGCACCATCTTCAAGGGTCACCCTACCGCCGCAGGTGCCTCCCTCGTACAGGGCGAGGTTCCCGTGTTGCCCTTCCTTCTTACAGCCGTCTAATCGCCGTCTAATAGCCGTCCAATTACACACAAATCATAGCGCAAACATTACAAAAATGATAAAATAATAAAACAAAAATTGAAAAGAACAACCGTTCTTTTTAATAGCATCCATGGAGTCCTTTATCGAATCGTACGGGCTTCCCTTCCATGCTTTCCGCGAGATCATCGCCGAGACAGAGTCCTTGGTGGCAGGAAGTGCGGCGCTCGCACTCTACCTCCAGCAAGAAGGCATCGATCCTGGATTCGTCCCTGGCGATCTTGACATCTGGGTCCGTTGCACCATCGAACTGATCTCCAGAGACGGATCTCAACGCCGTCCTACCACCATGAATAGCCTGTCTCTCTTCTTAATCCAACATGGTTATAATCTGACAACCAAGTTTGAGCCCCAAAACAATGAAGACTACGATCAACTACACAATATTGTCACCATTCTGTCTTTCGTCAAACAGGACAAGGAAATCCAAATCATTGTGGTGAATCAACCCAACCTTCTCCTCTACATCAACTGCCACTTCGATCTGAGCGTCTGCAAGACCTGGTGGGATGTTGCAGAGAATTGCTTCAAGACCCATCTGCCAAGCTCCACTCGCCGAAAAGACATGCACTTTCATTCGGGTGTCATTGGTGCGCGCGAGGAGGCGCGCATTCAAAAATACAGAGATCGCGGCTTTATCCTCACGGAAGTTCCCTGCCATGCTTTGGTGGAGCAAGACATGCGCCAATCCGTCGATTATCTGAGTGAAATGACCGCATTCGATGTGATCGCCTACGAGGATGTGAATGCTGCGGAGTTTCTCCGCCAATCCAGCTACCACATCCTCCTTCAAATGGGCGAGCAGTTACATGCCTTTCATCGCAATACGCTCTGTGAATACCTGGAGGCCCACAAGACGCACCTTCACCCTGTAGGTGATATCGTAGATACACCGCACAAACTGTCTCTTGTCAGCGATGTCCTTGACATCATCCCTTATTCAGACTATTCCGTCTTTGTCCTGGTGCATGCCTATGACTTTCAAGAAAAGAGCATCTATTCAGTTCGGTGCTATTCGCTGGACGATTGGTTCGTCGATGACCCCGTGTGTAGTATTGATCCGCCTTCGGCGGAGGTTGTATTCGCTGTCGCTATTCCTCCACCGCAGCTTCCTCTGTATCATGCTGATGTCTATTGGATGGACTAACACACGAATTGACAATTACTCATATAAAAAATTGATAAGGATATTTCCTTATTTTTTGTCAAACACAGTGATCCATGTCATCCATGCATATCCCATTATGGAATGGGTTTACCTATTTCGAGCATCAAACGATCGGTATTGACTGGATGCTCGACAAAGAGCGCAATGGAACAGAGGTCCCCACCCGCGACAAGAAAGGAATGGTCACCGTTCGCGGCGGATTCCAATGCGATGATATGGGGCTCGGTAAGACGATTCAGATGGTGGCAACCATCGCGAACAACCGTGTTCGCTCCACCCTACTCTTGGCGCCGCTGGCGATGGTGAGCACATGGGTCGATATCTGCAAAAAGGCGGGCATGATCGTCTATGAAGCGGATCGCACCTCCTGGTTCCGCACAAATGTATCAGACCCCTTCCCTATGCACTTCATGAAGTGCCGCCCCATGGTCTATATCACCAACTACGAAAAGATCTATCACAATATGGTCCTCTTCAAGCGGTCATGGGATCGCATTGTGCTCGATGAGGCACATAAGATCCGTAATGGCGACGGTACACTGGCCTATCGCCTACGAAAGATAGTTGCGCCGATTCGCTGGGCGATCACGGGCACACCCCTCGTCAATTCCAAAAAAGATGTCGTTAGCCTGATGGGATTCATCGGTGTTCCTGTATCCTTGCTCTGGACCTGGGACAAACACTTTGATGCTCTCCTTCCTCACATCCTCCTTCATCGTTCCCTTGATTCCCTGAGGAGTAGCATCAAAGGTGCACCACCTATTCCCATGATCGAGTCCGATATTCTGCCTTTTAAGACGCCTCAAGAGGAAGAGTTCTATCATGGGGTACAAGGTGCAACTGAATCCATGATTGCAAAGTATTCCAGTGATCTCCTCGACAACCAGTCCTTCCTCCTTCTTCTTCGCCTCCGTCAGATCTCCGTTCATCCGCAAGTCTATATCAATGCCAAGCGCCGCGAAGATCGGACTTATTCCCGTCCCAACTGGACGCTTCCCAGCACGAAGATGGAGCGCATCAAAGAGATTATTGAGGCGGACCAGCGGATAGAAGATCAGAAAGATCAGGAGCCATCCGTCCACAAGTACATCGTCTTCTGTCAGTTTCATGACGAGATGGAGCTGATTCATGACTTCTTGGTAACCGAGAATCTGATTGACGAGGATCATGTCTTGTCTTATCATGGCGGTATGAATCAGGCACAACGGATAAAGGTATTGGATCGTTCTAAAAAAACAATAAAGCCCACTGTCCTACTACTCCAGCTTCAGGCGGGTGGTGTAGGGCTCAATCTCCAAGAATATGATCGCATTATCTTTGTCAGTCCCTGGTGGACGGCAGCGCTGATGGATCAAGCTATTGCACGCGCCGTGCGAATCGGGCAGACGAAAGTGGTACAGATCTATCACTTGCGTCTGGACGCAGAAGCAGACTCCACGATTAACATTGACGATCTCGTCAACCAGAAAGCCGAACAGAAAAGAAAGATGCTTGAGGCTCTCTTCGCACTCTGCGAGTAAACCATCACATTTTTTTTGAAAAAAAATTGAACGGAAATTGGGTCAAAAGAAGAATCAACCCATTATTCCAAACTCTTCCAATGGATCCCATGAATGTTGAACTCCAGGCACTGCGAGCGGAACGCGACGCACTGCGAGCGGAACTGGCGGCCATACGGGCTCATCAGGTCATTCCCATGAACCCCCATACCATCTATGGAGCACTCCAGCGAATCGGCACGGAACTTCACCATCAACAACAGGCATCAAACTTGTGGCGCGACACGCCACTGGGTGCCATCAATGAGCTCAAGCCCGATCCTGCGGGAAAAGTTGGTGAAGAGCTGATTAAATTCATCTGCGCACAAACAGGCATTCCCAATGAAAGCACGGGTGACAAGAACTCCAAAGACGGAACCTACGATCAAAAGATCGGCGCGGAACTCAAAAAAGTCGAAATCAAAACGGGCCGCCTCGGCGGCGGAAAATACCAACACGAAACCCTCAAACAATCAGGCTACGATTACAATCTCTTCGTTGACCTCCATCCTCGCGGCGGTCACATTACCATTCTCCCCCCCTTTCCCATGAAGGAAAAGAATCCTATCACAGGAACATCCCCTACCCTTCGAAAGGGTACATCCGATGTTTACAAGTGGGACTTTACCGATCTGCACCTGAAAAAATTAGTAGCGGCAGGCAAGAGCATGCCCTTTGATGACACCACACCCTTTGAGGCATTAGGCGAGTTCATTCGCGCCTCTATCTAAACAAATTGCTGAAACACAATGGATGTACGAAGATTATAAGCAGAATTGGTCGACAGGAAACTTACTGAACTCCAGTCGATCTTTTTTGCTTTGGCAATCATTGTGTCTTTATGATGAAAGAATACTACACCATACCCTTTTTTACCAGGGAGAGACTCAAACGAATCATAGAGTTTCATATTCTCTTTACCAAAACAGGTGGAGGGTAGATAGATGTCGCATTTTCCAATCATCTTCTTATTTCGGGTGGTAGCAACTGTTCCACCATCCGATAATGAATAGACTTTCATGTTCTCTTCGGATGGTTTCGTGAGCTCATAGGCGGGATTTTGTGCGAGTTTGGACCAGATCTGAAAGACACCATTGATTTTGACCTCTTGTTGGTCGGGTGAATAGAACATCGCGGTCAGAAGTTCACTGTGAAGCAAGTTGTATCCTTTGACGCGCTTTCGCGGAGAGCCCTTCCCGTCACTCTCAAACAGCTGAGGTAGAATGAAACATACATAATCAGCGAACTCATAGGAGTGATTGATAAAGTTCAGTGCCAAGTGCCCTCGTAGTCCAAAGGGTGGATTGCCAAAGACGATGTATTTTTTTGAAAGATCGGCGGGTTTCCATGTCAAGTAATCCTGTTGTTGGATATGGTCGCCGCGTGGTTCAATATCCAGACCAATCGAACCCGCGGGAAGTACCTTCATGAAACTGCCATCGCCTGCGGATGGTTCGATAAAGGTATAATCATGATAGGAGGGAACATGTTTCTGAAAGGTTTCCCAGCAGTGTTTGGCAAGGACGGCGGGTGTAAAGAACTGATCCTTGGCGGCGGAACTGAAAGTGGAGTAGTCGATTTCTTTTGATAAGATTTTATGGAGATCAAAGGTATAGTGGACGGGAACATCCTTCAGTTCCTGCCATCGTTTTACGGTTCCTACACACAAGTTCAGCTTGTCAGACACTTCGTGCAAGGAATGTACCGTTAGACATTCTTCGAGCAGATTCAGTGTTGTTTGTGTTTCTAATACGGGATGTGTTGGTTTTTCTTTGGGTTCCAAGAGCGCAATCAGATCCGTTTTGGATTTACCCGTGATACCCTTTATCTTGCGCTCTTTGCAGAGTGCTTTCAGTTTAGCAACAGATAGCGTAGTATAGTTGATGATTGGCTCGACTAAAGGCTCAGTGACTAAAGGTTCTGTGACTAAAGGCTCGACATTCGTCTTTGGCAAAGCCTCGACATTTGTCTTTGGCAAAGCCTCGACATTTGTCTTTGGCAAAGCCTCGACATTCGTCTTTGCCAAAGCCTCCTGCACCTTTTTCTCAACGAGTTGTTCGATTGTGTTGTCTTTTTTGCATGGAGTTTTGCGCTTTGTATGCGCTGTCAGATGTCCTTTTTGTGTAAAGACTTTGGAGCAGTTGTCGCACGAGTAGGTTACCATCTTATGATATCGTTGCACTATGTCTTTAGGCCCAATCACTAATTATAACAAATTAGTGATTGAGCGTTGTATCAATTTTTACAAGTTTTGCAATCATTATGCTGGATTCAAATACATATAGGTGATTAAACTTGTTGCAACAATATCCATCCCTATTTCAATTAGAACCATATCAACCTGAGAAAGAAGAAGATTGATATAAATGAACCAGTCAAACCATCCATATATTGCTGAAACATTTGAAATCTCATAGGCCATTTTATGACTTAATGTTAGTTTTCGATCCATGGCCTCGGGTGATGTATCGAAAACGGTAAGTGTAACCCAAGGTAAAATGATATCGTTACGGATATTACGCATGGCGGTATTGCAAGCACAATACAATAATACCAATAGGTATTTATCAAATGTATCAATATGAATTCCTAGGACCATAAAATCAGAATGAGGGCCGAATCGATAAAATGTATTATCGCCCGACTTTTCACGCGAAATGAGTACACCCATTAGTGTTCCGATGCAAACCATCCATACCATTAATAGTCGAGAAGCAAGTATGATTTGCATTTACTTTATTATAGACACGTATTGCTTAAGTTATTTGTATTAAAAATAGTGGGGGTTCGCTACTTAATAGCTTGGATGCCATCCAATTCGCATCATATCCGTCCACTCCGTCGAATCACCCATTTGAATGATCTCATTTCGCTCATCATCTGTGGTTGGATAGGGATAATCTATTTCATTGCAAATCTCATAGAGTAATGCTCGTTTGGCATCATCGTCTGTGGCGGCAAACCCATTTTTTTCATAGAATTCGTCCATCAACAGTTTTTCTTTATAGTATGCAACCTCATTCAGAAATGACTGGATTTGCCCCAGGAAATTGCTAAAGAATTCAGCCAGTTCCTTCTCCTTATAAGGGATCATCTGGCTCACTTTCAGAAATTGAGCCAGATAGTCTTGTGGTGTTTGAATCATTTTGCAGTGTATATGCCTAGTATCATGTATGTTATCAATTTTATATACATAAACAATATTACACTTCCATATAGTGAGTTGTATTATAGCATGAAGGGCATATGTTAATCCCTAGCTGATCATCTACTCTGAATTATTCATTTGAGGGAACAACGATATCCTCAGATGGTTTTTCTACATGTAACTCATTTTCTGGAACAACATTTGATACAACATTTTCTGTGACTTTCTGATGGGGTGAAATAAGACCCATCCATACCAATAGGGCCACGATGGCAGTCCAAATGGGCTGAAATAAGTCAATTAACCACTGCAGCATTATACATACCGTACATTCTTTTCTATACCAATGAATTACGCAATGATGCATTTCTTACTTCCCTCCCATACCTTGATTCGTTTCATCAATGAATGTCCGCATTTCGAACATGTTCGTTGTTGGTGCGTATTAGAAAATGTTTCATCGATGATATTGTACAAATGAAAACATTTGGATTGCATTTCTTTCTCCACCCGCTCTTGTTCCTTTTCCTGATCGATCACTTTCTGGAAAAATGTGCTTCGAAATTCATCAATAGGGTTCATTTTCTTCTGCCCGACAAAATAAATGAAAGGAGTAGAATGAATCTCATCAAACGGCTTGGCCTAGAAGTTGCGGTCGATTTTTTCAATAGCTACATGCTTTTTCCTCTTGCTCTGTTTATTGTCCTATCTATCTATCACTCTCACTATGCACTACGCTATAAAATCACTTATATTCTACTAACAATTGGCCTATTAGGTGGTTTTCTATTATTCGAAGACAAGGACAAGAAAAAGATACTATCATAAATCGATAGCTTATATCATTTTATTAATTTGTAATGGTAATCCGTGACCGAACAATATCATATAGATTAAAACGCATGATGCAATCAAAATGCTTCTATTTTCAGCCACACCACGTTGCTGTCCTAGTCCAAATACCATCAATACATACAATACAATTGAATTCGAATTATCTCCTTTCTTATGCCGCCATGTCCATCCGTATTGGCCGAAAATCATTTCGTTACATATCATTCTCATATGCTATTAATCTATCTCGATAATGCGTCTGTAAAAATACCAAAATAAAGATAAATACACCTGTATATTGTATCTCTTTTGGAGGATAACGATTGAACCCTGCTAACGCATGAAAGGGAGAAGGTATAAACTCTACCAGATATTGAATGATATATATAATTGCAACCAGTAGCCATGTGATTCCGAGCAATTCCAAGGTCCGTCGTAGAAATGTTTTTTTATGCTCCTTCTTTTCATCAAGCCCTTCAAAATAATAATTAAGTCTGTTGGCGACTGTCACTGAAATAAGTAAATAGATGCTTGATAAAAATCCAGCATCTAGTATGTTAACAAGTCGTAGTGCAGTTGTCATGCTATAGTATGAAAATAAAATTGAAATTAGCTAATGGAACAATACAATTGCACAATGTCCATCCGTATTCCCAAGCCCCGCGTCGCCCCTTCTTCCGAGTTGATTACCCTCACCTTTGGTGATATGGCCGAAAATCATGTGGGGATGGAGCAAATTGGCCAAATGGTCGCAGAGGGCCAAGGATTCCATCTTGAAGATCTCCAAGCCATCCAGCGTACGATGGAAGCACGCGGCGTGGTCTGTGAGCTCATGACGCTCTCTGCGGCCGAACAGCCCTCCGCCTATGTACTCGTGATGCGCAAGGGTGTGAATGCGCTTCTGGATGGAAAAACACAGCAATCCATGTTTGACGAGCAGAAAGGTCTGGTTTATGATAAACAGGCCTTTATGTATGGACGCGTTGTCAACAAGCATGCCCGCTGGAACCTGTGCTTTGACGAGAACAGTCGCGAACCCGATTATGAAGGGGGGAAGGGGCGCATTGTGGGATACAATGAGGTTCCCATCATGCGATCCTTCATGACTCAAATCGAGACCCTATTCGGTCCGAAGGCAGCGGGTCTCAAAGTGGAGTCGAATTACTATTACGATACAACAAAGTGCGGCATTGGATTCCATGGCGATTCTGAGCGCCGAAAAGTGGTGGGTGTACGCATCGGGCATTCCGCGCTCCCCATGCACTGGCAGTGGTTCTATCAAGGAAGACCCATCGGTGATCGCATCATTGTCCCCTTGGAGGCAGGCGACATGTATGTGATGTCCGAAAAGGCCGTGGGAACCGACTGGAAAAAGAAGACCATCCCTACATTGCGTCATGCGACAGGCTGCGATAAATTTACGACCATTTCCGAATAAAAAATTGAAAACCATATGATCCTATTTTTTATCAACCATGTCCGTGCTGATCCCCAAACCTCGTGTTGCGTGCGCTGCTGTTGCTTGCGCTATGGACGCCTCTCCCTCCCTCGTTCCCATCGCGCAATATGCATCGCCCTTTGCAGACTATCCCGCCGAATTACTCGCCTTCTGCGCCGAACACCCCAAAATCAAACTACCTGGCATTCGCACTCTGCGCGGCCAAGCCTACGCCCTCATGGCGCAACCCGCCATCTGTGGAAAACAATACATCACTCGCACGGAAGCCACCGCCTTCTTTGATCAGATCGGCCCGCAACTCGGCGAGACCACCCGCGACTCCATTCAACCTTTCAACAAAACCATCGGTCTCAAACGCATCAAACTGCGCGGCTATTACTGTCTCGTCTATCCCTTTGAAGAGGACACCACCGATATCGATAAACGCGCCCACTGTTCCATTCAGGGCGATCGAAACGAACACATCGACT
>Ga0247723_1001711_pt1 | contig 12488 bp, 15 predicted proteins | sample MSEWelMarce5H_FC_FD_189079 | JGI IMG/M metagenome (GOLD analysis project Ga0247723, IMG submission 189079) | Subsurface sediment microbial communities from gas well in West Virginia, United States - MSEEL Well Study Marcellus 5H_FC | ecosystem: Environmental > Terrestrial > Deep subsurface >...
GGGAATGAGTGGACAAGTTAATGTAGTCCTACGAGGGTCAGACCTTGTTGGGGCATTGAATAGAACAAACGCTACAATCAATAGAGTTGGCTAAAGCAGAAAAATATCGTTATAGTTTTAAATCACATGAAGGTCAGACTTGCGTTGTAAGATTTGACTTTGAAGGATTTGTAGGCACTTCAACAACACTTGTTGCATCAGCACGACCATTTGTGCTAAAGGAGTTTAATACTGATGATGAGATATTTAAACCATTGAGGCCACAAATGGCAGAGATGAGTTTTATCGCATCAGCAAGTGGTGTATCAATTGATGACTTCTTGATGGATAATGATGATGACATTATTGTATATTTTGACTTTGGTACTTGGACAAATTATTGGATGGGTTATATGTTGCAAGATGACTTCCAAGAGTCATGGATCAATACCAATCATATCATCACTCTCAGAGCAACTGAAGGTATTGGTCAATTAAAAGATGTTGAGTTAACTGAGTCAGGCACAGAGTTAAATGGTAGGTACACTCCACTTGAGTTGATTCAATATGCAATGACTGAAACTGTGCAAGGCTTTACCGACTATAAAGTTTTCAGTAATTTGTTTCATTCATCAATGACTGATACATCAACATATACCGGTATTGACCAATGCTATGTTGATGCAAAAACATTTCAGATAAATGCATCTGAGTACGATGATTCATATCTTGCGCTTGAGAAAATAAATAAGTCTTGGAACCAGACTTTGTTTATGTACAAAGGAAAGTGGGTAATTTTTAGGCAAGAAGAATTATATGTTCCATATAGTGAGAATATAAGAGGATATAGGCAGAATGGGGCAACAAGAACAAGTGCATCACAAAGGTTTGATGCATTAGCTGGAATTAATCAAACAGTAAAGCCTATAACACCAGAGATGTTGAGGTTCATTCAAAGGAGAACAAAGTCGGATACAATTCAGTTTAACTTTGATCAATTTGATGAAGTTGTTTGTAATGGTTCTTTTTCAAGGGGAGATTTAAGAAGTTCATCATCTACTGAAAAGATTTATGATTTAGATTTATGGGATTGGTATGAAGGTAGCCCAGGTTCTCCAACAACTCCTACAACTGGGTCTTATGGAAGAAAAATAACTTATGATACAAATGGCAAATTAGATGATCAATATGCTTATTTGACTCAAAAATCAACATCTGGAAGTAGATGGTTAATATCTTGCGGAACTGATGTACTTAAAAATGAAACATTTATTTTTAATATTGACAGTAGATTTAAAACAACATTTGCAGGTACAGCTACTCTTGCCGTTGTATCATTTCAATTGGTAACTGCTACTAATTATTATACCCTTGATGATGACGGAACTTGGTATACAAGTAATGCATCCTGGTCAACTAATTATAAACTAATACAAAATTATTATAACGGAACAGGCGCTCCAATACCTACCGATTGGGTAACGAATCAAGTTGAAGCTAAAAGTATTCCAGATGATGGTATATTATATATTTTATTATGGATGCCAGATATTCCATTAGTTTCAGGTCAAGAAAAGTGGTTTAAGAATCTTCAACTTGATGTAATTACAAGATTTAATGGAATAAACATTGAAACAATTGAAGCCGTTCAGTCAATATTTACTAAGGCTGACACACTAAAACCTAAGTTTTTTGATGAGATTTATTTTGATGATGGATTGAGCAAACTTTATAAAGGTAGCTTATATGAAAGTGATCAGCAGACTTTAACAACTGAAGAATGGCATAGGTATAGATACTCAAGTGAGTCATTTGGATTTAGGAAAGAGAATGATATAGCGCATTGGAGTCATAATAGATTTAATAGGAACAAGATTGATGTTAATTTCTATGGCCTTACTTGGAATTCAGGTACTGAACCAATTGGTTTGATTAATACAGTTAGATTTACAGATGATGACCCAAATAGAATTTATACAATTGCTAATCTTAAAGAAATAGATTTTAGTTCATCAACTTGGTCTGCTACACTTGTTGAGGTGTTTAATATGGATGATGATGCAACTGGTTCTCCTGTTGCAAGGACATTATCATTGACTGCTAATGTTGGTAGGGTAATAACCTATGCTAAATGGGATATTATATCACTTGCTGATTTTACGGCAGATGCAGGTCTTAGTAAATTTACATTTGGTGGTTCCACATCAATAACTACAACTGTAACTTGTACACTTCAAGGCTATACAATTACTACTACAAGCGTTCCAATTACAGTTGATATATACTTAAAGAAAAATGCTACAATTTTAAATACTCAAACATTTACTGTTACTTCAAATCCTGAGTCATTTAATGTAACTTTAACTACGGCAGGTGTTACTATTGCTCCTGGAGATGAGATTTATGTTGAGATGGATTCTGATATAACAGAGAGTCAAATAACTGGCGGTGTATTGCAGGTTACATATAACGTAACATCTGCTATATCATACGATCCTTACGAAGATAAATATATATATAAATAATGGCAGATACATTAAAAGCTGAAGGGTTAGTTTTGACGGCAACATATAGCAATGGTGATGTGTTCCCTTTTGCTTGTGCCAAAAACTCATCAATAAACGTAAGCAGGGATTTTATAGAACTTGCTCCTAAGACAAGTGGATATTTTAGGGAATATATAATTGGCAGAATTGGTTTTACGATTAGCGGAAGCGGATTGATAAAATTGATACAACCTTACATGAACGCATTTCCATTTCTTGATCAATTTATCCTAAATATTGATACAACATTTAAGGCTTATCTTGATTTTATTGACAATCAAAATAATTATAAAGTATATAAGTTTGATTGTATCATGCAAGATTTGACACTTGATTCTACAATTGGTGCTATCCCGAGTTATGATTATACGTTACAAGGAACAGGGCCAATTGAACTTATCAACGTGGTTGACCAATTTGTGGTGGCAAGTGGAGTAATTACTGGTAGAGACCCAGCATTATATAAACTCACAGCAGTAGGCTATCAAGGCAAGTGGTACTTTAATTATATTGTGACTGAGCCAACTCCAGGGGTATTTGTTATATCACTTGGAGCAGGACTAAATGGGGTGACTGTAACTGCATCATATTTAGCATTATAACCATAAATAATCTTAAATTTACAATATGATAGGCGAACATAATTTAAGGGCAATAAAGAGGGGTGATACATGGGTATTGCCATTGTCGTTTTGGGAAGATGAGTGTCAAGAGGTGGCAATTGATGTAAGTACATATACTTTTAAACTTATGGCAAAGAATAGTTCAGGTACTACTATTTTCACGTGGAACGATGCTATTTTTGTGCCAGGTGCTACTAATGAGAGGACAGTCACATTGAGTGCTGTCACAACTGCTACTTATACTATCGGTGAGTTCAATTACGAACTACAAGTTACTACTGGTTCTGGTGTGTTTACATGGATGCAAGGCTTTGTCCAAGTTGTTGATCAAATAACAAGTTAACGATGGTAATCAAGATTAATTATACAAGTAGTGATGTGTATGTCAGCACATCAGTCTCACCCGTTTACGTGGTCGTGAATTATAGCGGTACAAGTGGTGGTGGAGGCAATTTTGTGCCATATAGTGGAGCAACAGGTGATGTAGACTTAGGTGAGTTTGAGATTAAAGCAGGTCAGGTAGAGTTTGACCAAACACCAACGGGAGCAGCAGGTGTTGGGGTAATGAGGTGGAACGATAGTGATGGGACAGTTGACTTAGGTTTGAAAGGCGGAAACGTAACGCTTCAAGTTGGACAAGAGCAAATATTAAGGGTAGTTAACAAAACAGGTGCAGACCTGCTTGAAAGTCAATATAGGGCGGTCAGGATTAGATTGGCAGCCGAGGGTGGGTCACAGGGTCAGAGGTTGGCGGTTGTCCTTGCACAGGGCAATAACGATGCCAATAGCACTGATACAATCGGAATAGTAACCGAAAACATAACCGACAATCAAGAAGGTTTTATTTGTACGAGTGGTATAATTAGAGGCATTAACACAACCGGAAGTCTTCAAGGCGAAACTTGGGCAGATGGTGACATCATTTATTTGAGTCCTACAATACCTGGGGCAATCACAAAGGTTAAACCAACGGCACCGAATCATTCGGTTGTATTGGGTTACGTAATCTATGCTCACAATGTCAATGGTAAGATATTTGTAAAATGCGATAATGGTTATGAGTTAGGTGAGTTGCATGATGTTAATACTAATGGTGTTACCAATGGGCAAGTCCTTGCTTACGATGGAGTAGATGGAGTTTGGAAACCATCAACAAATGCAAGTGGTAATATCTACACTACTGATGGAACGCTGACGGGGAATAGGACTGTGACAATGGGAGCAAATACGCTTTCGTTTGAAAAGGATATTTTTATTAATGGGATAAGAATAGGACAAGGTAATGTTTCATCAAATAGAAATACATTTTTAGGTATTAGTTCTGGAGGTGTAATAACAACTGGTCAGATAAATGTTGGAATAGGATTTAATTCAGGTATAGCATTAACAACTGGAGTTAATAATACATTAGTAGGCGGTTATACTGGAAGATTAATGACAACTGGATATGCAAATACTATTATAGGGGGTGTTGCAGGATATAGTATAACTACTGGATTTTTAAATACTTTAATAGGCAGACAAAGCGGTTTGTCATTAACTACTGGACAAGGAAATACTTTTATAGGTGCTTATGATACTGGCAGTAATGGAATTGATTCAGGTAATTATAATGTAATATTAGGAAATCCTTCAGGTCTTACATCAACACTTTCTAACAATATCATCCTTGCAGATGGTCAGGGAAATATTAGAATACGTGCATTTGATACAGGAAATGTTACTGTAAATAGTGCAGTTGATGCAGGTTTTAAATTTGATATAACAGGCACGGCACGTATAACAGGTGACCTAACTGCTGCATCACTTATCAAAAGCGGTGGTACATCTTCTCAATACTTAATGGCAGATGGGTCAACATCAATATTAACCAATCCCGTAACGGGAACAGGTGTTACGGGACAAGTTGCGTATTGGAATGGAACGGGAAGTCAGACGGGTTCAAATAATCTGTTTTGGGATGCTGCTAATAGTAGGTTGGGGATTGGGACTAATGCGCCATATAGTCAATTTGAATTATATTCTGCTATTGATAATAGCGCAACAACTATTGCAGCAAACAGAACAGGATTAAAAATTAGTAATAATATAAATGCGACAAATGCATATACTTTATTAAAATTTGCTTCACGAAATGGTGGAGGAGGAGGTATAGAGGATGGGAATTATATATCATCTATTGTATTAGGTAATGATAACACAGCTTTAGCATTTGGTGCTTATATAGATAATTTAACAAGTTCAGAATGGGCAAGATTTAGAGGTGGTAACTTTTTATTAGGCACAACAACCGACAGCGGTCAGCGTTTGCAGGTGCAGGGTGATGCGTTTATAAGGGGTAGTGGAGCAACGAGTGGGACTATTGGATTGATGGTTCAAAATAGTGGAGGTTCTTTGCTAATGCGCGTTTTAAATGATGGTCAGTTAAGATTTGGAAATGGACCATTTATATTCCCAATTAGTGATGTGGGTAGTAGTGTTAATACGGCAGGAACTAATTTGGGATTTTATTCTTCTACAACATTTCAAAGCACAATAAACGGAAGGTACCATTACGCAGGAGACCCATTAATACAAACTTCTGGAGCGGTATATAATATTTTTCTTGCTACAAGATTTTATCCGACAAGTGGTACTGCAACACTTGCTGATTTATATATCAATCCAACCATCAACCAAACAGGTGGTGCAAACGGCATCACTCGTGGATTGTACGTTAATCCTACTCTCACCGCTGCGGCTGATTGGCGTTCTATTGAATGGTCAAACAATAGCGGTTGGGGATTGTATGGTGCAGGGACTTGTAATAATTTTTTGGGGGGTTCATTAGGAATTGGAACTACATCACCTGCAACACCTTTGCACGTTAGGTCAACAAGTACATTTACTTCTGCAAGAATTGAAACAACTGCAAGTGCTGGCAGTTTGGGTGTATCATTAGAATTAAAGAATGGCACAAATACAACTACCATTGGAGCAAATGCAACAAGGACTTACATTTATTCGGGTCAAGGTGTTACAGAAAATTTAACAGTTTTTCATTCAACTGGCAATGTAGGAATAAACACTGGTGCATCAGACGCAGGCTTTAAACTTGATGTCAACGGCACTGCGAGGGTGAGTACAAGCGTAACAATAGGAAGCGAATCATTAATATTGTCAAGTGGGAACGCAAGAGCAACAATAAATGCATTTAGTTCATCTTTAATAAATTTTCAAATTGCATCTAATACAAGGATGACATTTACTGCTGCTGGATTGGCAATAAACCTAGCAGGAGAAGCAGCACCAAATGCATCTTCAATTTTAGATTTAACATCTACTACAAAAGGCTTCCTCCCACCTCGGATGACAAATGCACAAAGGACTGCAATCAGTTCTCCTGCGGTTGGATTAGTTGTTTATTGCACTGATACAGTTGAAGGATTATATGTAAATAAGTCAACTGGATGGACATTTATAATGTAAAATTTTAAATAAATAAAAATGGCAAAACAAATCTCTCCGGTAACAATCTGGACAAACGGAACAAGCAAGACAGCAGAATATCTGCAAGTGACAGGAATCAACGACAACTACGAATCAAGTGCTACTAACTACTGGCAGTTGTTCACATTGGTTGTAGATGCTGAAGGTAATGACGTTCAAGGTGAGCAAGTTGCTCAAGGCAATCTCACAATAAATTCTGAGGACTACATTTTGTGGGGTGACCAACCTGCTATGGCAATCAATGCTTGGATATACAATTGGAGCGCTGAGCAACTTAATTTGACAATTGTATAATGAGGATAAACCGATCAATCATATCAAACCAGACTGAGTCAGTACCTGTTGTTAGGACTCTCACCATTAATGGTACAACTTACGACCTTACGGCTAATCGTACTTGGACTGTTAGTGGTGGGGGTATAACGGGAAGCGGTACCACCAACTACCTATCCAAATGGACAAGTGGTACTGCATTGGGAAATAGTTTGGTTTTTGATGATGGTAATTTTGTTGGCGTTGGCACAAATTCTCCAAATACAAGATTAAGTATTGTTTCAAGTGGAGCAGGTGTTTTTGCTGCAAGATTTACAGATGGATTTAGAGCGGATTTAGTTGTAAGTTTTCCTGAATCTCAATTTGCAGGATTAGATTCATATTTCGGAACTTCTGGCGGTGGATTCATTTTTAGAAATGGAACATCAGAGGCAATGAGATTATCTACCAATGGTAGACTTTTAATAAATACAACATCAGATGTAGGCACATTGATGAACATCAATGGAGCAATCACAGTTGGTGGAATGATTAACATAACAGGTTCAACTGGACTGCCTATAAAAACTGATATATACTTAAGATTTGCAAGTGGGTTTTCTTCTCCGGATATTGGCAGGATGTATATAGGTGATGGTACAGGATGGAAATTCCATATTTCAAAAAGAATATCATCAACCACAACTGATTTGATAACATTTGTAGATAATGGAAGCGTTGTTATAGGAACACCTGGCGCATTTATAGATTATAAGTTAGAGGTAATGGGTGCGACTAAGGTTAATGGCGGTGAACTGTTGGTAGATGCTGGTTCAACAATAGCAAGTAATTTATACGGAACTGGGCAAGTTCTTAGTGGTTCATCCGCTCAACCAACATTGTTTTTGGACACTACATGGAACACAACTGGAAACCCAAGTGCCATTGAACTAAATGTCACAAATACGGCAAGCGGTTCAACATCAAAGGTTATGAACCTCAAGGTGAATTCAACATCTGTTTTCATAGTAAGCAAGGGTGGGGCAATCCAAACAACTGAACCTACGGGTTATACCGCCAAACCATGGAAACTTGGTGATGCTATGAGTGGGACAATTACACCAGATTATTATATCAAAGTTGAGATTGATGGTCAAATCTATTCAATTCCTGCTCTTTTAGGCACTCCTTAATGGATTTTTAAGTATTTTCACATCTAAATTATAAACTATGACACTTATTGAACTGAAAGCCTCCGCTTATGACCTGCTCGCAAACTTAGAGTACATTCAAAAGCAATTACAAGAGGTTAACCAAAAGATTGCAGAAGAACTACAAAAAGAGAAAAACGAGAATGGATAGCAAAAGCGTAGGAATGTGTGTAGCAACCATATTGATTAAGATTTGGGCAGATATTGCTCTTTCCGAGGTCGGTGTGGTTGTTGCTATTTTAGCAGGAATCTCAACGATAGTATACAACGTTTACCGAATGTATAAAGAAATGAAATCTTGAGGCAGTTCTTCACAGAAGAAAGCAACAGACTAAGCATGAAGAGGTTCTGTGCCTTTATTGGCACTTTGTCACTTTGTGCGACTATGATTGCAAAGCCTAATGATACATCAATCTTTGCAGTTACGTTTATCGTATCATCAGCACTTGGGTTCTCCTCTGCTGAAAAAATATTTAGAAAATGAGGTACTTTCTTTTCATCCTACTTTTTATATCCTGCAATCCTGTGAAGCAGGTTTTGCGTGACCAAGACAAGTTAGAGCAAGTTGCAAAAGTTGTGGTTGCTGGGGGGTGGTGTGCAAATGATACTACGTTTATCACAAAGTCAGATACATTGATTGAGGTTGACACTATTATAAACGTAGATATTCAAATTGATACCCAAAAAATAAACAATGATGTTTACATCACCAGGTGGAAAACTAAAGAAATAACTAAGACTTTAACCATTCGTGATACACTTAGGTCATACATTGTAGACAATGCACGTGTGAGGTTATTACAGACCGATTCAGCACGTTTAAGCAATGAGTCAATAGAATGGAAAGGAAAGGCAAGAAGAAGGCAATTATGGATATTTTTACTACTTGGAATAGTTGGATTATATTTTTACCTTAAATCTAAAATATGACTGATACAAAAACACTTGAAAGGATCAACCTTTTGCATCCGAAAGTTAGGGAAGAAGTTCTTGAGTTGTATTACGAAATAACTCGTGCTTTAACCGGTAGTTGTTTTTGTCGTTTCTCATACACCTTACGAACATTTGCTGAGCAAGATGCAATATATGCTCAAGGAAGAAGCAAGCCAGGTAAAATAGTTAGCAACGCAAAATCTGGTTATAGTTTCCATAACTATGGTTTGGCAATTGATATAGTATTGATAAAAGACGGAAAAGAGGCAATTTGGGATACAAAAGGTGATTATGATAAAGATGGTAAAAGTGATTGGCAAGAAATAGTGACCATCTTCAAGCAATATGGTTGGGAATGGGGTGGAGATTGGCGTTTTGTAGATGCCCCACACTTTCAAAAGACATTCGGATACTCAGTTAAGCAACTACTTGATATGAAAATTAAGAATAAAGTAGATGCTAACGGGTTTGTAAAAATATGACAAAGATTAAACTTTGTGCTGAATACAGAGAAAAGTACGGATGGGAGATGCCATCATTAAAACTTGCAAGGATTATCTACAAAGACAATCCTTTGCTTTTTACAAATGTTGATACAATAAGATCATTTCTTAGAGGATTAGAAGGTAAGATGCAAAACAGAGTTAAAATATTTAATAAAATGCCTGAAAGACCCAAGAACCCGTACAACTTGCCTGAATCAGATGAGGCAATATACCAACCTTATGTGCTAAATGCGAAGCGTTTGTTGGTTCTTTCCGACATCCACATTCCTTATCACAACATTGATTCTCTTACCTGTGCATTTGATTATGCCAAGAAAGAGAAACCTGATGCAATCCTTCTCAATGGTGATACACTTGACTTCTTTGGTTTATCAAAGTTTGTAAAAGACCCTAAGAAAAGGAGTGTTGCTCACGAATTGGAAGCGTTTAAATCTTTGATGGAAATAATCAAGAAAGTATTCAATGCCAAAATATACTACAAGATGGGCAACCATTGCGAAAGGTATGAGCATTTTTTATGGATGAAAGCACATGAGCTGGTTGGTGTTGATGAATTTGACTTTGGCAATATCATTAAGGCAAGGTCAGAGGGTATAGAAATGATTAAGGATAAAAGGGTGGTCAAGGCAGGGGATTTAAGCATCATTCATGGGCATGAGTTTGGTGGTGGTATATTCTCTCCAGTTAATGTTGCGAGGGGTTTATATATGCGTGGGAAGGTCTCTGCGATGCAGGGTCATTCCCATGTCACAAGTGAAAATACAGAACTTGATATGGATGGTAAATTGATTACCACTTGGTCTGTTGGATGCTTGTGTGAACTTAACCCACAATACAGACCACTTGCAAATAAATATAATCATGGTTTTGCCATTGTTGACATTGATGGGCAAGATTATCAAGTAAGGAATAAACGTATACATAAAGGGAAAATCCTTTAATATGGAAGATGATCTCGTTTTAGGAGATGAAGAAGAAATTATTGAAGAGGAAGATTTTGGATATTCTTATCCAGAATACATATCAGCCTCAATTGAGGTGTTTACAATGCTTGAGAGTGGAAATCCAATGACAAAAGAGGAGGTTAAATTGTCACAAAAATTAAAGAAAATGTGCCTTGAAATGCTTGAGCATTCAGTAAAAGAACTACACTCAACACTATTTAAATCTTAGCAGTTTGGGTTTGATGGTTGTTTTCCCCCCTTATTTCTATGAGGGGGTTTCTTTTATATATTATAAAAACAAATATATGATAAGTTTGTACATTGTATACAAAACATTTATATCTTTGCTTTATAAAACAAAAACAAATCACATGAAAGAAATTAGAGAACTACGAAAAAAGAAAGGTATTAGTCAAGAGAAACTTGCATCAATTAGTGGCGTAACAACAGTTACAGTTAATCGTTGTGAGAATAGTGGGAAGGTGCGCCAATCAACTTATCTTAAATTGCTTAACACTTTAAACACTCTTCAAGATGTTCTATCTATGCCTGCTCCTATTAATAATGGCTTGTAGTTTGGTTGGTATTGTAATGATAAATGATGACAAAATATCCTCACAAAAAGTGGTACAACGCAGAAGTTTATACCAAATACCATCAGCCTTCTGGAATGAGTACAATTCAATCACCCTTGACATCTACTATATGTCAGCCGGAAGTGCAGAAGCCATCCGGTACAAGATTGAGGACTTTGAGTATAAGTACAGCCAAACTGTTGACCAAATGGTTTACAATGATAGGATGGCTGAGATACTTACCTCTTATAAAAAGAAACAAGAATTTTTAAACAATAAACAAAACAAAAATGGGACTAACTAACAGTCAACAAGGCGGAAGCAAAGTGTTTTTAAGCATTAGTAACGGGAAACTCGTGAGGAGTTTTAAAGAAAAGACAGAGGGTGCGGTATCTCGCATCAACAAGGCAGGCAGAGAAGTATTTGAGATGTTCTACGACTCTCTTGAAGGCACTATTAAAGAAGTAGGCACAAAGGAAAGTGATTATGGCAAGTTCTTGGTAGTGCAGGTTGAGTCAAATGGTGTGAACTATCAGCTTGAGATGAACTTCTCATCTGGTTACTCAGCATCTTTTCTCAAGACCCTTCCAAATGTCAACCTCTCAGCGAGAGTACAAATTACTCCCAAGCTGACAATTGAGGGTGACAAAAAGAAAAGTGTATGCTTCCTTAATCAAAATGGTGGTGGACTTAAGTGGGCGTTCACTCGTGACAACCCAAATGGGATGCCTGACCTGGTTAAGATCAAAGTAAAAGGAAAGGATACTTGGGATGACTCAGATAGAATGGAGTTCCTTGAGAATTATGCAAAAAACCTTTTCGTTGGCTCCAACAAAATGGTAGCTGATAACGATGAAGTTCCTTTTTAGTAAATTGACAAGGTTGGCGTAATCGGGAATGAATACCGACTTGGGTAACGTAGCTGCGGTGATAGTATCACTTAAAAATGCAACTGGATATGGGTTCAAATCCCATACCTTGTCCTCACTTTTAAACAAACACTAATGCAAAATTTCAACATTGACATCAACAAAGGCCGTATTGAGTTCGTGGACAATCGGTTTTATGCTACTGAGAACGGCAACTATGTGCCATCAGTCACCACAATTTTAGAGGCATACCCAAAGGATGCAGCGTTCTTTAAATGGCTCAAAGATGTGGGCCAAGATGCTGACACGATTCGTGATGAGGCAGGGCGCAGAGGGTCACTTGTGCATGAGCTGACTGAGCAATATGACCAACACCAAGAGGTGACATTTGTCAACCAATACGGAAAGCCTAAGTACAAAATGCTTGAATGGGCAATGTTTGAGAGGTATGTTGACTTTTGTAATACACAGACTCCAAAGATGCGAATGATGGAGATGCACTTCTCATCTGATGTGCTTGGGTTTGCAGGCACAGTTGACAGAGTTCTTGAGATTAATGGC
>Ga0247723_1001712_pt1 | contig 12484 bp, 20 predicted proteins | sample MSEWelMarce5H_FC_FD_189079 | JGI IMG/M metagenome (GOLD analysis project Ga0247723, IMG submission 189079) | Subsurface sediment microbial communities from gas well in West Virginia, United States - MSEEL Well Study Marcellus 5H_FC | ecosystem: Environmental > Terrestrial > Deep subsurface >...
TCAGCCCACAACAAATCGTAAGTGGGTCTTTTTAAGGAAACAAGATGAACTTCGAGAAAATCATGGATTACGTTACAGCAATATCAATCGGTGTTGGCATGGCAGTTTTACTGGTTGCATGGTGGTCAACATGAATGAACCAGCTTTCCCAACAGGAACAGGAATTACTCCTTATAAATCTGGCATGACCTTGCGTGACTACTTTGCGGCTAAGGCTATGCAAGCGTTAATTATTGCTGGCGGGCCAGCGCCAACGGGAGGATGGCCAACATATGCAGAACGCACGGCCTATACCGTTGCCGACGCCATGCTGAAAGCGAGAGAAGCATGAACACTCAAGAACTTAGACGCAAAGCACGACAGCTTTACAACAACAAGCTAGTCCCTACAGAAACAAACCAACACAATCAGCGCAAATGGGTTAGGTCTGTTCTTAAACTTGGTGACAAGTGGTTACTTGCTAAACAAGTAGGGCGCATCCAATGATTACCAGAGAAGACGCAATCAAGGATTTATCACATGGTACTTATTGCTGCTACTGCACAAACCCTAAGACCTACGGCTCATGCTGTGGAGAAAACCACTTCGTACCTTTCGAGGATTTATACGAAGACGACAAAGAAGCAATGATCGAAGAATATTTAAGTAAAGGAAAATGAAATGGTACACAAGAAGTTAATGCAAGCACGAATCATGTTGCAAAACGCACCTCTCAAGAAGTCAGGCCACAACAAGTTTGCTGGCTACTCATACTTTGAACTTGGTGACTTTATCCCCACGATCAATTCAATCTTTAATGAAGTTGGTCTGTGTGGCGTAGTCTCCTACGATTCAGAGATTGCAAGTCTGACGATCACAGACACAGACGATGGTACAAATATCATCATCACTAGCCCAATGGCAGACGCTAACCTAAAGGGCTGCCATCCCATTCAGAACCTTGGTGCAGTAGAAACCTACACCAGACGCTACCTTTGGGTAACAGCAATGGAGATTGTTGAGCACGATGCTCTGGACTCCTCTGCACCCATCAAAGAAGTAATCATCACACCTACACAGGGTGCAATGGATAACATCCCAGAGGATGAACAGATTTATCTCAAAGAGTTAGCAATGGACTTAATTGCTCTCTGTGAGAAAGAAGAACCTAAGACAGCTTGGGTGAAGTTGGAAGCAGAGAACCTAGACGATCAACAAAAGATCGCCCTGTGGACTTTGCTTCCTAGTAAAGTAAGAAGTTCCTTGAAAAAGGCTAAGGAGTTATAAATGGAATACAACAATGAAAATCGTGGTGCGTTATGGAAGAACGACCGCAGGGATGATGACAAGTTTCCCCACTACAAAGGGTCACTCAATGTAGAGGGTGTGGATTTTTGGATTAGCGCATGGTTAAAAGAGGGCAAAGATGGAACTAAGTTCATGTCCTTGTCTGTCAAAGCTAAAGATCAGAAAGAAGCTAAAGCACCTACAAAGCGTTCTCCAAGAGATGACTTTGAAGATGCGCCTTTTTAAATAAGTTAATAGGGGGAAAGCGGATGCCATGGCTAGAAATAGCGGACGAACATGGACGCAGCGAGTACCCCGCCTCAAGGAAAAGATAATGGATATTAAAAGTGCTTTTGATAGAATCTTTAAGATGCCTGACTTCCCAAGAGTTAGGGCAACAGACCCACTCACTTCTTTTGAAGCAGCAGAGGCTATTAAACCAGTAGTCTCTCAGCATCACCAGATCATCTTAGAGTGCCTACAGACTCATGGCGCTTTAGGTAAGGATGGAATCTCAGCATTGACAAACCTAGATGGTAACCAAGTCGCTAGACGCTTAAACGAGATGAGAGTTATAGGGCTTATTCATCTCACAGGTAAAACAGTTAAATCAAACTCAGGTAGAAACGAAAGGGAATGGACAGTATGAGTTACGCAGAATCCGAGTTAAACATTATTAGATGGGCCGAACAAAGGCGCATTATTCCTAACAGCAACCCAGAGACTCAGCTTCTAAAAGCTATGTCCGAGTTAGGAGAGTTGGCAGACGCAACCATTAAGCGTGACAAAGAAGAAATAGCTGATGGTGTTGGTGACGTTATGACAGCACTTGTAATTTATTGCGCCTTACAAGACATCAATCTGGTAAACTGTATGGAAATTGCGTTTGACCAAATCAAAAGTCGCAAGGGAGTACTGTTGCCCAATGGTTTATTTGTTCGTGAAACTACTTAGCGAGTAAGTAAAGACCCACATTCGAGAAGGCATAACCTGCATACACAATAGCCATGTGTGGGTTATCTTTCCATAGCTGCTCACCAGCTATATAAGCATAGATCGCACCTGTGAGGATGATTAGCCAAGCACTCAAAATGCACCTACATCAATCACTTCACCACGAAACTCAACCAAGTCCTCATCAAACTTGTGTACGAGTTCAGGCCACAATAACTTCCCATTAAAGAAGTTAAGTACTGCAAAGCCTGATCTGTGGTTGCTAGGGTTTAGTTCAGCATAAGTAAACTGTGGGCCATCAGTCTCAGCAAGTGTCCCTGTATCTACCCCAAACCTGTTCCCGTTATAGTCAGTAAATGGGGTCACTTTTAAACTATGAAGATGCCCTGTAACCACCGAAATTCCAGCTTGAACCGTATTATTGTGAGTAGCATGGACTCCACCTTTGTATCGGTGCTTGATGATTACTTGCGAGGTAGGCCATACTGCCCAACAGAAATCCCACTCGGTGATATGGTCTGTCAGCTTAAAGCCCTGTACATCCTTAAATTGTGGTGCGTGTTGAGCCAATCTGTTGGCAAACCTTACATCGTGATTGCCAAATGTAAACACTAGCTTTACATTGTGCCTTGCTGCTTTTGCTGCTTCCTCAATCTCACCAAGCATAGCCTGACAAGCCTTTAACTCTTGGATAACAGAAGTCTGTGGTTGGTCTGTTACATCATGCCTCGATATAGACGCTCCATCGAACGCATCCCCGTTACATATCACCGCCTTGGGGGAAAACTCTTGGATGGCCCATAGAAGCCCTTTAAACGCTGTTGTACGCTGTGCAGGTATGAAGTGGGCATCCGAGAACACAATAACAGTCCCATCTAGTATGCCAAGCTCTATTTGTTTTAAAGGAGAAAAGGATTTAGCTCTTTTCTGATTGTAAAGAAGACCTCTTGAGTCTAAGGCTGTCAAAGCACCAAAACGATTTTCCATGCGTCTTCTGCGGTAATTTACAGCCCGTTCAGTCAAACATAAGAGTTTTGCTATTTTGGCGACAGATTGATACTTGTCCCAAAGGGCTAGAAATTCCTCATCTGAACAAGTTGTTAGCCCATTACTTGATACCATGAGAATCCTTGGATATTAAGTTTTCTAACAAGTTAATAACCCTATGCTCTTGCATTTCAATTTCCTCTTGAGAGGATTTAGGGTCTTGGGCTACACACATTAAGTCATGCAAAAATATGTGAAGTAACTCATGTAACGCAGTCTTATCCAATGACTCAGGCGTGATCTTTTCAGCACCAAAGTCACCTAATCTGTAAGTCGCCAATCTAGCAGAAGCATTAAACTCAACAGAGGCCATTGCTGCCTTTGCTGGTTTTATCCCCTTCTCTATCCTCCAATCACCAAGATTTAACACCTCTTGCCATTTTTTAACACTTTGGGCAAAAAGTTCAGCGTCTTGTTGATTAGGTATGTTAGCCATAGGTGTCAGATTAAATCTTATATCTATGTCAGTTTAATTAAATGGTCTAGTTCCAGCCTTGTCAATAATCAGGGCTTGCTTGCGAGGCTTTGTTTCTGGGGTGTTTGGGATGCTCAAATGAGTCCAACGATCAAACTCACGAATTACTTGGTCATAGGGTAAACCTGAGGCAATGATAGTTCTTACTACCTGATCTGGGGTTAGTTGAGGTACTCGGAAGTCCACAGCACAACCAATGCGATGCTGGCTACTATCCCTGCTACCAACTGCATCATTGACTTGCTTAGACCTAAAAGCTGAGTTAACCATGATGGGCTTTCCACCAAGTACTGTTTTGACTTCTTCGAGGAATTCTGCAAGTCTTTTGAGGTTTTCCAGTTCTGCATCATTTGGTGTATTGTCATACTGTCTGTGATCTGTGTGGGTTAGTTCTTCAAGAGTAAAGTGAGGTGTCATTTTTTAATCCTGTCAGCAATCTTCTCCATTGTTCTGCCACCAAAGTAGAACGACATGACGAGCATCCCCCATTGACCGAGTAACTCAACATAAGCACCACGAGTCTCATACTCAAAGATAGATGCAATGGCGAACCCAGAATAGGCTGCCAAAAGGAATATAAGGGTCATAGGGCGAATATTTTTAGACAACCAAGAGTCAGACCCCATATCAGCTTGCATACGCTGTGTGAGGTTGTTTTGTTCGGTTTTATATAACTCGGTTTCATTGGCCATTTTAGCCAACTCGCCATCTTGAGCCATCTTAGCCAACTCTAATTGAGCCTTGGCTTTAGCCTCTGGGTCAGGGATAAGTTTGTCAATCAGCTTGCCACCAACATTTAAAAGTGCGTCTAATCCAATCATTTTTTGTCCTTTTCATCGCCTTGCATAAGTTTGACACCAGATAAAAAACCAATCATGCCGCCCACAATTGTTTGAAACGCAGGGCCAATCAAAGCAAAAATAGAAGCATTGTCAACTTCTTTTGCCCACAGACCAACTAAGAAAGCACCAACCATCGCCAACATACAAAGACACAAAGTTGCTGAAACAATCATCGTGACGTAAAAAGTCAGTTTTTCTTTGGTGCTTGTTGTGTTTTCCATATTTCCCTCATACAAAGATTTGGAATCTTCTGCGATCTTCAAATGATCCAAGTTGGATGGTGTTCTGCCTAGCCCTTTTGTCGTAAAGTTCCAGTTCCAGATCTTCAGTTTTTCTAACCTGTTTAAGACATTCCATTGCATATCTGTATTCTTCTTGAACTTTCTCCACTGCCTTGTCAAAAGCCAATTCTCTAGCTGTGTAAGTTGGTTGAACAAGGGGATACCATTTGTTTAAGGTAATCATTTCTTTTCCCTCTCTCTTGCCCTTGCGTAGTAATAAAGAACCTTTGCCCTAATCTCAGCACTATCAGCCACTCCTGACCACCCTGCTAAGTTATTCCAAAGAGTAACCAGTTGTTCAGATGTACAGGAATCTCCATTAGTGGTTATCCACCTTGAAAGTTCCATGTGCCTCATTGTTGGCTCGCCTATCCAACTTAGTCCGTAAAAGTCTGATAACAGACATTGCTTTGGTTGTGCAGATACCAGCAATCCAATAGAAAGCAGGAACAGCACAAGCCATTTCATTCATACCAACCAGACTCTTTTTTAGCCACTTGCAAGTGCTGATACTTAAAGTAGATATTAGCCACCAGACCAATAAAGCCGATAACAACACCACAGAGTGCGCCAAATTCATTGGCTGATAAACCAAAGAATACGGCACTACCTGCACCACCATAGGTAGCTACTGAAGCTGTCTTAGCTGCGATGGCTTCTGTTTCCATATCATGCCTCTGGGTCTTTAGGTAATTGCTTCTCGGCTTGTTCCTTGATCTTGACGATCAAAGGCCATGCACCTGACTTGCTTGGTAGTTCGCCAAGAGTCTGCAAGATAAAGTTAATCTCGTTGACTTCAAATTCTAGCTTCATACTTCACTCCATTTTCCATTGTTAGCAAATTTTCCGTGTGCTTCATATCGCCATAAATCCATAAAATCAGCAGCATCATCTTTTGTTTTAAAACCAGAAACTTCTTTTGTCTTATTTTTAAAAGACAATGAACACCTCCAGCATTTATTTTGCTTACTGTAACTTACACCTTTTATACCAGAGGTATTATGCCTTGCAAGTTTAGAATTTTGGTTGTTTTCTTGTCTTGTAGCGGCTCTTAAATTCTCAATTCTATTGTCAGCAGGATTGCCATTTATATGGTCAATAACATCAGGCAAATACCCATGGTGCATTAGAAAAATTATTCTATGCGTTCCTGTAGATGGCAATCCTTGTTTATAAATAACTCGCCTATAACCTTTTCCGTCAAATCCACCAGCCTCTTTGTTTGCATAAAGAGTATTAAAAAACTTACTACGCTTTACAGTATTAGGTTTTGGCTTCCAAAATAGGATTCCATCTACCTCATAAAATAATTCGTGTGCAAGCTCTTTAGTTAGTTCCATGGAACACCTGTACTTTTTACAGGGTTCTTCAGCAAAGCAATCTGAGCCGCCAAAGAAGCCTCTGTAGCTGTCTTGTCAACAGACTCCCACACCCATGCCAATACTGTGGCTTCTGTGAGGGATGTGTAAGGAATTATAGGAGTGCCTTCAGCCCATGAGACTGTTGCGTAGGCAGAGGCAGAGTGTTCTCCATCTACTGCTGTGCAATTCCAATGGGCACAAAAAACAAACCCATCTGCGGTGTTGCTATCTAAATTTGAGACTGACCAGTTAAATGTTGACATGATTTTCCTTTAAGCAATGCCAGCGTCTGCTAGGCGTTTACGGAGTGATTGAATTTCCTTGACCAACATTGGTACAAGTTTTGAGTAGTCCACAGCCATCATTTGATCTGCGTCTTCTGGTTGATATACTGCCTCAGGTGCAACAGTTACAAGTTCTTGAGCAACAAAACCATAACGCTGATGTGAGTTGTCAGATTTCCAATCAAACTTTCGTACTTGTAAAGCATCAATCAAACTAGATGCAGAGTCAGCATCTTGAATGTTTTCTTTTAGGCGTTGGTCAGAGGAAGTGTTGTAAGAGGTGCTAGTGCTGTTAATCGTGATATTGCCAACTGCACCATTAACTGTGTTGCAAAACTCCATTCCGTAACGCGATGTTGTTCCGTTTGTGACAATACGAATTTCTGGATATGACGAATTTAACCCTATCTGAATACCACCAGATGTGGTAGTTGTTCCTGTTCCACCAACCAACAAGTTACCGCTTGAGTCTATACGGGCACGTTCTGCTCCACTTGTAGAAAGTCCTAAAGTATCTGCCGCAGGGAAATACATTCCAGTACCTGTACCAGCGGCTCGTGCAAATGAGTTGTTGGCAGCACTACCATCACCAGCATAAACCCTATTACTAGCCCAAATGTTTCCTGCACCTGCATCTGTGGTTGTGCCAACAGATAAACCTCCAGCCGCTGACAGAGTCATTGCCTGAGTAAAGGTAACAGTGCCACCTGCTGTGCCTGATGCTGTGTTGTACCATTGGTGTTGTCCAGTAGAAGATTGGACATAAGTAGTTGCAAAACTACTAGTCAGATACAACCAATTTGCGCCATTGTTATAAGCATTTGCAGTCAACAGCAGATCGCTTGCGTTTTGCGACAAAGAAGTTTTTGTGGATAGTTGTAACGCTTTATATGCGCCACCCCAAGCACTAGGAGTAACTCCCAAGCCTAGATTGCCACCACTATCAAACCTAGCGACCTCCGCACCGCCTTCAGCAAAAGCAATCGTGTCAGCCGCAGGGAAGAACATACCTGTGTTTGTGTCGCCAGCAGTAGTCAATGCAGGTGTAGAAGCAGAGCCAGCCTGAACAGTCAAAACACCACCAACAGTTACAGGGTCTCCAGCAGAGCCGACCTGAAAGTCTTTCAGTTGAGCCATTAACTCACGAATAGCGTCATTGATACCAGAGGGCGCACAACCCTCCGCAATATTGATCGAGTCAATGTCTGTATTATTAGCAGGGGTGCTAGAAAATTCTGAGATTTTTGTCTTGGGCATTTTTAGTCCTTAGTCGGGGTTAGCCATTCCAGTTAAATCAATACGATAAGATAAATCAGGTGCAAGACCTAACAAACCTTGTGGTGAAGCAGCAAACAATTGAGAAGCCTCTGCTGGTGATGCCATGTAATCGAGCAATGGGTCTTTGATGTTCAAACGCTGATAAAAGTTCTGCATAGCAGGGCTTAAATATGCCTTTGTTAGCATAGGAGGGATGCCCAAACTAGCCGCACCAGCCGCCAATGGAACACCCATAGCAGTAGTACCTCCTAAGATACCAGCAATTTTAGCAGGGCCAGATGTAAGCATATCCTTCATCGTTGTTCGCTCAGTTGTCTGACTGCTACCAATCTTAGGCTTTAGAGCAGACTGAGCAACATCAGCTAAGTCTGTCATTACACTAGCTGGCTCTTGTCCAAAAATGCTTGGCAAAGTAGATGGAGACTTTTCATTAGTTTTGATAATGTTTTTACCAAACTTAGTAATGTCTAAATCACCTTCTGGATTTAATGAGCCAAGTTTAATGTCAGCCAATACGCCACGAGCCAACATCAATTTGCCTTCTTCATCTAGCAAAGGAATGATCTTCTCAGCAGCACCACTTTCATTACTTGCAATAGTCTTAACAATTGTCGAATCTTTAGCAGTTGAAAAACGCTGATTCAAGTTAACCGCATCACCATATGAATTACGCAAGTTCTTTAACTTTGTTACTTCTTCATCAAGACCTTGATTTTTAAATGTAATGTCTCGTGCATCATCTAAGGTATCACGCAATTGTCTAAACGCATCACCAATCTTAGAGCCACGTTTTTCATAAGCTAAGTCGCTAAATAGCTTACGCTGATCTTGGTAATCAGAACCAGAGATATAGCCCTTTTGCTCGTATCCTTGATAAGAATACTCTGGCGTTCCAGAATCAATCAATTGTTGACGAATCTTATTTTCAACTTGTTTGTAATTAACATTTGTTGGTTTAATTCCTGCCTCATCCAATGCAGCTTGAACTTGTCTATCTAGTGCTTCATTTTTAGCACCAAAGTAGAATTCTTCAAAACTCTTAAACAATGGCTCTTTTCTCATTGATGGAGGCAAAGAATTTAATAACTCTCGTGCTTTCATAATGCCTGATCTAAAGTTAGGAACTTCAGACAAAACAATGTCAGACTGAGATGAAACATTTTTAATTGATTCACCAATCTTGCTAACATTAGATTCAGCAGCTTGTCTAACAGCTTTTGCACCACCAGCGAACGCAACATCAGGTGCGCTTGGCATACCACCATACATATTAGCAATCTGGTTTAAAACCTTCTCTGCGTAATCTGATTGGAGATTAAACTTCTTAGTAAATTGAGTTGATGAGAATGGCAACGTAGAAGCTACAGCCTCAAACAATTGAGCAGTTTTACCCGCACCAGCTTGAGCAGGAGTTAAGCCTAATTCATCAGTAAAGCCAAGAACTTTAGCCTTACCTGCCATAGCCGCATTACGTTGATCTGCAAGTGTCAAAGGCTCTGGTGTTCTTGCTTTTGTTTGCATACCAATAGAACCTATTGGAAGACCAGCAGCCATACCCAACAAAGAAGCAGGAATATCGCCAACAATAGGTTGTGCTTTTTCAGCTACCAGTTGACTTGTTGCTCCAGCAGGGATTGATGTACTTAATTGCGCTACAGGGTTAACCGACATACGAGCCGCTAACTCTCTTGCCACAGGAGTTGAGGCTTGTCTTGCAATTTGTGGCAATGCAGATAATGCCGCACCAGTACCACCTAAAGCACCAAAGCCAGCCTCTACCATTCGCTGACCAGTTGTCTCTGGTTGTGCAACACCTGCCCTAGTCATTCCCTCTTGAATGGTCTTAGACAGCATTTGCAAACGAGGCAAATCTTTACCAGTAAGTTTTTCACCACCAATCATAATCATGTTGATAAGTGCATTAAGAGCATCACCAACAGGCACAGCCATAGAGCCTACAAGTTGTCCAGCAGGGCCAAACGGAGTACCAGCCACAGCACCAACTAAAGGAGCAGCTAATCCACGAGTCGCAGCACCTGCGTATTTAATAGCTGATGAGTCACTAGAACGACCTGATCGCTTTGCACCCATTTGTGGATAGTAGCCAAATGCCGCAGATTCAGAGCCTCTAGGCATTATCTTTGCAGCCATCCCATCACCAAAAACCTCATCAAATTGAGCTGCTGTTTCTGGGTTTGATTGCAAATAAGCAATATCTTTTGCTGTTGGTTTTTCCATGTTTATCTCTTGTAAGGATTTACAAATGGGTCAGGAGGAGCAATAAACTTAAATCCACGCAAACTCTTATTGTTTTCAAAGAAGTAGTTTTCAGCTTGTTCAGCGTATGCTTTTGCTTTCTGTGACAAGTATTGAATGTCTTTAATCGCTGCTTCTTTTGCTGCCAATGATACGGCAGGATTAGCTAAATCACCAACAGCTTTGTCATAGCGTTTAGCGTCAGCATCTGATGTAGGCCCACTAAACTTAGGAGAATTCAATGCCAAAGATTGAGACAAAGTAGCCAAACGATCATTTGCATCTTTAGCTTCAGAGCCAATTCCAACAGCACCAGCAAGACCTTTAATTCCAGCTTCGATACGACCACCATATGCTTGTTGCAACAATGGTGCAGCTCTCATAGCAACAGAAGACATATTGTCTGCTTTACTTGCTTCTTCTTTTGCTTTTGTAAGAACATCAAACTCTTTCTTCTGTGCATAAGAGAATGTTTCTGGCTTATTGGCTTCTGCATTTTTCCTAATTTCAATCAATGCTGCTGTATTTTCAGCTTGCAATCTTTTGTATTCTGCTGACTGAGCAAGACCTTGTTCTTGTAATGCTCGCATTGCTTTTTGATTTGCCTCGGTAGATGCTCTCATAGCATCAAGACTTGCTTGAGATTGTTGGAATTGTTGACTTCTACCAATTGCCTCAGTCAATTCTTTTGCTCGTTGGTCAGCCTTATCTGGGTCAATCAAACCTTTCTGAAAACTAGTAGCATACTGATTGGCAAGATTTTGAAGATGTTTAGGCACTGTTGGGTCAGTTGTAAATTGCAAGAATGGATTATCATTTTGTTGACCACCACCAACAAACCCTGCCTTACGCAAATCAGGAACAAGTTTAGACATACTTGACAATGCTGCCAATGGGTCTGGAGACATCATTGCCAACGCTTGCAATTTATTAGTGTCAATTGTTCGTGTAGTCTGAGCAGGTATTACACCTTCTCCAACTTGCTGACCCATAATATCCTCACCATACATCTCTTTTGCAGGAGTTGTTGTCGTAGTAAAGATTTGTGGTGCAAGTAAGCGCATTTGCTTTTCTTGTTCACGCTTTGCTTCTTCTTCTTTACGCTTACGAATCATCTCTTGAATCTGTGCGTTTTGCAGTTGTTGTTGCAGACTGCCTTGCATGGCTTGGCGATAAGCCTGTTGACCTTGCTGAAGTCCCTCAACAATAGATGCACCACCTCTGCCACCTTGGAATAGGCGACCTGCTAATGCGTAGAGTGCTTGGGCTTGTGCGCTGTCACGATTCTTTTGCACTTCTTCTGGAGACATTCCCAAAAGACCCATTGTGTCTTGACCGCTAGTGCCGAAAATATCTAATAGTCCTGCCATGATTTATTCCTTATGGGCCTGTTAAAGCGTTCCAACCCTTGCTCAACCAACCAGTATCTTTCTCAAGACCACCCAACAAAGAAGCAGTACCTAAGAAGTTTTGCAATCTAGATGGTTGTTGAACATTACTTACTGCATTAGGTCTACCCATTGGGTTGCCATACACACCAGACAAGAAGTTAGCCAAGTTCTGCTGAGGTTGTTGCTGTTGGAAGTTGAATTTCTCAATGTCAGCTTGTTGCTGTGCGCCTGTGTAGCCTTCACGCATTTGACCTGCTTTGAGCATATTCTGAATGTCAGCGTAGTCAGCCTGAGCCATTTGAGGCGCAGCCATCGTAGCTGCTTGTTGACGACCACGCTCTGCCTCGTAGTTCTGGTAAGCCAAGCCACCAGCAGTATCAGCCAAAGTCTTAGCAAACTGACCACTAGCACCTTGTTGCATGGTAGACATAGCACCAGAGCCGTAACGACCAGCCTTAGAAGCCGCAGAACCAATGTTACCTAGCGATTCTTTAAACTTAGACTCAGCCGCTTGTGCCGCAGGGTTAAACGCACCTTGAAAGAAAGGATTGCCTTGCAAGTAACCACCTTGAATGGTGTTTTGCAGTTGGCTCTGAGCCGCACCAGTTAAGGGGCTACCCTGAGAGGCACGTTGCTCTAAAGCCTGTAATCCAGTTTGCGTTTGCTGTGATGGGCTTACATAAGTCTGACCACCATAGTACTGAGGCCCACCAGCTTGGTATAGCTTTTGGGCTTCTTGCAAACCATAAGACAGGTAAGGCTGAATTGTTGGGTCAATGTTTGAGGTAGTTGCCATAGTAGGACTCGCAGTCGTAGTAGGTGTTGGTGTAGCAGGTGCTGGCGTAGCAGGTTGAGCAACCTCTGGCGCAGGGCTAGTAGGTGTAGGCGCAGGTGCTGGCGCAGCTTGAGGTGCTGCTTGGGGTTCTGGTGTAGGTTGAGGCGCAAGAGGAGCAGCCACAGGTTGAGGTGCAGCCACAGGCGCAGGAGGCGGTGTAGGCGCAGGTTCAGGTGTCACCACAGGAGGTGGTGGCGGTGGTGGTGGAGGAGGA
>Ga0247723_1001713_pt1 | contig 12484 bp, 17 predicted proteins | sample MSEWelMarce5H_FC_FD_189079 | JGI IMG/M metagenome (GOLD analysis project Ga0247723, IMG submission 189079) | Subsurface sediment microbial communities from gas well in West Virginia, United States - MSEEL Well Study Marcellus 5H_FC | ecosystem: Environmental > Terrestrial > Deep subsurface >...
CTTGCAGCATTGACGATATCTAATTCAGTTCCCCACGAATTTACGAGACGGACGTATCCCTTGTCCAATACTTCTTTATGCATTATAATAGACCTCTACCCTTATATATAATATATATCTTATATTCTAAAAACTAAGTTTAGATATAGTTCTTCTTTCTTATATATTTAAAGTATACACTATCGATACTCTGGCTGAAATAGACAAAACGGACATAAGGGATTTATTGATTATAACAATTTGATAACTTTAAGAATTTAGTGTCTGGATTATAACTTTTTGTAACCATTTATACTTAATGTCTGGATTTTACTAATTGTACTAAATGTCCGTTTTATCCTATTAATATTAATGATATAATCAAACTTGGCTAGTCCCTAGGTTGCTCTCTACCCACCCCACTGCGCCTAGGGATTAGTCCTCTTTTATGGTATAATCATTTATTATGTGTACATCCACAATCAATCGTTTTGGCGCAAGCCCAGCCAGTATTCAATGGAAGGTTGTTCGTGGAGATACGGCAAAATTAACCGTAGACTTCTTTGAATTAGACGAAACCACAGACTTTGACTGCACTGGTTGGACTTACGAGGCTACAACCTACGATTCCGCAGGAGATGTTCTAGATCAACTCGTAGTGGCTTCTCAAGGAAACACCGTAACTATTACAGCCCCTGCTTCACTTACACTAAACTGGGGTAGCGGATATAAAAATGTTGTATCAGAACTTCCATTTGACTTACAGGTAAATATTCCTGAAGTAGGAGAGAACACAATCTGGACACCAATCATTGGTACAATTACTGTACTAGGTGATGTAACTCCAGGAGGCAGTCTATGAGTATTCCAACAGATATCGTTGTGAAAATTAATTCTATAAACAATTCTTTACCACCAGTTATTAGAGTTGATAATGTTTTTTATAAAGTTCAAAATAGTGCAACAGTTAGTCAGGAGTCATAATGGCATTTCCAGGTTCGTATAATTTTTCTTACTATCGTGGTGACACTGCAACTTTTGTAGTTCGCCCAAAGACTTCTGCAGGTGCAGCATTTGACTTGACTGGCTATACAGCAGCCTTTGTTATTGCAAACCGTCGTGGTTCTACAGGTACTCAGTATGTCGGAACTGCAACAGTTGATGCTTCAACAGATATTGTTACTTGCACAATCACTCCTGCAGTCGGAAGAACTCTTGCTGCTGGAACATATGTCTACGATGTGCAGATCACAAATACAACTCCAAACCCAGATGTTATTTTTACAATTTTGAACGGTACTGTTACAGTCACAGACGATATCACAGGAGCCGTATAATAAATGGCTATAGACGTACTTCTCAATACTGATGATATTGTCGTCTTTGGTCCACCAGACGTTGTAGAAGTACTTGTAGACATTGGTCCATCAGGAACTCGTGGAAGCCAAGTGTTTGTTGGTGTCGGAGATCCAAACCTTGTAGAGATTGGGCAAACCCCAAACCTCAATGACCTTTATATTAATACATCCCCAGGCGCTGACTATGGATATTTATATCAATATGTATCTGAGCCTGGTGGAAATACTTGGATTCAGGTTTTAAAACTTAATCCCACGATTTATTCTCAAAACCATCTAACTACTTACACTTCTGGTTCAGCGTCTATCGTTATTCCTATTGCAGACATTGTGACTGTTACTGGTACCCCGCTAACTGCGGAGAACTTCAATGTTCAATATACGATTTCTCATGATAATCCAGTTGCCTCAACTATGGCTATTCCAACTTTGATTGGCACAGATTTAACAATTAACTTTACGGCTGTTGAATATAGCGGCAGTGCATGGTCAGACTTTAGTGGAGAAGTCGTTACCCATTTGTTTATTACAATTGTTGCAGGCGTTGGCACTGAGTCATAAACTGCATACTTTATGATATAATTCTAGTGAAGAGGTGATTTAGTGGCAGTTGAAAGTATTGGTGTATTAGTACCAACAAAAATTCCAGGGTATGCAGACGCTGCTGATATTCAGGCTGCTCTAAGAGCGTATCACTACGGATCATACACATTTGATGTTAATGAATCAAATGCTGCAAACCTTATCAACCCTTCTATTGCTTATACCATTAACAATCTTCAAAGCCAAATCACAACTCTTGGCGATGACTATGTTGATGAAGATGTTTTAACAGCCAAAGGCTCATTGATTTCTGCAACAGCAGCAAGCACTCCATCAGAATTAACAGTAGGGACAAACAATCAATTCTTGGTTGCCAATAGCGCAACATCTACTGGTTTGCAATGGACAAGTACTCTAGCCTCACCAACCATTACCTCACCAATCGTTACTGGTCTGACATTAAATGATTCCAGCATTATTTTTGAAGGTGCAACAGCAAATGATTTTGAAACTACTCTTACCGTCACAGATCCAACGGCAGATAGAACAATTACCTTTCCTGATACAACAGGCACAGTAGCCCTAATGAGTCAGGTAATAAATAATACACTAACTAGTACCACTGGTGATATTATTTATGCATCAGGTTCTAATACCCCAGCAAGATTAGGAATTGGAACTGAAGGTTTTGTTCTAACAGTCACCTCTGGTGTGCCAGCATGGTCCGCACCTTCAGGTGGTGGCGGAAGTGCATCTTTGCCAGATATCTTTTTACTTGGCGGTATGTAAATATGGTACAATATTCTAACAAGGAGATAAACAATGCCAACAGTCTATAAGGTACTAGCACAGACAGGTTCATCTGGATCAACAGGTAACGGATCTGCAACTCTTGCTGCTACTACAAATACTAATCTTTACACAGTCCCATCATCAACATCAACAGTGGTTTCAACAATGACTATATGTAACCAAGCCTCAACAGCAGGTACATTTAGAATTGCTGTAAGACCAGCAGGTGCTACTATTGCAGCACAGCACTATGTTGCTTATGATGTTCCAATCGCAGCAAATGATACAACAGCGCTTACGCTAGGTATTACTCTTGCAACAACAGATATTATTACTGTTTATGCATCTGCTGCAACAATGTCATTTTCTGCCTTCGGCTCTGAGATTTCTTAAAGGGGGTCACGTAAGTGGCAATTAGTAGAGCGTCAGACTCGTCTATTCAAGATGGTTTGCCTAAATTTAATGATATTTGGGATGGCACTACTGCTACTTCGGCTTTTGATAGTTTAGGTGTTGTAGTTCTTAATACGGCTACTTCTACGGTAACTTTCTCTAACATTCCTCAAACATATCAACATCTGCAAATTCGTGGGATTGTTACATCTACCTCAAGTCCTAATAATGCTATCTTAACTAGATTCAACGGTGACTCAACAAGTTTGTATGCCCAACATGGGCTAGAAGGAAACGGCGTAACTACAACTGCACAATCGTATAACGCAGTTTCAACAACACATGTTTCTTTAGGCTATACAGCAGATTCTAACTATCCAAGTTCATTTGTTGCTGATATTTTAGACTATTCAAACACTAATAAGTTTAAAACAACTCGTACATTATCGGGAAATGACGCAAACGCTGGTGGAACTAGGTACGTTGGTATGCTTTCAGGTTTATGGCGTTCAACTAACGCAATCACTTCAATGGCAATTAGTCATGGTGCTTCTGTAACCTTTGGTGCAAACAGCATTTTTGCTTTATATGGAGTTAAATAATGGCTACATACAACCCTCTGCAATCAATTTATTTAACTTCTGCTGTATCAAGCGTTACTTTCTCAGGAATTCCTCAAACTTACACCGATTTAGTTTTGGTTTACACAGGAACAGTATCAGCACAACAGCAAGTAACCGTTACATTTAACGGAAGTTCTAGCGCATATTACTCACAGACAAGACTAGCGGGAGATGCTTCTACAACTAGTTCTGATAGAGGCTCTAACCAATCTAACATTTACATAAGTTCTGGAAATGTTGCAGAACTAAGTTCATGCAGAGTAAACATAAATAATTATTCAAGCACTACAACCTATAAAACTTTATTAGCACGATGGGGAAACACTTCGAATGGAAGTGTGGCTGCAATTAATGCTCTGTGGAGAGGCTCAACTGGAAGTTCTACTGAAGCAATAACTTCTCTTACAGTTAGTACAGCAAGTGCTGCTACCTTTAATATTGGTTCTTCGTTTGACCTATACGGCATTAAATCAGGTGCTCCACAAGCATTGGGTGGAGATGTTGTAACTACTGATGGAAATTATTGGTATCACACTTTTAAAAGTACCCAGACTTTTACCCCGCTTAGACCGCTTACTGCTGACGTACTCATTGTTGCTGGCGGTGGTGGCGGCGGTGCAGATATGTCTGGTGGCGGTGGTGCGGGTGGTCTACAAGGATTTACTTCTCAATCACTTAGCGCAACTGCCTATACAGTCACAGTTGGCGCTGGTGGCGCTGGTTCAACTGGTAGCGGAACTTTAGGAGCAAATGGAGCGAACTCTCAATTTGGCGCACTAACAGCATCAGTTGGTGGCGGGCGAAGTGGTAATTATATTACAACGACTGGAGCATCTGGCGGTTCTGGCGGTGGCGCTGGTCGCGGCTCTGGAACAACTGGAGGCGCTGGTACCGCTGGTCAAGGCTACGCTGGCGGAAACGGTAGCGGAGTTAATTACGATGGCGAAACTGGCGGTGGCGGTGGCGCTGGCGCGGCTGGTGGAAACGGAAGTGGCTCTGGTTCAGGTGACGGTGGTATCGGTTCAAGTACATATTCATCTTGGGGTTCTGCAACATCAACAGGACAAAATGTAAGTGGAACTTATTACTACGCTGGTGGTGGCGGTGGCGGTTGGGCTACGAACTCAACTGTAACTGGAAGTGGTGGAAACGGTGGCGGTGGAAACGGCGCTTCTTCTTCAACCTTATCTACTGCTGGAACTACTAATACAGGCGGTGGCGGTGGTGGCGGTCAAGGTGGAGGTTCTGCTGGTCGTGCTGGCGGTTCAGGTATAGTAATCGTGAGGTATCCAGTATGAGTCTAGAGACAATGACAAAACTTGCTTCAACTACTGTTGGTGTAGGCGGCTCCGCTTCAGTTAGTTTTACAAATATTCCACAAGATTATACTGATTTAGTGTTGAAAACTTCTACTAGACAAAGTGGTGCATCTTCTGCAACTACAATACGAATGGGATTTAATGGAGATACTGGTGCAAACTACTCCTATCGTTTTTTACAAGGAGCAGGATCTAGTTCTGCTACATCTTCATTTGGAAATAATGCAACAAATACTTCTAACGAAACAATAGTTAATAATGGTGCTGGCGCAACTGCTTCAATATTTGCTAGTGGTGAAATTTGTATAAATAACTATACATCTTTTAACTTTAAAAGTTGGTTATCAGATAGCGTTCAAGAAAATAATGCAACTACTGCTTATTCTAGAATTTCTGCAGGACTTTGGAATAATTCTTCTCCAATAACCTCTATTTCTTTAGTTGATTCAGAAGGTTCTTTTATTCAAAATTCAACATTTACTCTTTACGGCATCAAAAATGCCGTACAAACCGCAGGTAACTCGATAAAAGCAACTGGTGGAGATATTATCTTTGATGGAACATATGTATATCATGTGTTTGATAGTAGTGGTGTGTTTACTCCTACCCAGCCAATTTTGGCTGATTATCTAGTGGTGGCAGGCGGTGGTAGCGGTGCTAATGCAGGTACTGGTGGAGCAGGTGGCGGTGCTGGTGGTTTACGTTCAACCGTAGGTGCTACGGGAGGCGGTGGTTCACTTGAATCTCCACTGTCTCTTTTGAGCGCAACTTCTTACACAGTAACCGTTGGTGCTGGCGGTGCACAACCAACCTATACAAACAATGGAAATAACGGAAGTAACTCAACTTTTGCAACCATCGTATCCACTGGTGGTGGTGCTGGAGCGCAAGACGAGACTAATGGTTTTGCTGGAGGTTCTGGAGGCGGCGCTGGTGGTGTTGCTAACAGAACTGGTGGTGCTGCGTCACCTGCTGGTCAAGGAAATGTTGGCGGTAATTCTTTGGTTGGTTCTTCAAGCAATAGACCTAATGGTGGTGGAGGCGGTGCTGGTGCTGCTGGTGCTAACGGAGTGACAAATAACTCAGGTTCAGGTGGCGCTGGCGTACAGATTACAGCATTTGCTACACCCACAGGTACTGGTGCTAGTGGTTACTACGCAGGTGGTGGTGGTGGTGGTATCGGCGCACTCGGCTCAACTGCAGGTACTGGTGGTTTAGGTGGGGGCGGAAATGGAAACAAAGTAACTGGAGCACAATTAGCAACTGCAGGAACTGCTAACACAGGTGGTGGTGGTGGCGGAATTGACACTCAAAACGGCGGAGGCGGTAGTTCTGCTGGTGGTTCTGGAATAGTCATAGTTAGATACAAAGGCTAAATAAATTTTTAAGTGCTATAATAAGTTATAACAAACAAGGAGGCAAGTAATGGCACATTTTGCAGAAATTGACGCAGAAGGCACAGTCCTTCGTGTTCTAGTAGTTGCAGATGCACAAGAAGATCGTGGTCAAGAATTTTTGGCAGATGATCTAGGTCTTGGCGGTACATGGAAGAAGACTTCATACAATACCGTCGGCGGAGTACACTCAAATGGTGGAACTCCTTATCGTAAAAACTATGCGGGTATTGGATTTAAATACGATAATGCACTAGATGCATTCATCCCTCCAAAGCCATACGCATCATGGGATCTTAACGAAGACACATGTCTTTGGGAAGCACCAACACCAATGCCAGTAGAAGAAGGAAAGTTCTTCACCTGGGATGAGGACACAACATCATGGAAGGAAGTTGAATAATGTCAGAGACAAAAATTATTGTTAACTGCGCTACAGGAGAACAGACTATTGTTCCCCTTACAACAGCAGAATTAGCACAGCGTGATCAAGATGCTGCAGCAGCAGCAGAAGCACAGGCAGAGCGTGAAGCAGCGGCGGAAGCATTGGCGGCACTCAAGGCATCAGCAAGAGCAAAACTCATTGCTGGCACACCTTTGACTGAAGAAGAAGCAGCAGTACTCGTAATCTAATTTTAGGAGCAAAATTTCGTGGCACTCAGAAGGTTATCTACCTCAAGTATTCAGACTAATGGTAAGTCGTCTAAACTTTGGGATCAAACGACCTTCCAGAGTGGCATGTTTGCTATTGCTACTGTTAGTTTGACTAGTAGTGCTAGCCAAGTTATATTTGATAATATACCTGCAGATTATACCCACTTACAAGTAAGAATTGTTGCTCGCAGTGCATCTACAGGTGGAAGCATGAGAATAGATTTTAATTCAGATGGAACTGGAACAAATTATGCTCGTCATTTGCTTATGGGTGACGGATCATCTTCTTCATCAACAGGTGCCTCTGGAGATTCGGCTACCGCTGCAGTAGGTGATTTTCCTGTAAGTTCCAGTACTAGCAATACATTTAGTGGATATGTTATAGATATTTTAGATGCTTTTAAAACTAATAAAAATAAAACAATTAGATCTTTAAGTGGTCATGATTTAAATGGTTCAGGAATGATTCAGTTGCGTTCTGCCCTTTGGATGTCTCAAAATGCAATTACAAAAATTAGAATATATGAAGGAGCAGGATCAAATTTTGCTGCCAATTCACATTTTGCATTATATGGAATTAAGCAGGGATAAAGATGCCAATAACAACTACGCCCAGCGGTGGTCCTCAAGGAGAGTTTAGCACTTATACTCCTATTTATGCACAAACCTTATCTGGTACCACTTCTTCTATAACTTTTTCTAACATACCAACTACTTTTACTGATTTGGTTTTAGTTATAGACCCAGTTGGTGCCTCTGGAACAACATTTCCTTGGATGCGTTTTAATGGGTTAACTTCAAATATTTATTCCGATACGACCCTTTATGGTATTCCTTCAGGGGCTTCATCCTCTCGCCGCACTGCTCAAAGCCGTGGGTATGTTGCTGAACAAGTTCAAGCAGAAACAGCACGGGCATCAAATATTGTAGTTAATATTATGAATTACTCTAACCCCACAACTTTTAAAACTTATATTGCTCGTAATTCTAACGCTGCCAGTTCAGGAACTTATATTGGTGTAGAAGCAATTGCTGGATTAGCACAATTAACTACTCCCATTACTTCAATTACTGTGGGAACTGCTGCTGGAGGTGTTGATTATAATTTTGCTTCAGGTTCTACCTTTACTCTTTATGGAATTAAAGCAGCCGCTACTCAATTTATCCCAGTCAACGCCTCTGGTGGAGATTACGCAGTAAGTGATGGTACTTATGTATACCATGTATTTAAATCTACAGGAATTTTTGCAGCGGCTAAATCACTAGCAGTTGAGTACCTTGTCATTGCAGGCGGTGGCGGTGGCGGTGTAAGTCGTGGTGGTGGTGGTGGAGCAGGCGGATATAGAACTGGTTCTGCAACTATAAGCACGGCTATACCAGTAACCGTAGGCGCAGGTGGCGCAGGTGGCACAGGTGCAGCCCGTGGAGTTAATGGAACCACAAGTAGTTTTAATTCACTTAATACATCAGGTGGTGGTGGCGGTGGTGGTGGCGCAGTAGGCGCTGCAACTGGAGGCTCAGGTGGCGGTGGTTTCTATGAAGTGACAGCAGGTGCGGCTGGTAATAGTGGTTCTTATTCTCCAGTCGAAGGATATGCTGGAGCAAACGGGGCTGGACTTACATTTGGTTCAGTAGGAAATTTACCTGCAGGCGGTGGTGGCGGTGCTGGTGGTATTGCTCCCGCTCTTACAGGTAATACGTTTGGTGGAGTCGGTGGACCTGGTTCTAGTGCTAACTCAACTTGGCTTGCAGCAACAGGAACTGGCGTAAATGGTTTTATTGCAGGCGGTGGTGGCGGAGCAGCACTGAACGCTGGTGGCAATCAAGCCGCTGGCGGTACAGGTGGCGGAGGTGCAGCAAGTAGTGGAGCAAATATTCCAGGATCACAAGGAACTGGGAATACAGGTTCTGGTGGAGGAGGAGGCTACGGTGGCGCTGGTGGTGTTGGCGATGCCCCTGGCGGTGCAGGTGGTTCAGGAATTGTTATTGTGAGGTATGCATTAAATGCCTAATACACTTATTCCTATTCAGACTTATACACTTACTTCTAGTGCTACCTCTGTAACGTTTTCTAATATTCCTCAGAATTATACTGATTTAAAGGTTGTTGTATCTGCTAGAGGAACAGCAAATAATAACGAAAGAGTTTCAGATATTAGTCTAAGAATAAACAATAATTCTAGTGCTTCATATACTTACCGTGGATTAACAGGAGTTCCAGGAACAAGTAGTACTTCAGTTTTTGGATTTAGTGGAACTTCAATATTTCAATACTTTGGATTTGGAACAAGTGCAGATGCAATATCTAACACTTTTGGTTCAACTGAATTTTATTTTACTAACTACACAAGCAGCACTGCTAAATCTATTTCAGTAGATTCTGTTGGAGAAAACAATTCTTCAACTACACTATTACGAATTATTACAGGGCGTTGGAGTCCTTCTACTCAAGAAGCAATTTCAACACTTGCTTTTAGTTTAGATTCAGGAAGTTTTGTTTCTGGATCAACATTTACCCTATACGGAATCTCTAATGGTGTAAAAGCAACAGGTGGAACACTCACTGTTGCTGGTGGTTATGCTTATCATACATTTACTAGTACTGGGTCTTTCTTACCTTCCCAGCAAATTAAGGGTGCAGAGGTTCTTGCAGTTGCTGGCGGAGGTGGAGGCGGCTCAAGAATGGGTGGTGGTGGCGGTGCTGGCGGTGCTCTGTATGCTTCTACACAAACGTTTAACGCTGGAACTCTTTACACTGCATTAGTAGGTGCGGGTGGAACAAGTGGGGCGGCTTCTAATGGTTCTGCCTTTCCAGGAACACAGGGTGGTAATTCTCAGATAAGTAACTTAACTGCTGTTGGTGGCGGTTTTGGTTCAGCAGGAAACAATGCTGCTGCAACTGCTGGTGGTAATGGTGGTTCAGGTGGCGGTGCTGGAACTAATAACTCATCTTCAAATGCGGGTGGTACTGCTACACCAGGTCAGGGCAATGCTGGTGGTAGCAGTTTTGCAGAATCTTATTCACCTTCAGGTGGTGGTGGTGGAGCGGGTGCTGTAGGTGGCAACGCAACCGCAAGCGCTGGTGGTAATGGTGGGGCTGGGTCAACCAACTATACAACTTGGCATTCTATTACTGGTACTGGAGTTCTATCTGGTGGTCTCTACTACATTGCAGGTGGTGGTGGTGGCGCACGTTTTGCTACAGCCGCAACTACTGGCGGTGTTGGAGGAGGAGGCGCTGGAGGAAGCGGTAACCCCGCAAATCCTTACAATGGAACTGCTGGAACAGCGGGTACATCTAACACAGGTGGTGGAGGTGGTGCTGGAAATCAATCGGGTGTAGATACTTCCCCAACCTATCAAGCACTTGCAGGCGGGAATGGCGGTTCTGGTTTAATTATTATTCGTTATCCACTATCATAAAATTTAAACAATAAAAAACCCCCAAGCCAAAAGCAAGGGGGTTTTTTACTTTAAGTACTATGCGTACTTATATGGAAATTTCTTTAACCATCTCTGATACTGGATTGGTTTAGCATGTTTCCACGCACTCCAGTCTTCACCACCTTTGGTCATGTGGAACGCAATCTCTGCGTTTTTCACAGGGCTGAATAATTCAGCATTTGCATCTAGGTCAAACTTATCTCTACGATCTGGTCCTAGATTACCGATCATATTTATTTGGAATACCCCGTAAGAACTGTCTCCAGTCTTAGCATTCCCATTGAAGGCAAAAGGTCTTCCATTAGATTCCGCCTTGGCCACAGCCCAGGCAGTCTTAAGACCTTTACCCTTAAACCCTACAGCCTTCAACATTTGTACTAAGTCATAATCTGTCAAATGGCTAGCATTTTTATACTTTGCCAAGACTACCTTTGATTTTGGTTGTAAAACCAAAAAAGCCGACTTAGGGTCGGCAGGACTAGTTGTTACAGTTTTACTTAGTAAATTATTCTCGGTTGTACTTTCAAGTGCATTGGCAGAATTACTTACGGGTGCAATTAATACAACCAATGCTAGGATTCCAATCCATGCTTTCTTGTCTCTTTTCATAATATATACCTCCTAGAAACAAATAACTACCCTGCGGTAGCATAGATTAATTGTAGCACGTTTTTGCCCCAAAAGGCAAGTTTTGTGTGATAAAATAAATAGATGAATAATGACCTTAGATGCCTAGTATACGTAAATAAGGTAAAAAGCAAAAATACTGCAAAAGGGCAGGCAAAACTGTGCTCAACAGCCTATATTAAAGATATGTGTAGGTGTGAAAACTGTAAGGCTTGTAATAGGATTACAAAGAATATTTATAGAAAAAATAACTTAGAAAAAATAAGAGAATATCAAAAAAAATATAGAAAAGAAAACCCTAAAAAAGTAAAAAAATACTATTATAAAAGTAAAAAAAGAGTTATCAAAGATTTAGATTTACATAGGCAAAAAAATAAAGAATATAACTATAAGTATAGGAAAAAGAATCCAGAAAAACTCAGGGAAATTTGGAGACAAAAGGATAGAACACGTAGGGCTAAAATCAAACAAAATGGGTATGAAAAGTATACTGAAAGTCAAGTGCTTGAAAGGTATGGATTAAACTGTCACATCTGTAATGAGCATATAGATATGAACGCTACAAGGTTAATTGGTCAACCAGGATGGGAACAAAGTCTTCACATAGAGCATTATGTAGATATTGCACTGGGTGGTCCAGACACCCTTGAAAATGTAAGGCCTTCACACGCAAGATGCAATTTAACAAAAAAGCCTAGAGGAATGGTATAATGGTTTAATGGCTACTGGCGCAACTCCCGTGTATGACATTCCTTATCCTATTTTAACTGATCAAGTTAATGTACATGAGGATATGCAATCATTAGCAGAATCAATTGAATCAATCCTTCCAACTATTGGACTTCCATTCCATACCCTTGAAGTTCGTAATGTTAGCGGGGTATCAATTGCAAAAGGTGATCCAGTGTATATCTCTGGATTCTCTACTAAACCTACAATTGCAAAATCTAATACAACCACTATAGGAACATTTCCAGTAGTTGGTTTGGCACAGTCTGCAATTGGAAATAACTCAGATGGAGTAATCGTACTCTCTGGTGTTTTTACTAATATTAATACCGCTTCATATACAGCAGGAGATGTTTTGTATGTAGCATCTGGTGGAGGGCTTACAGCAACAAAGCCAGCATCTAATGTTGTTACAGTTGGTGTTGTTGCAAAATCTAATGCGACCACTGGCGTTATTCTTGTTACATCCCCCCGATCTAGAGCAGGCACTTGGGGAGCACTTAAGGAAGGCTTACTATAATGGCTACATACAGAGGTCAAGGAACTGACTCATATAATATTGGCGCAGCCCCACCAACTGTGGTTTGGACTGTAGTCCGTGGAGACACAGCAGCATTTAGAGTTTATGT
>Ga0247723_1001714_pt1 | contig 12483 bp, 5 predicted proteins | sample MSEWelMarce5H_FC_FD_189079 | JGI IMG/M metagenome (GOLD analysis project Ga0247723, IMG submission 189079) | Subsurface sediment microbial communities from gas well in West Virginia, United States - MSEEL Well Study Marcellus 5H_FC | ecosystem: Environmental > Terrestrial > Deep subsurface > Rock...
TTTCCGCAAGATCCCAAGCGCCACCCTCTTGCTTGGTGTTGGTCAGAGCTTGACCAGCCTCGATGTCAGTCAAACCAAGAGCTTTGGCAGTGTTGTAAGGAATGACGCCTGTTTGACCTTGAGCCATTCGACCTGCATCAGCAACACCCATCACAGGCTGACCTTGAGGCAAGCCGCCTGTAGGAGCGCCCATAGAAGTGCCCATAGGAGCGCTTGGAGGAGCTGGTGGGGGAGTAGGTGCACCACCTGCTGGCAAACCGCCCATAGGGGCTGTGGGAGCTTTAGGAATAGGTTGTTTAGCCTCGTTAAAAGCTCTTACCAAATTTCCAGCCATACCAGCGGCACTTCTGCCAACATAAGGTGATGCGGCAACCGCGGCGCCACCTAAACCACCCAAAGCTCCGTACTCTTGACGTTTGAGGTCAGCGGCTGAGTTCTCTCGAATGAAGTCCTGCTCAGTCGTCAAGGGTTTCATGTCAGCCAAACTAGCGGCTGGGGGTTCTGGTGGAGCGTCTGGTGCAGGAGCTTCGGATGGCGCTTGCTCCGCCTCAACAGGGGGTTGCATATTAGGGTTGAAAGCGTCAAACGTGCCATAACTTTTTAGGTCTAGCAAATACTGCTTGGCTTTAGGGCCTATCGGCTTATCGGCGGCAAGATCAGCAATGGCGGAGGGGCCGCTGTGGTAATACAGAGACGCCAGCTTTGGACTGTTTTCTGTGTACGCCAACGCCTCTTTAAGATTTTTAAGTCCAGCGTCAAGGTTCTTTTCTGGGTCACGCAAATCAGCCTCAGAATAACCGTACGCCTTACCCGTTACGGGCAAAACCTGCATCAAACCAATCGCGCCTTTTTCACTGTCAGGAGTGTTAGGGCGAAGTCTACTTTCTTGATAGGCAGTGGCAACAGCAAGCGCTGGATCTACTCCAGTGGCTATAGCGCGTTTAGCTACTTTCTCAGATTGAAGGAGCTGTTCTTTATCTAACTTGCTCATGAAACTAAGTTTAAGATCAGCCATAGTTAAATTCCTTGCTTCTGTGCGTTTTCATTTGCCGAAGGCAAGTTTGGTTTACCGCCAGAAGATCGCGTGTTGCCTGACCAAATAGACTGTAACCTTGCTTCATACGCCTTGAGCATATTTTTATACTCTGGAGTGCGGCGGAATTTATCGTAAGACATTTCGTTGTCAAGGATCTTGTTAGCTACGCTCTCAGCAAAGTTAGCACGAGCAATCAGCATGTCAGAGGTCTTGTTGATTGAGCTAACAGACATCCGAGTGCTGATCGTTGTGTCAGCAAACATTCTGCGCTCACCATCAGAGAATGCGCCTTGACCCTTAGCCAATAAACTTGCCTCAAACTTGGCACGAGCCGCTTGGGTTCCCATTTGATAATAACGATCCAAGATGTCTTGTTTACGACGTTCGTAGTCTTCGCCTTTTTCGTTGGGTTTTTGCGGAGTATCAAATCTAACGTTGAGAGCAACCATGGCATCTCTAAAGCCAATAGGCGTGAAGCTTCCCTCATCAACCATCTTGGCAAGAGCGGCTCGTATGGTTGGCTTCTCGAAGAGACCAAACACTTTATCAGCACCTTCTTGACCAGCTAAGTTTTTAGCAGTTTCAGCAATTGACCTAACCTCAATAGCAGGGTCAAGCTTATCAATTGCCAACTCTGTGCGTTTAGCGCGAGCCGTAGCGTCTTTTTCTTTCTCCATTTTAAGAGCGGCGGCTTCTGCTTCTGCTTGAGCTGTTGTTGGTCTTGCTGTTGGTGGTTTTTGAGCTGGTGCGCCAGCAGGAGCCGCACCAGTGGGAGTTGCGTTAGGCGCAGAAGGCTGAGCAGGCTTAGGTTGTGGGCCAAACAAAATCATTTTTGCCAATTCGGCATATTTGTCTGGGTCTTGTTGAGCTTCACCAAGCATTGTTGCGTATGTAGCAGGAATTTTATAACTTCCATACCCGTAAATATAAGTGTCTGTGGGTGTTGGATCAAAACCATGTCTCTGACCAGTAATTAGATTCACAGCAGATGTACCTGCCTGATTTACTAAGATGTTCTTACGACGAGTCTCCATGATGTCCTTGCGGATCTCATACGGATCTTTGCCAGCGAGTAAACCTCGCTTGTACTCTAACTTTTCTTGCGCAGTTAATCCTTCTGGCTGTGCAGGGAACAACTGTGTACCAGCAGGTTGCTGTGGTGCTTGAGTTATAGGCGCTTGCTGAGGAGCTTGCTCAGGAGCTTGGAGCGCAGGAGGCGCAGGCTGTGCCATAGACAAAGGTGCTTGAGCAGGTGCTTGAGCAGACGAAGCTGGCATAGCAGGCGGTTGACCAACAGATGGCAAAGCGCCAGCAGGTGGGGCTGGAGGAGCAGGCTGAGGAGCAACTTGAGGTGCTACAGGTGGCTTTGCATAAGGCGAATCAGGGCCTAAATCTTCGTTGATGAGGCGTTGCTTCATCTCGGCTTGCTTTTGCTGAATTTCAGTAGAAAGACCTTGCGTAGCCATGTCCAAACGCATCTTTGCCATTTCCATAGTGCGCTTTTCTTCAGCGGACTGGGCTGGGCCAAGCGATGCGGCTACGTTTCCTAATGACTCACCAAAAGATCCAGTCTTTGTAGGCGCCAAGAACCCTTGTGCGGCGGCTAAAGCTATTGGGTCAAACAAACGATTGTTACGCTCTTCAAAAGCCTCGTTGGCTCGTTTTTGAGCGTTCAAATACGTTTGCATGGCATCACTGCCAATTACACTCGTAAAATCTGGTGGTTTAGTAGCCATGGTGAATTAGCCTCCGGGGGGCGTCGTAGGCGTAAACAAAGTATCTTTAATAGCTTGATTGGCTTGCGTATCATCAGAGAAAGACGTACCTGAAAGTTGTCTACCAATGAAATTTCCAACCTTGTCAAAAAATCCAGTGTCGTCTTTGTTTGTTCCAGCCGAAATCAATGATCCTAAACCACCAATCTGAGAGAGCACGGAGGGGCCGTACGAGGAAGCAGGGCCTTCGTACTTTTCGGTCGTAACTGTTGGGTACGTATAACCACGTAGGATCTGAGCAACGTTGCTTGCCATTGTGGTTGGCGCGTTGATGATGGCTTGGTTCTGAGCTTGCTCAATAGCACCGATGTCTGCACCAGTCTTTAGACCAGTCGTAGCGGCTTGTTGTTCCTGAGCGCCCAAAGTACCTAGCATTTGACCCGCTTGTGTCTGACCGCTCATCTCACGCAAGGCGGCATCCAAGGCTGACTGATAACCAGTCGCACGTCCCTTGTTCTGCTCTTGCAGTAAAGCGGTGTTCACGTCGCCCATGGTTTGACCCAAGGCGTTGGCATATCGCTGACCACCCAAACCGCCAGTCCCTACAAAGCCACCCTTGAGCTGGGGCATAAGATTACGTTGTACGTTGGTAGCGCTTTGTACGCCCATACCACCGATAACAGCGTTCTCGTAAGGGTTGTAGAACTTAGAGATGTCTGCTTGATCAATACCTGCGCCAGCCTGACCCGCAGTCAAAGCCGCATCCATCGGGGTTTGATAGCGTGTTAAAGCTGTAGGAGCGGCTGTCGCCACATCCTTTTGTAGCTGGCTTAAAGGCGCCACATAGGGCGTTCCAGCGGTTGTAAGCTGTGCTTGTGTTGGTGGCGTATATACACCAGTTACTGGATCTTTAACACCTAAAGTTTGCTGACCTTGCGTAGCAAGCTGGGTTAGGTAGTCCGTTAGATATTGAGGAGCTACAGCCGCCGTTTCTCTGGTCGTCTGTACATTTGGTGGTGCTTCACCTTGGAATAAGCTTGCCATTTATTTGCTCCTTACCTTCTTTAGGTAGTCAAGTGGTGATTTCAATGCGGGTGGAGGCAAGTCTTTAGGCTTCTTAGACCGTGCTCTGGCGCGTATTGAGTGCATCATTTCGTATAGTTTATCTGAACCAGCCTTGGTTGAGCCATTTCCTAGCGCAGAAACTACGTCAGCAGGAAATACAAACTCACCGTCAGCCAGCATAGCTTTGATGTCATCAGACTGACCGTCACCCTCGCCAGCTACGTGGGCGCCATGGCGGAAGTCTAAACGACCATCTCCGCGTGGAAGAGCTCCCAAGGCGCCACCAGACTTGACCAACAAGGGTAGGGGCATAGCGCCACCAGAAGCCATTTGCAGGGGGGCAACATAGCCGCCAGCCGCAAAGTTGGCTTCCTCTTCCTCTTCGGCTTGCTCTCCAAACAACGTGTCTAGGTCGTCTGGGGCGTTGCCGTACTTCCATGTACCCTGATCTGGCATATCGTCTTCCTGTGTATTAACTTGGGGTAATGATGGCATTTTCTCAGCATTCATCTCTTCTTGCAAAGCCTGTAGTTTGGCAAGCGGATCCACGAACTTATCCTGAGTCATGTACGCCTTAAGCATCTGAGGAGGAAGGCGAGCCATTTCAGGCCCAGAGACTATGCCTGCCAACAATCCAGCGTTTAACCCAGCAGACTGTGTAGGAGTCTTAGGTTTTGGTTTTGGTTCTGGCGTAGGGGCTGGAACTGGTTTTGAAGAATTGGCAATCAACTCGTTGACAGAATTTCTCAGCTCAACAATCTCAGATGTTGTGGTTGCAGAATCTACAGCCGATTTAATCAAAGCTGGGATGTCGATGTTTGTTTTTGTATTGACAGCGGCGTTGATTGCGGCATTTACGGCAGTATTGATGTCCACACCAGCGTTGACAGCGGCGTCTACAGCAGATGTAACGGCATCGTTGACAACCGTATTGACGTTTGCGTTGGAGTCGTTTTTTATCGCTGTCGTGATGGCTGTATCAACAGCAGTCGTAATTGCTGTGCCTGATTCAACATTGTTCTCGATTGCAGTTGTGACAGCAGAGTCAACAGCCGTAGTAATGGCTGTAGAAGAATCCACATTGTTTTGAACAGCAGATGTAATTGCTGAAGAGACAGCAGAATCTACTGCGGCTGTCACGTCTGCGTTGTTGGTCACCGCTGAAGTAATTGCTGTACTGACCGCTGTATCTACCGCAGTTTCAACGCTTGTGTTGTTAGTGACAGCAGAAGATACTGAGGAAGATACAGAGTTAGTGATCGCTGTGGAAACATCTGTACCGTTAGTCACCGCTTGAGTAACAGAAGCATCCACCGCCGCAGTCACCGCAGTAGTCACGGCTGTAGATGTGTCAGCACCTGAAGTTACAGCCGCAGTGACAGAAGAGTTAATCGCAGTGGTGGTATCAGCACCTGTGTTGACTGCTGTCGTTACAGCGGCTGTCACAGCGGCATTGGTTGCTGAAGTAACACTTGCTCCAGCATCAACAGCGGCGGTAACTGCGGTAGTCACAGCAGTAGATGTATCCGTACCCGCAGTAATACTTGCTGTAACAGCGGCAGTGGTCGCAGTTGTTGCGGCGGTGTTAACGTCAGCCCCAGCAGTCACAGCGGCTTTTACCGATGTTGTGATGGCTGTAGAAGTATCCGTTCCAGCGGTTATAGAAGCAGTAACAGCGGCTGTAGTGGCTGTGTTTGTTGCTGTTGTAACATCAGCGCCAGCAGTTACGGCGGCTGATACGCTACTTGTAATTGCCGCAGAAACATCCGCACCAGAGGTTATGGATGCAGTAACAGCCGCAGTTGTTGCTGAATTTGTGGCGGTGGTTACGTCGGCTCCAGCAGTTACAGCCGCTTGAACAGCACTCGTAACTGTTGTGGTTACATCCGCACCAGCAGTGACAGCGGCAGTCACGGCAGAATTGACAACTTGAGTTGAATCAGCGCCACTTGTGACGGCTGTCGTCACAGCAGTAGTAATCGATGATGTAGTGTCGGCTCCAGCGGTAATTGCCGAGCCAACCGTGGTTCCAACAGCAGTATTTACGGAAGTTCCGTTAGTTAAAGACTGTTGAATAGCATTTGTAATCGCTGTGTCTACGCTTGACGCATTACCAGTGCTAACGGCGGCTGTAATGTTATTGTTGATCGTAGTAGCGGTGGCAATGTCTGCTGGCGACGTTGTAACCGCAGTACCCTTACCAACAGCTCCACCGAGCACTGATTGTGTCAAGTATTTGTTTGCATTCAGCTCATTGCCAAGCGCCAAATCTACAGCCGCGCCTGAGCCACCTTCTTGACCAGCTTCTACGAGCGTTTCACCAACCACTTTTCCAGTAGCCTTAGCGCCTACGTTGCTAACCTTACCAATGACAGCTTCGCCAATCTTGCCAAGCGTTAATTGAATTGCGGCTTCCGTAGCGCCAGCGGCGGCGCCTGCTATTCTGGCGTCTGCCAAAGCTTCTTTATGGGTTTTGCCTTGTTTAACAGCGCTGTCGTAAGTATTGATAACGGCGTCACCAACAGTCTCACCAACATCTATTAAACCAGTGGCAACCATAATGCCTCTGACGCTACCGCCCCCGAGGAATAGGCCGGGCAACTCCTGCCTTAGCTCCACCTCCACTTGGCGACCCAAACCGCTTGTGCCGTCTATAATTCGACCAGCTATGACGCCAAGCTTTTCCCACCCTTTCGCACCTTCAACCAACGACATGGTGTCGTTCCAGTTCTTGGTGTCAACCACACCGTTGCCAATACTTTGACCAAACTTAGTCAAATCATCACCACTCTTTACAAGAGCATCAGCTAATGGTTTGTTGTCAAACAGAAGAGCCGCACCACCAGCCGCATTCTTTTGCAAGTTGCCAGCGGCTTCGTATGCCGTGCTGACGCTGTTTGTGATTGGGCTATTTGGGTTGTTCTTTAAATAATCATTTGCCGCGGCACTGCTCAACTTCATCGTGTCTTGAATCTTGTCAGCAATTCCGCTCCAAAACCCTGTCTTTTCCATAGACGCTATTGCGGTTTTTTGGGCGGCTTGTTGCTTGGCAAGTTCTTGTGCGGCAACCTCTCGTGCGGCTGTATCGCTTTGTGCGGCAACAGTCTTAGAAGCATCAGTCACTGTAGCCAAATTTCTGGCGTTTATTTCATTGATAGAGGGAGTTGATAAGTCTGGACGCTCTGCGGCTGTGGCAGTTGAATACTCTTTGCCTTGCCATGTAAATGTCTGCCCAGCACCCAAGCCAGCCCTTGCTGTAGCAAAAGCTTCGTTAAATGTCTTGGCGTTTTTAATGTCGTCCAATACCGCATTTTTTTGGGTTTCACCAAGCGCTTGATTAACAGCCGCATTAGACGTTCCCATGGTGTAAGTCTGACCACCAAAGGTAAAAGTCGTTCCCGTAGGATTGCGTTGTCTAGCTAAATAAGCGGCTTCCTCTGGATTGTCTGCTTCAGAGTCTCCAATCACTGTGTTGTTTCTTGCGGCGTTAGCGGCTATTGCCGCGTCTACACCCTCAAACTCACCGCCTTTAAGATTGGCGGCTGTGTTTTTTGCAAGTGCGTCAGCCTCAAGCTGAGCAATGGTGTTTGCGGCGTTGTTGTTGTCAAGCGTGTAAGTCTTGCCATCAAACGTAAACTTGTTGTAACCCTGCGCTTGAGCAAAATCAGCGGCGGCATTGACATCAACAGCACCAGAAGCGTCAATCGTTAATTGTTTGTCAAGCTCTTTAGAGATTGCGTCGTCCGTTGGTTTTTGGCTAGTAGTTCCTTGCGTTGTGGTTCCTTGGGTCGCAGTTCCTTGCGTCGTAGTGCCTTCAGTTTTTCCAACATTACGAGCTTTTGCAACCTCTGCGTTAGCGGCGGCAATTGCAGTGTTAATTACGATCTGGTCTAGTGGTTGACCCGAGATCACTCCAGTGACGGCGTTGATCGCCATGTTCTTTTGTGCAGGTGTCAGATCCTTAAAGCCATCGATGTTGCCCATGAGCGCATCTACAGCACCAGACGTACCGCCAGTAATAGCACCAGCGAGCATCGCATCACCGACATTCTTACCGCTCAACAGCGCTGTACCGCCTGATACCGCGGCGTTCTGAAATGACTTTGTCAGAGTGCTTGTAAGCTCTGGAGACAAGCCTAAATCTTTGATGAAGGATGTACCTTCTTTAATTGCGTCAAGACCGGGGATCTGTGACCCAGCATAGCTGAGTGCCGCGCCCTTAATAGCATCACCAATATCTTTACCACTCAGAACATTGATTGCCAAGTTTGCGGCAATCTGCTGAGGAATAGACAAACCACCAGTGGCTACAGCTATTGCAATCTGACCAAGTGGGCCAAGATCTTGCATCAAGTTGGCTAGGTCATTGGACGATGCACCGACAGTGTAGAAATAAGGAGTTCCATCCGCGCCAAACTGAACACCATACCCAGTGTTTCCTTTGCCAGCAAACGTACCACCAAAAAAGTTACCAGTTTGGCGTTCGCTGTATGTGTTTGGTACTTCTTGACCAGTCAGTTTATTACCGAATACTTCTTGCTTGCCTACAGGGGCAATAAAAGCTGTTCTACCGTTTTCACCATCATTTACAAATTCTGTTTTAACTAAGCTAGCGTCAACTGGATTGCCTGATTGGTCTGTGTAACCAATAATTTTGGAATCAACTATTGCATTTCCTTCGTTGTCATATCCAACAACTGTACGCTCATACTGTGGAGTTACTTCAGTATCAACAGTCTTAGTAATTTTTCCAAACTGCTTGATGTCAGTAATACCAATGCTAGCCAAAATCTTGCCCATGTCGCGAGCGTTAGCTTCGGCATTTCCATAACCCTGACCAGTCCATTTGTCAGTTAATTTTTGACCAAGAATCTGAGTAGCTAAATTATTGGCTATTTCAATATTTTTTCTGTCTTCAGGAGTCTGATTAGCTTCAATCCTTTTTTCCAGATCAGCAAATTTTTTATCAAGAGAATCGAGACCTGAAGTTCCTGCAACTATTTCGTTGTCTTCAAGTGCTGTAGTTCCGCTTGTAAGACCTCTGGTTGCAGATAATCCGCCTGTAGGCGCTTTAGCAAGATCGGCTACTCTTGCGGCTTCAACCCGTTCAAGCGCACCTTGTTTTTCACGCTCAGCTTGCTGTGCAAGTTCTGCTTGTTTAGCCGCTTCAGCCTGTTTAGCTAATTCAGCTTGCCGTGCGGCTTCGGCTTGTTGAAGTGCGCCCAGTCTAGCCGCCTCTTGCTCAGCGGCGACCCGTGCGGCTTCTTGGCGAGCTTGATTTTCTAAGTAAGTTCTTTGTTGATCTTCATAAGCTCGTTGCTCAGCCAACTGCGCCTGTCTAGCTTGCTCTGCAAGTTCCGCTTGTCTCGCGGCTTCCGCTTGCTGTTGAGCTAATTGAGCTTGTCTTTGCTGTTCGGCTTGCTGTTCTGCCTGTGCTCTAGCCTGTTGTTCAAAATAAGCATTTTCAATTTCTATACGACGCCGCTCTTCCGCCTCAATAGCAAGCTGTGCTTGACGCTGAACCTCTGCCTGTCTAGCCGCTTCTTGTCGTGCGGCTTCTTGTTGAGCGGCAAGCGCCTGTGCTCTTGCTTGAGCCTCAGCTTGTAATCTGGCTTGTTCTTGCGCTTGTGCCTGAGCTTCTGCTTGCGCTCTAGCTTCTGCTTGCGCTCTTTCTTGCGCTAACTGCGCCTGACGTGCGGCTTCTTGTTCTGCGGCTAATCTAGCGGCATTCTGAGCACGTAGTTCATCTTGGCGAATTTGCGCTTGTTTAGCGACTTCAGCTTCTTGCGCTAAACGTGCGGCTTCTTGTTGTGCATAGACTTGTGCTTGAACCTCTGGTGAAGAGATGTTGTATCTGCTTGGAGGCGCCGTAACGGCAGGGTTAGACAAAGGTGCTTGTGCAACAGGGGTTGTGACAACAGGTGCTGGGGCAAATTCATCAGGGGCAAATTGCTGTGCAAAGTAATCAATCTCAGGGGGCGCTACCTGAGACAATGGTGATGCAGGCGTATTTGGATATGAACCAAACAGATCATCACCAAAGGCGCCATTGTCCTCAAAATCCATCAGAAAATTGTTTTCTCTTATTCTTGCCATGATTAACTCGTCGCTGGATTAACAGAGTTGACAAGGGCTTCAGCCCATTCTTGCCAGTCTTCAAAAATGGTGGGGCCCGGTATCCCCTCGTTCGTAAATACATCAATAGCTTTTAAACCCGATGCCCACTCTTTCCAGTCCGTGTTTGCGTCTGGAATAGCCAACTGCTGTGACGCATACAGCTCGCACATCAAAGATGCCCACGACTCAAAGGTGTGATACCTTGGGTCATAGATTTGTGCAACGTTTAGGATGTTTGACATTATGGTCTCACATCGCCCAAGTCTGCATCTAAGATAATCTTACCAACTTGATAGTCACCGCCAGCTACATTAGAAACAAACTTCAGACGAAGCTCACGGCGCTGTTCACGCATGTCAATCTTGCCTGTGTCTGGATCAAAGGTGTAGGGCCCCGTCGTCACGTCATTGGTCTGCGCAAACGACCTACCAGTCACATACACTTCCATCTCACCCGATTGGACGAAGTCTGGCTCAACACGCTCCAAGCGTAGCCACTTGTTCTCGCCGATTGGTGAGGGCTGAGAGGGGCCTCCCGAAACCCAACCCAAATCATTTGTCTCAAAGAAAGACTCGATTGCCAGAACCGTGGTGTCTTGAACCGCATCCGTGCCAATTTCGTGTTGCCACAGCGAAACAAAGTTTACAACCTGATTCACTGTGATTGCGAGATTTGAGCCAGCAGGAATGGCGGCAGACAAGACGTCACCAGATTCGTAATTTACGCCTTTGTCAAAAATTGTGACGGCGGTGATAACGCCACCAGCCACTGTGATGTTAGCTGTTGCACCTGTACCGCTTCCGCCTGTGAGCGCTTGACTGTTATAGGTTCCGTTTGTATAACCAGATCCAGCGTTGGTCAGAGTTACTGTGTTGACACCACCAGTTGCGTTAGGTTCCCAAGATGCGGCAATCGGATAGTGAAAGACCTGAGAGAAGTAACCAGCAGAGCGACGAGCTCCAAGAGCCTCCCCTGTGTCATACCATGTGTTCTCACGGATGTTGTAGATGATCGCGTCTGTGCACTCTGTAGCATCACCACGAGGATAGAACCACCACACCTCACCAAAACGAGGAACCTTAGAAACCCAAACTTTTTCGCGCTGGGCGTAGTTCAGGTTGTCAAAAAAGTAATTTTGGTTCATTTGATTCGGAATCTCCTTCACAACACCGTTGTAAAGCAAGAATCGGTCAACACCACACCAGTAGTAAATGCCGTCGTACTCAATCACGGACTGAGAAGACAGAATAGACGACTGAGAAGAGATCAAGTCATAACGCCAGTATTGTGGAGGTGTACCAGCGCCACCGATGTAAGACACACGGATTAAGCTGTCAAGGCTCCAAAACAGCCCAGAAGGCGCGTTTGAGCCGCCCCTGACGGGTAGCCCTTGGACAATCTTTCCAGTGGCTACAGAGACCTCGTTTGCGTCAGCAGATACCCAATCCTGAACATTACCTGCCGAGCAGTTCCTGATCAAGCCGTTGTTGCCATATACAAACACGTATGGGTGCAAGGTAACCACACCACCAGATACCGAAATGTTGTTGTTAAAAGTAATTGTTGAAGCACCAGACGTTGTCGCGGCGGCGGAGATCACCACGTCTTGAATTTGACCCATGGTGAAGACCAAACCAGTTGTTGTTCCAGCAGTGGTCACAATTGCTCCGCCACCAGAAGAAGCTGACAACGTAAAAGTGGTTGCGTAGTTGGTGGCTATGATGAAGTATGTAACACCAGAGGTAATGCCTGTAGCGGTTCCAGTGTTAGTGCCAGATACAGCTACTGTCTGACCAATATACAGACCAGTTGTTGAGGTGCAAGAACACTGTCCAGCAATACCCGTAACAGCTACTGCGTTCAATACTGGAACCCGTAGGTTTGCAGAGACAACAGTTGTACCAGAGGGAATACCAGTGCCTGAGATGCTTTGACCAGCACCAATCAAAAGACTTTGGGTTGACAAGTACAGTGTTGTTGTAGAGTTCAAATACACCGACTCGGTAAAAACGCCAATCGCTGACATTGATGTGCCAGTGATGTTGCCACCCAACACAGGGGTGTTGACGTTGCTATCGATGAGGTTAAGGGTCTGCCCCGGGTGCGCTAACAACAAATTATCCCCAGAACCACTCACGTCATAGAACGTGTCAAACTGCCACACGTTGTTGTCCGAAGCCGTAAACCCGCTCAGGGTCATATCAGTCACGCCCGAACCTACTCCGTTGTTGTCGATTGGGACAACCTGCAAGCCTTGTGAATGCCCACTAAAGACGTTGTTGAAGCTTTGCTGTGGGTTGACGTAGATGCCGCGAGAGGGGCCTGACAACTCAGCGGTGATTTGACGATACCCACCAATCTTGCGTGGACGACCACGTTGAAAACGAACCCAACGACCAGAGTTGTAGAACTCTTTGTCAAAGACAGTGCCGTCGCGCTGGACGCCCGGCTTGGTGTCAAGGGCAAAGACCTTTTTGGTCATCAGAAAGTGCCCCCAGCAACGCCACTTGTGAACGTACCAGTCCCTGCAATAGTCAACCCAGTTGCCTC
>Ga0247723_1001715_pt1 | contig 12473 bp, 8 predicted proteins | sample MSEWelMarce5H_FC_FD_189079 | JGI IMG/M metagenome (GOLD analysis project Ga0247723, IMG submission 189079) | Subsurface sediment microbial communities from gas well in West Virginia, United States - MSEEL Well Study Marcellus 5H_FC | ecosystem: Environmental > Terrestrial > Deep subsurface > Rock...
ATCTTCAACTAAATACTTATTCACAACCATAAACTCACCGGATAACACACGACGAGAATACAAGTTAGAAGTGAAAGGTTCAAAGCACTCATTATTGCCTAGAATCTGAGAAGTAGACGCAGTGGGCATTGGAGCAACTAACAATGAGTTTCGCATTCCACCTTTGCACAACGTTTTGAGCAGTCCCCAATCTAAATAGGGTGTCACTCTAGGTGCATCACCCCACAAATCAAACTGCATCTTTCCTTCACTCATAGGAGATCCGAGAAATGACTGATACGTATTGTTGGGTTCAACTGGAACACGCCAATCATCATCTTTACCTGCCAAACACATACTTGTCTTTGCCGAAGCATAGTAGATGTTCTCAAAGATTTCACGATTCAATGTTTCAGCTTCTTTAGAGGTCCATGGAATACGCATCATTGCAAAGACATCAGCAAGTCCTTGAACACCAATACCAATTGGTCGGTGTCTGAGATTTGAACGCTTACACTTTTCAGTGGGATAATAGGTCTTGTCAATCACAATGTCCAAGTTTCGTGTGAGAACGGATGTATATGCACGAAGCAATTTAAAATCAAACACTCCGTTCTTGACGAACTTAGGTAATGCAATAGATCCCAAATTACAGACAGCCGTTTCTTCTGGAGATGTGTACTCAATGATTTCAGTGCACAAATTGGACGACTTGATGGTTCCCAAATGCTGTTGATTGGATTTGGAGTTGCATGCGTCTTTGTAGAGCAAATAGGGTGTGCCTGTCTGAATCTGAGCATCTACAATCATCTGCCACAACTTCTTAGCAGAAACCTCTTTGACATACTTGTGTTCACGTTCGTATTTGGTATACAGTGTATTGAACTCTTCACCCCAAGAATCGGACAACCCTGGGCATTCATCAGGAGTCATTAAGCACCATACTCCATCTTGTTCAACTCTTTGCATAAACAGATCAGGGATCCACAACCCATAAAACAAATCACGAGCACGTTCTTCATCATTTCCAGTATTCAACTTGAGACGAAGGAACTCTTCAATATCTGCATGCCATGGTTCCAAATAGATTGCAAAGGATCCATTACGCTTTCCACCTTGATTCACGTATTTGGCTGTATCATTGAACACCTTGAGCATTGGAGTCAAGCCTGTAGACTTACCATTAGTTCCATGAATGGTTGCATCTCGTGCACGGATATTGTGAACAGATAATCCAATTCCTCCTGCCCATTTTGAAATCTGAGCACATTCACCTAATGTATCGTAGATTCCCTTGATGGAGTCCTCTTGCATGTGGACCAAAAAACAAGAACTTAACTGAGGATGAGGCGTTCCTGCATTGAACAATGTAGGCGTTGCATGAATGAAATATCCAAGAGACAAAGCATCATAGGTCTCTCTGACTTTTCCAAAGTTGGTTCCATGAAGTTGAATGGCTACTCGCATCCACATATGTTGAGGCCTTTCTCCTGGAAGCATGTATCCCTTTTGAAGCGTCTTGAATCCAAAATAATCAAACATGAAATCGCGATCCCAAGAAATCATCTGTAGATAGGTGCTTGCATGTTCGTTGAAGAGCGTGCGATACTCCTCTGAATACATTGAAGACTCAAATGTTGGGATTTCAGGAGTAAGTTTTTGGTGATTATCAATGATGATACGTGCAGCCAACTTACCATAATTAGGATGATGACGTGCTTGCATCATAGCACACGTCTCTGCAGCAAATTCATCTAATTCAGACGTTTTAATTCCGTCTTGAATTTGATTACAAACCTTTTGTGCTACCAAATCAGGGTTCACGTGTGGAAGACCTTCTGCTAATCTTTGAATTCGTGTTAAAACTTCATTAAATGAAACTGGAACACGGTCACCGTTACGCTTTGTTACGTACATATGGTCAAACATGCTCACTACTATACTCTCCATCCTTACCTTTAAACGCGTCAGAAAAATGGGTGGCGGTCTGGGCATTCATCTCTTGGTTGTTCAGTGAAGGGTTCATGATGAATCGGCACTTCTTTGCCTAGAAACCAAAATACGATAAAGACAATTGCAAGAATAATCATTAAAAAAATCATTGTAAAGATTTCAGTTTTCACCATTTGAGTAGCCATTTCTGAAGGGGTTCTAGCACCCATTGAATAGGCAACTGCCATACGTTCTTCTAAAGGAGACATTGAACCTGGAACTCCAACAATTTGAGGTGGTGCAGGCATTATTAAACATGCATGTAAAAAGTGAGTTCAAGTTATTAGAAACGAGAACCGATGTCAAAGAGTGCACCGTTATGTTCGTAGGCTCTCTCTGTGTTGACGTATGTGGCTCGTCCATAGTGCTCAACGTCATCCCAGTTCTCAAGTTTAGAATCTGCTTCAAGATCCATGACAGTCTTGACCTTCTTGACTCGGACTCGTTTAGTGATTGTGGTCCATCCACGTGAATCCCATGACATCAAGGGTTCGCACGTAGCAGGTAGTTCACCAATAGGTGTTTGTGCATAATAGGCTGGATTTCTACGGCATTCCATCAATGCCAGTGCGTATTCATTTCTTCGTTCTTCAGTGTTGTTCATAGCTTGCATTTTTGCGATTTGGTAGCAGTCAGAGTAGTTAGTAGACATTGTTCTCGGTATACTATCCATCTATTTGAAAAACCTAAATCCATTTTGTCAATTTTCAGTTAATAGTTTGACTTGGATGTGACAGGATTCTAACTCTTTCACAAACAAACTCATTGCATAAGGCATTGCAAGTGTATCTGGGCTCGTATCTAGATGACCTGTTTCTCGGTTGTATTGAATCTCAGTTCCATCGGACCGATCCATGAAACTCTCATGTAAGAACTTGGACATTCCATGTGCAAGCATACCATCACGTTCCATTTCTCCAATTGCAAGACCTCCTCCTTGTGCACGTCCATGCAAGGGTTGATGTGTCATTAATGTTCTGGGTCCAGTGGAACGATAATTGATTTTGTCTTCAACCATGTGCTTCAATCGTTGGTAATAAATAGGTCCCATGAAAATATCCGATTCCATTGTTTCACCTGTCATTCCATTGTAGAGGATTTCATGACCATACGGTTCAAATCCTCTGTCAATCATGACTTGTTTTAGATCAGAAACTCTTCGTGACAGTGTGAAAGGCGTTGCGTCTACAAAGACTCCAAGATCTAATCCCATCTTTCCATTCGTGCTTTCCAAGAGTTGACCAATCGTCATACGAGTTGGCAGACCATGTGGGTTGAACACAATATCAGGACGAACTCCTCGCGATGTAAAAGGCATATCTTGTTCCTCCATCAATTGACCTACTGTGCCTTTTTGCGAATGTCGTGAAGCCATCTTGTCACCTGGAACTGGAGATCGTGATTCAACAATACGAATCTTGACACAATCAATGAATATCTGTTTACGCGATTCACCTTCCCCTTCCCACCCTCCTGGCATAGAATAGCGGTAAATTCCATCTACACGACCATGCTGTCCACGTTTAGGGACTTCAGACACATCTCTCCATCCTTTTTCAGTTCCACTGGAATCCGTGATTGGAGACACAATGCCTACTAAGACAGTTTTATCGTCTACAATGGATCCAAGTTTGATAATTCCATCAGCATCTAACATTTCATAGGATACATCTTCTTTGCGTTTCACAGATTCTGCATACTTTGGATTGGTCACTGGGTTTGCAAAGAGCGTATGAGTTGGAATGGATGGATCAATAATGGATTCACGAATGTCGTAGGAATGGAAGTAATGGGTTCGAAACATACCTCGTTCCAAGGAGGTTTTGTTTACAATCATTGAGTCCTCTTGATTGTGACCTCCATAGGTTGTGAATGCAACAAGAACGTTCTCACCATACGGCATGCATCCACCTGAGCCCATGATTTCACGATACATCCATGTGTGAGACAAGGGTTTTTGAGGATTGACAGTTGTGCTTGCAATCGTATCAAATCGCTTGTTATAATTGGTATGATACCATGAACAGGCCTGTTTCTGTTGTGCAATTGCAAATGCATTACGAGTGCCTGGATTATGGTCCGAGAATGGAACCAAGTTTGCAATCGGCGACATACAAAAAGACATATGAATTTCAGACCTAAGTTTGGGGTCAAATGGAGTCAATGAGAAACGAGATACTCCAGATTCACGAGCATCTACGAAGTCCATCAATGCAGTCAAACCTTGCCAGTTCTTTGCAGATAACACCATGTCTTGAGTTACACCTTCACGATACACGGGTCTGACTGGACGTCCAGCATCACAGGTAATCCAATACTCGTTTGCAAGACGGTTCCATGCAAGTGAGACATCAAATCGGAATACACCTGTTCTTCGTGCAGTCATTAACTTCACATGAAGTTCCTCTGTGTCACCAATACAGAGTCCAACTAAGTCTGAGTTGACATAGACACGAGTCCAAAAAGGCATCCAAGTGGATGGATGTACATCTTCAATTCTACGCATGTAGGGTATACCAAACAACAGATTACGAATCGTCTCCGATGGAAAAGCGGTAGAGACCTTTGCAAGAATCGCAAGTGATTTGATATGTCCAATACCTGAACCGTCCGGTGAATCCGTAGGGCAAGTAAGACCAAATTGAGAAGCATACAATCTGCGTGGTGGAGCAGTGTTCATAGAAGGTTCAATTTGTAAGGCAGTTCGTCGTAATTGAGACAAGTATCCGACATACGAAAGACGAGACAACTCTTGTGCAATACCATCACGACCTCCCCATTGTCCCTTGAAGGATTTCACAAACTCATTCATCATTCGGTAGGATTTCCAATACATTCCTAGCGTCTCACGTTCTACCAGTCCAATGATTGCTCTACCTTCATAGGACTTCTTCTCAAACTGAAGACGTGAATCTAATTTCAACAACATTTCCTTGGCTACTTCGCGATAGATACGACGGAACTCTTGGAACATTAGGTCACCAGAAGTATTGAAACGTTTGAATTCAAGATTATCACGATCAGAAGGAGGAGTTCGTTCTAATGAGACATCCATTGCCATTCGAAGCATCTGTCCTAACAAATAGGCCTTGCGACGAAACAATATACCAGGAGTCTCAGACTTCTCTATATGAGGGAACATCAATTCATAAATGTTTTCAATGACTTCGGATTTATGTTTGCGTTTTGTGCTGAGTTCCAAGATTTCTAAATTAGTTCGTTCTCCTAAATGTCGTTTATGACTTAACACGAGCTGTGCAAATGTATCATCATAAGCCAATCGGTCCTTGTCTGGAACACCTGCAAGGATTGTTTCATAAAGATCTCTGTCTGAAGTCAACCCTAACGCTGCAAAGATACTAAATAGTGGAACCGGTTGTGCGAATCCAGGCAGTTGAATCACACAGAGACGGCGATCACGGCCAAAGTGAGGAGGAGTGTCTTCAAATGTATTGGGAGAGGGTAGAATGAGATAATGAGAGGATGGACCTTTGCTTCCATCTTCGGAGATGGATTTGATGCCTACATAATACTCATTGGGTTCTTGAAATCCTGATCCAGTGGTAAGACCAGTTCCTTCAGTATCTTGCACAGCCTTCTTCTTGCGAACACCTGCATACATCATGTTATTTCCAAGCAGTTCTTGTGTCAACAAAACACGTTCCTTACCATCAATCACAAAGTATCCTCCTAGTTCGTATTTACATTCACCAACTTCGTATCCATCCATCGCAGTCAGATAACAATTACGACTACGAAGCATTAACGGAATCTGACCAATGACAATGTTGTCAAAGACCTTACTTTCAGAAGCTGAATCTGGAAAGACAAATTCAATTTCAATGGTAGCTCTGAATGTCAATGCATAACTAAGATTATCAAGACGGCATGCATGAGGAACAATGGGTGCTCCACGTTCATCTACAGGTGCTTCAAACGAAATCTTAGTTCCATCTTTTCCACCAATGTAGATTTTGATTTGACGCTTATCCGATAATTCAAGCAAGTACGGATTTGAAACTTTGATAAAGGTGGGAATACTGGTGTCCAATAATGCATTGAACGAAGCCAAGTGATGATCCACTAATGGAAAACTAGTGTCTCTAAACAAACTTCGCAATACGTGGCGTGGTGCCTCCATTGTGTTCAGTCTAGTAAGCATTTTCTCTGGACAGACGAAGAAGGAGTATGTGGAGCGAAACTCGTCGTCCTGAATTTTTGAACCAAGTTGTTGGACACTCTGACGTTAAGCAACGACTCACTGATTATCTTACTACAAAACCCTATCACTCTGTAGTTCTTTTATACGGTCCTCCGGGTATTGGAAAAACGACCATGGCATTAGCTTCGGTTCGAACTGTTGGAATGGAACCCATTGAAATTAACGCAAGTCAGTCTATGCGAAGTCATGGAGATGTTTCAAATTTGATTAACTCATGTCAATATCCACGGACGATTTCATCCCTCATTCGAGGAGATCAAAAAACCATGTGTTTGATTTTAGATGAGATTGATGGCTCAGATCCACATGCACAGCGAAAACTCACTGAATGGATGACCAGTGATGAGTGTCGTATTCCAGTGATTATGACTTGCAATGAAGTTCCACGCATTGTCAAGAATAATCCAAGAGTTGAACTTGTGCGATGTTTTCCACCTAAACCTGCTGACTTACAATCGTTATTTCCAAATGAAAACGTTGCAGAACTTGCTAAACAATTCAAACATGATGTACGTCGGATTCTTCAGTATCTTCAGTATGGGAAATCCGACTCTCTTCCAACGGCGACACGCCCGACGGACTGTTCACCTGAGGTAAGTCATTTGTTGACGCAAAAGATATGGTGCCAAAATCTTGATAATTTGGATCCACTGCTATTGAAGAAATCAAACTACTGATCGTCCTCCTTCTTCCAACTCGATGTTGACGTACAGGAGGTGTTTGAACTTGTGGAGTACCTGTTTCACGAATATCATGACGACAGTTTGGGCAAAATACGCTTCGTGTGAACCATTCTGAAATACAGTTTGGATGGAACATGTGACTGCAATGATTAATTCGTGTCACTGGACCTTCCATAATCTCTTGACAAATTGCACAGTTTTCATCGCTTGCATTTCCAATTACACTAGTGGCTGCTGAAATCTGTTGCATTGTTGGGTGAACTATAACCGGGTCAGACCATGTAGAGGGTCCAACAGGAACTGTTGATCTAAGGGGAAGAGGAAACTGAATTGGAATTGTAAAAGTAGCTTCAGTTCCTCGTGAAAGCAAATAGCTTCGTAACAGAAGTATGATTGATGCTGAGTTTCGTTGCTGTGAAGCAACTAAGGTTTCACGTTCATCTGGTAAAAAACGAAGTGCTTGAATGAACGTTCTATCCGTTTGCAACATGGTGTCAAGCACATCTAAAATGGTAGTTTCAGGCATTGATGTATTACGGTTGAAATACGTAAATGTCTTACCGTTTGATGAAGGCATCCATCGGTCCTCTGACTGAAGCCTTAACGATTTTGCTAAGAGTGGGTGAACCTAGGAACATTAAAGTATCCAACTGGTCCTCCTTCTTTTTCAAGGTAGCAAGTGTGGCTTCTTCTGGGTCTTTGTGTTTTTCGAGTGCACGTTGGTAGATGGATGTATACGATTCCTTCTTAGGTGAACTGTATCCTTCTAATTGCTCAATACACAATGCAAACAACTGAGCCACTGGATTTTGAATTTGATTGGTGATGTAGAAGTTCACATCTGGTTTCATCTTGTTAGCACGAACATAGTCAATGTGTTCAATACGGTCTCCTTGCTTTGCTTTGTGTTTGTTCTCAGCAACATAGAGGTATTGAAGTCGGTCGCCTACTTTAGGTGCCGTGCCTGGATCACGTGCTTCCATTCGGTCAGCAAGGACTCGGTGTGCAGGTAATGTAGCCGTTCCACTGTATTCCTCCTTCATTGCAGCATAGTCATCTCGCAAAGACTTGCTGACAATGAACTTCTCCAATGGAATCTTGTTCTCCAAGACCTTGATGAGCATTTCGCGAACAAATGCCTGTGCCTTACGAATGTCTCGTTCCAATAGAAGGATATCCAAAGCACCTCCAAAGATATCTTTCACAATCGGAGCGTTATCACGTCGTTTCAAGACAATTCCCATGGACATTCGCTTTGCTTTGGCAGGGTTCGGGTCTTCTTCGTATTTCATCCCCACATAACGCTTCCTACAAAAGAGGATGAACGGATAGAATGTCTTTTCATAAGCAATTTTATAAGGTCTTCGCATCTGTTTGGATATACTGTTTCCACATGCAATGCCCATTCGAATGGATTCGGCCACATCTTTGGTTGGAAACTTAATGAAGATGGAGTCTGTATCTCCGTAGACCACATTTCCACCAAATTCACTTTCGGCGATCCTTTTAGCGTTGAAGAGAGCGTTTCGTCCAGCGGCCGTCGTACATGCGGCAACAAACATATTGCGGATGGGAGAGGTCCTTGCCCCTGCCTGTCCATAAATGGAGTTTGCAACAACCTTGTATGCAAGCTGAGCGCCATTAAATACAGATCGCTGAGCTTCGTCATATTGTAAATCCTCCATCTTTTGTTTGAATTCCTTACGCTTCTTTAGCAAGATGTCCAATGTTTTAGGGAGAATTCCCAGAGTCATTGGATTGTCATTGGGTTGGACAAAGGTGCACATTGTCTTTCCAACTACATCATCGCCTTCTTTTCGGTCATATTCAATCTCTTCAAAGACATATCCTTTCTCTTCGTATTGAAGGATTTCTTCTTTTGTGAGTCCCATTCGTTCAGTTGTGAATCCTTCTGTGTCCACATGTCGAACTGAAACCAATGTGTCTGGAGACAGATTGTATGCAATCATATTCGTTGGATACAGAGAGTTGAAATCTAAAACAGAGATAGGTTGGTCTAGATACATACCAATTTGAGGTGGCAATACGATTGCACCTTCATAGGCAATTCCTTCACCTTCAATCGCCTGTTGAGTTCGAATAATCTGATCTCGTTGTGATGCATAGTAAACAACTGCTGAGAAGATCTTAATTCCCTGTCCTCGTGTCAAGACATATTGCATTGGGACTTTACAGACATCTGACATACCACGTGCATTCACAAGCGTATCTAGTTTTCCCATCAATGTGGCTACTAGATCACAATCCTGAATACAGTAGCGAGCAATTCGTGCTCGTCCATCCGGTCCACCTCGTCTGTGAAGTTCAAACATCTCTTGCGGAGATACATCGTCTTTTGAGAAGGACCATTCAAGATGTTTCATTTCTTCTGGTGTAAAGTCTGTGAACAACATCTCATCACATTTGATTTTGAATCCACCCTTCTCCACATCGTAGACTTCAAACTTTTCACCATCGTAGACTGGATCATTTGTGTTTCCAACTAACTCAAACCGAACGTAGTTGCCATTTCGAAGACCGCGAGTGCTTTTAGTCGTAATGTGATTGTTTTCATACTTGACGACCTTGTCACGAAGAAACGTAAAGGCTACATTGTCCAACTTGAAATTGTCCAAACTGTGTTCACGACGCATATTCAAGAGCAAATCAACCCCTAGACGACCTCGGAGTGTCAAGTATCTCAAATCAAACTTACCTGCTGCCAATTCAGTCTTCTTGGTCTCAAACTTCTTTTCACCCCAGTCTGATTCAATAGTCTTCACACGTGATACTTCAAATTCTTCTCGTATACCTAGTTTGTCAATTCGTCCTTCAATGTATGCGTCATCAAAACCAAAGATGTTGTATCCACACAGAATGTCTGGATTTCGTTCACGAATCTCTTCAGCAAACATGAGAAGCATCTCTCGTTCCGTCTTGCAAGAGACAAACTCAACGGTTTCATCACCTGAGTCTGTACATTCACCCAATACAAAGACGGTTCTTGCGGTAGGTGTGATCATATCCGTTGACCTGCGATAAGAGACACCAATTTGAATGATTGGATCCTTAGAGGAAACTGGAAACTGATTAGTGTCCCCTGAAGGACACATTTCTAAATCATAAGAAGCTACTAACAGTGGAATGTTTGCATCACACGCTTCTACATTCTTGTAAGCACATGTGTAGAATGAGTCCACATAATAGAGTGGTTCACCTTCTTCATTGCAAGGAATATCAATCTCAGAAACGTTAGACAACTTCAAAGGAGAAGCAGGACCTAGATGTCGTTCATGAAAGAATCGGAGAAAGGGAGGTAGATTGCTCTCATACTGAACACCCTTGATACACTTCTTAGAAGCTGAGAAACTAGCAAGGGAATCACATTCTACTTTCCAAACTGACAGTTTCTTCAGTCCACCAAATCCAGCCATCGTATCATACTTTTCAACTTTGGCTACTTTAGGAGCAATGTGTTCGTGAATCTTAGAAGAGAGTTTGAATGCATACTCTTGCTCTCCTTTGTTGGGTCCAAATTTCTGAACCCATTTCTTATTGGATACTTCATAGATTGCGTCTGCGTTCGGTTTTTCATGAGAATACAAGTAAGGTTTGAATCCAGTTAATCGAACACATGCAACAGACTTGTCTTCAAGACGACCAAAGACTTCAATTACATACGTTCCATCTACGTCATGTTCATACCAATCAACGGGTTGTAGAATCATTGTAATACAGTTACAGGTTCTTCCTTAAAGTAATCCAAGTCCGTTTTTTCTGTATGTCAAGGTAAGAGATGTTCTCAACGAATTCAGTGGACTGGTTTAACGCACCTACAAGAATCCGTTCAGATGAGTATGATACTGCTGCCAAGCAAGTAGGAAATACGGATACATTGACACGACAGACTACAGGAATGGAGTCTGCGTGTTCAGATACTCTGAACCCCGCCTCGGCAATGGCAGATCAACCTGGTTTCATTGCAAGAGGTGGATTTGGTCAACCCGGTGGTGGTTGTGCTGTGGATACAAACACTGACTTGAAGTGGGGTATTCCAGGTGCATGGAGACAAAAGGGAAAACATGAACTGTGGGCTCGCCCCTTTGCCACTACTCCAGATCTAGGAGGTGGCGATCCTTCAGCTGTCAATGATGAATCCAATCTCATTCACAGTGCAATGATTCGTAATCGCAAGGAGGCCAATTCAGTCATGGATCAAGCCATTCCTAACTTTTACCAACCGTTGATTGACATTAAGCAATCTGAATATTCAAATCCTAACAATTGGATTTACGACTGGACGCGTGGTGGCGATGCTACACGCTTAGTTCAGACGAAACGAACTAATGACTCATAATAATGAAAATTCTCTTTTTCGCAGGACGTATGCCAGATCTATGTGGTGCATTTTTACACGACATCGATCTTGGGATTGAACTGCAAAAACGTGGACATGAAGTAACATTTATGGCACTTGAAGTTCCTAAAGAAGGTGTGAATGGAGGAATGTATCGTAGCTTTCGATTCATGCATTATACTGCCAATAGTAGCTTGTTAGATTCAAGTCAAATTTGGATCTGTCCACATGCTCCAGCCTTACCTGAAGTTCGTAAGATTAATGCACGTGGGTATCATCGCCCCATTATTGCTACTTGCCATTTTGATGGAAACTACAAGGCCATTATTCAAAATAACCCTGGACGAAACGTTAAATGGGTAGAGATGTTGATGTTTGTCAATTCAATCATGGAAATCAATTATCGTAATGCTGTAGTTCCTTGGCCACCCAATATTGTTCGCACAGCGATGGTCAGACCCATCTTGCATGAAAACAAAATTGCAATTACAGAATCGTTTCAAGGTGAACACATCACACTTGTGAATGCAAATCATAACAAGGGAGTACTTCAATTTCTTGCACTAGCCGATGCAATGCCTGACCGAAAGTTCTTAGGTGTTTCACCCTATTATGGTGGATATGCAGATCAGAAATTTACTCTTCCTCGTCCCAAAAATAACAACATTACATGGGTTCCGTTCAATGATGATGTTCGTGAGATTCTCAAACAAACTCGAATTCTGTTGATGCCGAGTTACTATGAGAGTTTTGGACGAATTGGAATTGAAGCCATGTATAACGGAATACCTGTAGTGTATTCAAAACCTGCTGCGAATCCATCAAGTCCAAATGGTAGTTCAGAGGGATTACATGCATGGATTCAACCTGTAGGAATTCCATGTGAACGAGATGTTGTTTCGGATTGGATTTCAGCAGTTCAGTCATTAGATAATGAAACTGCTTATGCAACCAAATCTGAAGAGTCTAAACGTCACATTCAGGCTATGAACTTATTCACAGAAGCAAGTCGGATTGCAGATATGGTAGAGGTCTTTACACGTGAGCACCCCGTTCAGATTCGTGTGTCTCAACCTTTTTCACAGGCTCAGGCTGTTGACCAGCCATTGCGTGAGATGTCTGCGGCTCGGATACCTGAAGGTTCTGCTCTTGGATTTTCGAGTGGGCGACTGAGAATACGGCGTTAACCTTGTCTTGTAACCAACGTCCACGTGCACAAATTGCAGCCTGTTCTTCATCC